>Ga0315282_10006254_pt1 | contig 20009 bp, 16 predicted proteins | sample YL17G07_20_MG_FD_203693 | JGI IMG/M metagenome (GOLD analysis project Ga0315282, IMG submission 203693) | Sediment microbial communities from Yellowstone Lake, YNP, Wyoming, USA - YL17G07_20 | ecosystem: Environmental > Aquatic > Freshwater > Lake > Sediment | place: USA: Wyoming | collected... | reverse complement strand
GCTATATCGTCGCGATGCGCGCTGGGCCGAAATGGGCGCATTACTGGAGAGTGTCGCCGGGGGGCACACGAGCGCGGAGCACCGGCTGGAGGCGCTCGTCGCGCTGGCGAAGCTGAAGGAGCACCAGCAGCGACGCTTCGCGGAAGCGGAGTCACTGACGCGACAGGCGCTGGCGCTCTCCGAGGCCCGCGAAGCGCGAGGCCTCTCCTGCGATGGGCCGTTCTCCCGCGAAGCGCTGCTGCACCGGCTGGCGCGCCTTCGCCGCCGAGCCGCGACCTCTTTCTCCGCGTAGAGCGGGCATCCTGCCCGCTCGTGGCCCTTAATCGGTCGCCCGTCTCGCCCGACCGTGTCTTGTCGATCTATGTAGAGGAGGGCTTTAGCCCTCCACGTCCTTGCCCCGAGCACGTCATCTCGTGGCGCTTCACCTGCGATCCACTCGCCCCCCGCCTAGCGCCGCGCAGCAGTGACTTATACCCGGGCGCGTCCCCAAATCGTAGGGGAAGCGAAAGGATTCCGGCAGGAAAGCGTCAAGTTTCCCCATCCTGTCGCCGCGTAGACTACCTCTGGAAGCCAACAAGGCGCGTCTGCTCGAGTCGAGACGCAGACGCCGGAGGTAGAAAGATGATGCGCCGGTTCCTTGTCCTGCTACTGGTACTGGGGACGTTTCTGATGACCGCCTGCCCCCTGGAGCTTGTCGGGTTCGACGACGCTGTCCTTGCGCCTCATCCCGATAGTGTGACTGTCGCCGGTCCGCAAGCCGCGTGTTTCGCGGATGCCGCGCCCGCGGTCGTTCCGTCGCCAACGCCCGCTCCTACGCCGGCTACGGATCCCGCACTGCTGGCGTTCCGCGACCGCCTGGCCGCCGTCATCGACGAGTCGGGCATAAACGCCGCCGTCGCCGTCACCGATCTCCAGACCGGCGAGTCGATAGACGTCAACGGCGACGACCCCAGACACGCGGGCTGCACCGCCAACTGGTTCGTGCTGCTTTCGACGGTCATCGACGTGCAGGAGGGGCGCTATCCGGAGAGCGACGTCGGCAGCCTGATATCGCGGACCATCTGGGGCAGCAACCCCGTGACGGCGCGCGACCTCCTCATCAAGACCGGCGGCGGCAGCGTCGAAGGCGGTGTCCTGAAGGTCAGGCGGCTGCTCGCGAAGCTCGGCCTCGCGCACTCCGTCTTCGACCATCCGCCCGGCTATTCCGAGCAGTACACAACGGACGGCTCCCCAAATACGCTCACGGCCAACGACGTGAACCGCGCCCTGACGGCGTTCTACCGGGGCGAAGTGGTGAACGAGCAGTGGCGCGGCTACCTGCTGGAGAAGATGACGAACGTCAAGCAGGGCCTCCAATACCTCATACCTGCGGGCGTCGGCGACGCCCGCGTCTCCCACAAGAACGGCTTCACCTGGATGCCCGGCGGCTGGGTCGACAACGACATCGGCATCGTCGTCTTCGACAGCAGCGGCGGCCCGCGCGCCTACGCGATCTCTTTCTACAGCCAGGACGTGCCGTGGGAGTACGCCGACGTTCCGCTGGGCCAGACGGTGTCGAAGCTGGTTTGGGACTACTTCGCGGGAAAATACCCGTAGGCGGGCAGACTTAGAGGTGAACGCGGGCGACGCGGAGGTCGTGGGAGAGGTCCTCACGCGTGTACTCGTAGTAGTAGAAGACCTCGTCGCCCACCCGCAGGCCGCACACGTAGCGTACGCATCCGTACGGCGAGCGCACCCACGGCTCGTCGAGGGGCACGCGCTGGAAGTTGATGCCGTCGGTGGTCCAGGCCAGACCGCACCATTCCTCGTACGTGTCGTAGAACGTTCGCGCCCCGTCGTACAGCGTGAGATAGCCGTTGCTGATCGGTATCAATGAGCTGATGCGGGCGCGCGTGCCGTCCCACCTGTCGATACCCGGCGCCTCGAAGACGTTGCGCAGCTCCGGGAAGTAGAGGCCGTCGTCGGAGATGCCAAGGAGCGTCGCCTCCCAGGGGAAGACTCGCAGGTTTTCGCCCGGCTGCCACGGCGCGCGACGGTGGGGCGCCGCCAGGTACATCCAATACTTGCCGTCCCGCAGGTAGACAACGGGGTCCTTCACCGTACGCAGCCCGTACACGAACGCCTCCAGGACCGTGCGCCGCGACTGCGTGTCGATGCCTTCAATCGTGCGGCCGCGGATGACGTCGATGCGCCAGCGGGCGGTCTCGCGGGCCAGCTCGTAGCTTATATAGAGACGCCATTCGCCCGACGGGTCGCGCAGGCAGTGACCCACCTCGATGGACGTAGCGGCAAGCTGCTCCTTCGTTGCCGTCCACACGTCGTCGAAGTCGACGCCGTCGTCGCTGACGGCTATAGCGCAGAAGCCGCCGCGGCCCTTCTCCAGGGGCGCGCGCTGGCGGTAGAAGAGGACGAACTTGCCGCTCTGCTCGTCGAAAGACACCTTTGCGCCGCCGGCCCAGAAGCCATAGCCGGTGCCCAGCGGCTCCCGCACGACGGCGCCATCGCTGGGCTCGAACCGGAGCCTGTCAAGGTTGACGTCCGGCGGTAGCGGCGAGATTTCAGTCATGAGGTCCTCGCCCGAGTAAGCGCTTTGAAGCAAGAGCGCGTGCTCTCTGCACAGGATATGCGCAGATGCATGGGTGCTGTCAAGACCGGCAACCGGTCGCCGGAAGTATTTCTCCGGTCGGAAAGCGTTATCGCTTGACTGAGATTGACGCCTAAGCTTAGAATCCGTTTTACTTAGCGCCGCTTGTCGCGCGACCGGCGAGCGGTTAGCGGACAGGCAGCGATATCTCAGCAGCAAAAGGAGGGTCCAGAAACATGAAGCATAGTGCAAAAGCCGGCGCGCATGGAGCGCGGTTCTGGCTGGTCTTGCTGGCGCTGGTCGGCATCCTCTCCCTCGTTGCCCTCTCCTGTGGAGGAGGCGAAACGAAGGAGCAGGCAGGTACGACCCCGTCCGGCGGTACCACGCCGGCAGCAGCAAAGGGTCAACTGAAGGTCGGCATTCTCTTCGACTTCACGGGCGACCTGGCAGAGTTCGGGCCGAACATGCTCAACGGCGCCAACCTTGCCGCGAAGGAGATCAACGATGCCGGCGGTGTCATGGGTCAGGACATCGTCCTCAAGCAGGCCGACTCGCAGACTTCGCCGACGGCGGCAGTTGACGCGGCCCGCCAGCTCGTCGAAAGCGACAAGGTGGCGGCCGTCATCGGCTCCCTGTCCAGCGGCGTCACCCTGGCAGTGGCCGAAGCCGTAACTGTCCCCAACAAGGTCATCCAGATTTCTCCTGCTTCCACCTCACCGGCTCTGACCGCGGTGGAAGACGGCGACTTCCTCTTCCGGACTACCCTTTCCGACGCCGCGCAGGGGCTGATCCTCGGGAAGCTCGCGAAGGAAATGGGCTACAGCAAGGTCGCGACGATGTACGTCAACAACGCCTACGGGCAGGGCCTCTCCGAGAACTTCAAGAAGTCGTTTGAGGCGGAGGGCGGCACCGTGACCGCCGAGGTCCCGCACGAGCAAGAGCAGGCGTCCTACCTGGCAGAGCTCCAGAAGGCGACCGAAGGCAGCCCCGACGCCATCGCGGCCCTCAGCTACCCGCAGAGCGCCACCGTCTATCTAAAAGAGGGCTTCGAGAACAACCTGATCAAGAACGTCCTCTTCTGCGACGGCACGAAGTCCAAGGACATCATCACCGCAGTTGGCGCCGACAAGCTCGAAGGCATGGAAGGAACTGTCTCCGCTGCGGCAGCAGTCCCAACTGCCTGGAAAGACGAGTTCGCCGCGGCCTACGGTGAGCTGCCCCCACTGCCGTACATCGCGGAGTCCTACGACGCGGTGATCTTGGTCGCTCTCGGCGCGGAGAAGGCGCAGTCAACCGACCCCGCAGAGATCCGCGACGCCATGCGAACGCTGAACGACCCCAGCGGTGAGAAGATCACCTCCGGCGCTGCTGGTATCAAGAAGGCGCTGGACCTGATCCACCAGGGCAAGGCCATCAACTTCCAGGGCGCATCCGGGTTCGCCGGCTGGGACAAGAACGGCGACCTGCCTTCCGGCTACATCGAGATCTGGAAGTACACCGGCGGCGACATCGCCACCGTTCGTACCGAACCGGTGACGCTGGAATAAAGCGCGCCATTCAAAATCAGACACGGCCCGAGGGAACTCGGGCCGTGTTCTTTTTAGCTTTGTCTCCGCGCTAGCTGCCGCCTTCGCCGGCCTCTTCTGCCGCAGAGACAGCGGTTGTGAGCGGCTCGGCTACCTCTTCCGCTGCCTTAGGCTTCACTCTCTCCGGCTCTTTGCCGGCATAGACCGATACGCGTTTCTCTTCGCCCCAGATGCCCTTTGGCCGCAGCAGCAGCACACCAACGACGAGCACGCCGATGAGCAGGTTCCGCACGTAGAAGATTCGCGGGTCGTTCGCATTGCTGACAAGGGCGCCCGTGCGGTCCCAGATCAACCAGACGGCCAGAGCGCCGAGAATCGCGCCCTTGTTGTTGCCGCTGCCACCGACGATCAGCATAACCCAGATCAGGAACGTCCCGAACATCGGCACGAAGGTGTCCGGCGTTATCGCCCGCACGTAGCTGGCGTACATCGCGCCGCCGATTCCCATGATGAAGGCGCCCAGCATGAACGCCTGCATCTTGAAAGCAAAGATGTTCTTGCCACTCGCCGCCGCCGTCATCTCGTCCTCGCGGATCGCGCGCAACACACGCCCCCAGGGCGAGCGAATGCCACGCTCGACAGCGACGTACACGACGAGCAGGATGACCGCCGCTAGCGCCAGATAGACGTACCTGTAGTCCGCGGTGTCGACGAGCCCGTGCAACGGCTGCGGAATGCCGATGATGCCGCGCGTGCCGTTCACGAGCCACATCTCGTTGATGAAGACGCGGCGGAGCGTCTCGGCAACGCCGATGGAGGCAATAGCCAGGTAGTCTTCGCGAAGGCGGAGCGTCGGGATGCCGATGATGAAAGCCAGTAAGGCGCAGGCCACTCCCGCGCCCAGCAGGCCGACGACATAAGGGAGGTGCAGCCCGCCGATGTACGTGATGTAGCCCCCGCTCGCCGGCTGCTTGGTGATTATCGCGGAAGTGTACGCCCCGACGGCGAAGAAGCCGGCCACGCCGAAGTTGAAGATGCCGGTGTAGCCCCAGTGCACGTTAAGGCCGATGGCGAAGACGCTGTAGATGACTACCAGCGTCAGGAAGCCGGCCAGGTAGGACGGGTCCAGGAGGTCGCTGATCATCAGACCTTCACTCCAAAGATGCCCCGCGGCCTCACCAGCAGGATAGCGAATAGCAGAATGAACGCGATGGCCGGCTTATAGGCGGGCGAGATCCACTCCGTCGACACCTCCTGCGAGATGCCGACGATCAGCGCCCCAACAAGCGCCCCATGCGGGCTGCCGACGCCGCCGAGTATCGACGCCGCGAACAGCGGTAGGATGAAAATAAAGCCCATCTCAGGCATGAGGTGCGACTGGATGCCGAGGAGCACGCCTGCCAGGCCGGCGAGGCTGCCGCCGATCGCCCAGGTTGCGATGACGACGCGTTCGGTGTCGATGCCGGCCACCTTGGCAAGCTCCATGTTGTCGGCGGTGGCGCGCATCGCCTTCCCCAGCTTCGTGCGGTACAGGAGCAGATAGACGAACGCGACCGAGACCAGCGCCGTCGCGCCGATGAACATCTGGTCCGGCTTCAGAGCGATGCCGAAGGGGAACTGGTGCGCATACTGGAGGCCGGGGGTGTAGAAGCGCTGGTCCGCGCCCCAGCCGAGATAGACCAGGCTCCGTACGATTATCGCCATTCCCAACGACGCCATTGCCAGGATAACCAGGCCCGCGTTTCGATGTCGCAAGGGCCGGTACACGAGCCGGTCGATTAGCACGGACATGGCTCCCACGACCAGCATCGCCGCCAGCATCGCCAGGATCATGCCGTAGCCAAACGAAAGCGGGCCGATATGGCCGCCGCCGGCGAAGGTCAGGAATGCGATGTAGGCGCCGACGGTCATCAGGTCGCCGTGCGCGAAGTTGGCGAACTTGAGGATGCCGTAGATCAGCGTGAGGCCAATTGCCCCCAGCGCGATGATGCTGCTCATGATGAGCCCGATGACGACTAGCTGCGCCATTTGCTGTCGTTATCCTCCAAGGTAGAGCCTGCCTACCTCTTCGCTGTGGAGGAGGTTCTGGCCCGTGTCTTCCATCGCGTTTCGTCCCATGACCAGCACGTAGCCGCGATGGCACAGGTTCAGTGCTTCGCGGGCGTTCTGCTCGACGATCAGTATCGCCACGCCCTTCTCGTTGATGTCGCGGATCTTCGTCAGGATGTCGCCGACCATGCGCGGCGAGAGGCTGGCGGTTGGCTCGTCCAGTAACAGCAGCCGCGGCTGCAGCATGAGCGCGCGCGCCAGGGCCAGCATCTGTCGCTGGCCGCCGGATAGCTTGCCCGCTTTCGCGTGCGGCCTTTCGGCCAGAATGGGGAAGAGGTCGTAGACCTCCGCCAGCCGCTGTTTGATATTGTCCCCGCCGATGAACGCGCCCATCTCCAGGTTCTCGAGGATGGTCAGCGATGGGAAGACGTTCTCGCTCTGGGGCACGTAGGAGACGCCCTTGCGGACCATCTTCTGCGGCGGCAGGCCTGTGGCGTCGACGCCGTCGAACAGCAGCTTGCCCTTCCTCAGCTTGAGCAGCCCGAAGACCGACTTCAGGAGGGTCGACTTGCCGGCCCCGTTTGGCCCGATGACCGATACGATCTCGCCCTCGTCGACGAGCAGCGACACGCCGTGGAGGATGTCCACCTCGCCGTAGCCGCTGACGACGCCATCGGCCTCCAGGACAACTGTCACCGGTACTGCCCTCCCAGGTAAGCTTCCAGCACGCGCTCATCATGCACCACCTCTTCCGGCGTGCCCTCGGCGATCTTGTCGCCGCTGCTCATGACGACAACCGGGTTGCAGAGGCGCGCGACCAGGTCCATGTCGTGCTCGATCAGGAAGAACGTGATGCCGGACTCGTCGCGCAGCCGCTCGACGAGCAGGGCGAGGCTCTTCATCAGGGTTGGGTTGACGCCGGCGCCGGGCTCGTCGAGGAGTATGAGCTGCGGGTCGCACATCAGGGTGCGCGCCAGCTCCAACAGCTTCTTCTGGCCGGACGAAAGCGTCGAGGCGTACTCGTGGCGCAGGTGCCAGAGATTGACGAACTCCAGTACGTCGAGCGCCTTGTCGCGGATCTGTCGCTCCTGGCTTCGCACGCGGAAGGGCAGCAGCCAGGGGTTCCACAGCCTCTCGCCCGACTGTCCCGCGGGCACGAGCATGAGGTTCTCCAGCACCGTCATCTGCTTCAGCTCGCGCGGGATCTGGAACGTGCGGACGATGCCGCGGTCGAAGACGCGGTGCGGCGGCAGGCCGTCGATGCGACCGCCGGCGAAGAGTATGCGGCCGGAGGTCGGCTTGAGGAAGCCGGTGACGATGTTGAACAGCGTGGTCTTGCCGGCGCCGTTGGGTCCGATGAGGCCGGTGATGGTGCCTTTATGGACCTGTAGCGAGCATTCGTTGACGGCCCGCAGGCCCTCGAAGCTCTTGGTGACGGCCTGGACGTCGAGCAGTGCGCCGTTCGCGGTTGACATAAAGACTGGCCTTAAAGTGACATAACCCAGTTTCTGGTGACTAAATATACAGGAACGCGCCTCTACGCTCTAGCCAGTCGGAGGAGTCGGTGGGAATGCTGGCATGGCACAGGCGAAAGCGGAGTGGTAGTGGAGCGGGGCGACGCTGACGTGCCTCGGGACGTCGTCGGCGCAGTCGCGTTGACCTTATCCAAGGCCCGGTCCGCTGGCAGCGTCAGGACGCGTATGGCAGAAAACGCTGTTTGCGATTCGAGGCGAGCGCACCGGGAGCGACGCTGACGTGTCTCGGGACGTCGTTAGCGCGGCCGCGTCGACCCTATCGAGGCGCGCTCCCGTGGCAGCGTCAGGACGCGTTCAGCGAGAAGGACTTGCTGCGAATTTCACCGTCGCGTCTCGCATTGCACCGGCGAAGGCGTATCGTTGTGGAGGTCGACGGCGCAACATGACGCGCCGGTCTCGTAGCGACGTGGTTCCCGCGCCCGCCTCTGGCGGACGCAACCCCGTGGGAGTGTGATGCTGGAGCAACCCGTCGGTTGCCGCGTCCGTGAGGCCGCCGGAAACCGGGCCGCTCCAGCCCTATCGCCTCAGCCCCGCTCCCCCGTCAGCGTCCCTGTGAGTGGCATCGGGGCCGAAAGCGCAAAGAAATGACGTCACTGATGAAGCGTCAGTCGCTGTGGTGGCAGATTGATCTCAGCGGGGCCTGGAAGATATACCAGCGCTGCTATTATAGCACCGCCCGATGGGGCGTCAACCGAATCGCGTCACAGGTGCGTCGTCATGCCGCCGTCTACCACCAGTGTCTGGCCCGTCGCCATGTCCGCGCCCTCGATGAAGCCCAGCACCACCTGCGCCACGTCCTCCGGCCGGCACACGCGCTTCAGCGGCGTCAGGCGGGCGACGGCGTCGCGGTACGACTCGTAGCCGCTCGCGCCCGTGCGCGCCAGGTGCCAGCGGGTCTCAATGAAGCCCGGCGCGACGCAGTTGACCCGTATCTCCGGCGCAAACGCCTGCGAGAACGACATCGTCATGTTGATCACCGCCGCCTTCGATGCGCAGTAAGCGATGGAGCTGCCCACGCCGCGGATTCCCGCCGTCGACGCGATGTTCACGATGCAGCCGGCGCCGCGTCGCTGCATCTCCGGAACGACGGCGCGCGAGCAGAAGAACAGCCCTTTCACGTTCACGGCGATGATGTGGTCCCACATCTCCTCCGTCATGCCCTCCAGGTCGCGGAAATCGACGAAGTGCGTTATCCCGGCATTGTTCACGAGGATGTCGACGCCGCCGAAGCGCTCGACGGTCTGCGCGACCATCGCCCGCACCTCGCGGTCCCGCGAAACGTCGGCGCAGACCAGCAGCGCCTTCGCGCCCAGCGCCTCGACGTCCGCCAGCGTCTGGCGCGCCTCCGCCTCCGAACGCGAGTAGTTTACGACGACGTTGGCGCCGCGCCCGGCTAATTCCAGGGCCGTCGCCCGCCCGACGCCCACGGCCGAGCCCGTGACAATGGCTGTCTTCCCCGCGACCTGCATGATGCTACTCCTCTCCAGTCGATTGACTGCGATAGCTTCGGCTACAGCGCGAATGCTAGGCGCGCAACGTCGGGGTGGTCAATCCCCGTACGCGGCCCGGCAGGCTTGCGAATCTGGCGGCTCGTTCTCAATATCGCGTTTGTGTCGATGATCTATCCGGAGGCAGAGCCAGCTCCCATTTGGGCGGGCGGATCATCATGAGCTCCTTCATTCGAAAAGCAATGAGCATCAGGGCAGGCGGACATCGTTTCTTGCCTCTTGCGGCGGTGAGCGCACTCTTCGGCGTGTTCCTGTTCACGGCCGTCGGCTGCACGCCCCAACAGGCGATGGAGATGAACCTGGCGCTGGGAATCAATCAGATGCGGGCGGACAACGGCCTGCCGCCTCTGACGATGGACCCAAGCCTTTCGCAGGTCGCGCGATACCGGGCGGAGGACATGGCGGCGAATAGCTACTTCAGCCACCAGCCGCCCGACGGCTGCGACTACCGCTGTCTCTTCAACAAGAACGGTGTCTCGATGGCCTGGTCCGGCGAGGTGATCGCCTGGAACGACTATCCTGAGAAGGACACGGTCCAGACGACCATCCGCATGTGGCGCGATAGTCCCGGGCACTTCGGCGTCATTACCAATCGCTGCTTCACGCGCATGGGGACTGGAGCGGCGACAGCCGCGGACGGGCGGATCTATCACGTGGCGGTATTCGAGGGATTGGCGCCCGGCTGTTGACCTGCGCCTGTTTGACGCCGTGACCGCGGGATTCGAATGTGACTCCCGCCGGCTGAGGGGTCGTTGACCCTTCGACCGGCGGGAGCGTATCTGCTGACGTCGCGCTGGGCGCCGTCTATTCCGTCAACCCCACGCCTTTGTAGAAGTGCATGTGCTTGTACTCGAAGTTGCGGTACAGGTCTAGCTGGTCGCGGAAGTGCGGGTCGAGCTCGCCGCTCGGCGAAATGAAGCCGCTCTGCCCCAGCGGAATGATGTTGTAGCCCGTGACTCCGGCGGCGTTCAGCACCACAACCTGCCCGTACGTCGACCGGTTGGAGACTGGGATTCGCCCTGCTTCGATGCCGAGCGGATGCTGGAACACGGTCTCCCCCCGCGGCACGAGCCACTGCCCCATGTCATCGGTCCCGAACACGTACGCCAGCGAGTCGAGCGCCTCCTCCAGGCTGCGCACGATCACCGTGCTGCGGTCGGCGCCGTCAAAGTAGTCGACGTGCGGCGGGACCGCCGAGGCCGCGCCGTCCAGCGTGTGTATCAGCACGTTCGCGTCGACCTCGTCGACGTGTCCGCCCAGTTCGTCGCCGAAGACGTTATGGATCAGCTTGTCTCTCCACACCCAGTAGATGACATAGGAGTCGGTATAGTACGTGCTCCCGACCGCCTGATCGATTACGTTCTGGTCCCATGCCTGTAGCAGCGACGTCGCCTGCGGCACCAGCGGGTGCGTCGACGGCACGACCGCGAGGGCGTCGAGCAGGTACGGCCGCAGGTACCTGGAGTCACGCCCCAGCTCTTTGACCCGCGCAATGTCCTTCGGAATATCAAACATGTCTTGCAGCGAAATCAGTTGTGGCCCGAACAGGCGCTGCTGTATCTCCAGCACTCGGTTCTGCTTTCCAAACAGCGTGTCGTCCGCGTTGTTGTACCAGACGGCCGGTTTGTTGTTCCAGTTCGCCAGCCAGCCCTGCGGCGGATTGATTGACACCGGCATGGGGATAGTGCCTCCCGGCCATTCCGCCTCGCCGGTGCCCGGCAGGGGCAGACGCGGGTCGTAGCCGGCGGGTCGCACCGGCACCTGGCCCGCCTGCCAGTAGGCGATGTTCCCGTTCCTGTCCGCGTAGAGGAAGTTGTGTGACGTGACGATGAGCCTGGCGGCGGCGTCGAACGCGGCGACGCTATGAGCGCGATCGAACTGGAGGAAGGGATGAATCGCCGCGTATTCGCGCATCCAGTGGGCGCGCTTCTGGCTAAACGCAACGCCCTTCGCGGTGTCGATGGCAATGACGGGGCCGTGGACGGTGCGCATAACCGTCAACTGGCGCGGCTCCGTTCCGAGCGGGACGCCCGGGGCCGTAACGCGAACGTCGACCGTCTCCTGGCGCACCTCCATCGGCGTGCACACGCCGTTGAACATGTACGACGTCGGCCCACAGAGCGTCTCCGCGTAAGTGTCGACGTTGTCGCCGGTCGCCGTCGTCGACGTCCAGGCGATGTCCTCGTTCCGGCCGATGAGGACGGGTGGCACGCCGGCAAACGCCATGCCCATCACGTCGAAGCCGTTGCCGCCTTTGAGCTGCACCTCGTGGATGACCGGCGGGGTATCGAAGCCCATTTGCGGGCCGCCGTAGAGCATCGCGGACCCATCGGCGCTCTTCGCCGGCCGGACCGCCCAGGCGTAGCTGCCCAGCTTGACCGGCACGCCAAGCGACGCCCAGAGCCGTTTCGCCTCGTCGAGCTGGACCGTGCTGACGTTTGCGGCCGTGCCCAGAGCCGCGACTTGCGCCTGCGCGGCCGCCGGCGGCGCGGTGCTGAGGGTAGACGGCGCGCCGGCTGGCGATATCGTTACCGGCGCACTGGCGTCGTTGATCCACGTCAGGTCGTTGAAGATGGCCCAGCCCTCGTCCAGCCCGTGCGCAGCGACCAGGTTGCTGAGGAGGGCCTGGTTATCCAGCTCCGAGCCGCCGATCTCGCCGAAGCGACGCACCATGAAGGCGCCGAATGCGGCGGAGTCGCGGCCCGTCCAGGGGGCGGGCGTGAATCCGAGCACCTTGAACTCGTACGGGAGCTTGTTATCGGGGTCGGGGAGGACGACGTCGCTAATGTAGCGATTGATGCCGTCGATGTAGGCAGTGAAGATCTCCTGGTCCTCGGCGCTGGCGTTCGCGATCTGCGCGTCGAGCTCAGCGTCGGTGTAGCCGTCGCGCCTCGCGACCTCGTCCGCCTCGACGAGGCTGGGCCCGAACACCTCCGCCAGCGTGCCGCGCGCCGCCCGGCGGTTCACCTCCAACTGGAAGAGCCTGTCTTCGGCGACGGTATAGCCGTATGCCTCGAACAGGGCGCGGTTTGTCGCCGCGAAGATGTGCGGGATGCCCCATTCATCGCGATAGATGCGGGCCGTGACGCCGTCCACGTCGAGCGTCGTCCAGCCCGAGGGCGCGGCGCTCGCGACCGGCTGCCATGCGATTGCCATGAGACCAACGAGAAGCAGGAGAAGAAGACTGCGGCGGATTCCGAACACGGCGCACCTCCTTGCGACTAGGTCGAGGAACATGATCAGTTGCCCGAATGCTAGGCCCGCGCGCCCCGTCAGTCAAGCCCACCGGTTCTCTCTCGCGTAGGGCGGGCATCCTGCCCGCCCGTGCGCTAGGAGATGTGTCAATCTGGGGCCTCCGTCCCCGACCGGCCAGATGCTGCGTCCTGTGTCCGTTCTCCGGGAGGACTAAAGTCCTCCCCTACATCTCCCCTTCTCTCCTGTAAGAACCGGCCCTCCGAATTGTCTAACTAGCAGAGGAAGGCCGATGAATGGTAGACTTGCTCCACACCCGGATCGGCGCTGAACACCGCTATGATGCCATCACCAACATCCAGCGACGGCGAGTTGGTGGCCCGCTCCCTGCGCGGCGAGAGCGAGGCGTTCGGCGATCTCTACAACCGCTACTTCCCCGCAGTCTACGACTTCCTCCATCGCACCATGCGCAACGCCGAGGAAGCTGCCGACATCACGCAGGAGACGTTCCTCCGCGCGATGGAGAGCCTCGGCTCGCTGGCCAACACGGCTGCCTTCAAAAGCTGGCTGTTCTCCATCGCCCATCATCAGGCCCTGAACCGCCTCGAGCGACAGAAACGCTTCGTCGACCCTTCGCCCGCATCGAGCGGTGGCGAGGAGGACAGCGATCCCTTCTTCTACCAGGTCGATGCCGACCGCCTCGCCAACCCGGAGCAGGCAGCGGAGATGAAGGAGACGGCGCGCCTGGTCTGGGAATCAGCCGCCAGCCTCGACAAGCGCACCTACGCCGTCCTCGACCTGCACGTTCGTCAGGGCCTGGGGAGCGCCGAGATCGCGGAGGTGCTGGGCGTGAGTAACGGCAACGCCTACACGATGCTCAATCGCATGAAGCGCTCGCTGGAAGGGGCCATCGGTGTCTATCTCCTGATGCGACGCGGCAGCAAGAAGTGCGAGAAGCTGCAGCGCATCGTCGCGCCTTTCGCCATCCCGCCCGTCACGATAGAGATGCGCAAGACCGTGGAGCGCCACGTCCGCAAGTGCGACGTCTGCACGGAGACGCGACGCACCCTCATGGCCCCGCTGGCCGTGTTCGGCGCCTTCGCGGCCGTGCCGGCGCCGGAGGGTCTGCGCGAGCGTATCTGGGGCGATCTGGCGGCGCAGTGGTCGCAGGTTGGCCCGCCGTCCTACGAGGCCGGCGTCACGACGAGGGCCGTGCCCTCGGGCAAACGCGGCGGCATCCGCGGCGGCCTCGCGGCGTCGTCTTGGGGCGGGCGACGTCTCCTGCTGGTGCTGGGCGCGGCCCTGGTCGTCGCGCTCCTGCCGCTGTTCCTCGTCATGTCGTCGCTCTCGCTTCCCGGCGACAACACGGTCTCCCCCGCGGTGAAGACCGCGACGGCGACAAAACGCCCCACCGCGGTGCGCTCTCCCACCAAGGCGCCGTCGGCAACAATCGTCAAGACACCGACGACGGCCGCGACGCCCTCGCCGGCAGCGCCCCCCACGGCGCCTTCTGCGACGCCGGTGCCCGCTGCCACGACGCCGGCTCTGACGAAGCAGCCGACGGTGGGCCCCACAGTGAGACCTTCCGCAACGACGCGCCCGACCCGCACGCCGATACCATCGCGCACACCGCGCCCGACGCACACGCCCCGGCCGACCAATCCGCCTCTCTTCTAACCAAGAGCGCCGCATAGCTCCGTCAACGAAACCTTCTCGCTGGGAGAACCCCATGCCTGAGGCCTGCTTCTCACGGCAGTTTCCAGAATTCGTCTCCATGTTCGTCGGATATGTGTAAGATTCTTCGGCGCCGCCTGTCATACCGGTGACAGCAAGAAAGGAAGACGAAAGGAGCAACCAAAATGAAGAACCTGATCAAAGTCGCCGGTCTTATCGCCCTGGCAGGCGCCGCCCTCTTCGCCGTCAACGCCGGCTCCGCCCTGGCAGCGCCTCCGCCTCCCTGGGAACACGAGGTCATCCCGCACATCCCGTTCGACCCGCCGGTCGACCCCGGACCCGAGCTCGATCTGCCCGCTCTCTGTGAAGTAATCGACTGCGCTGATCTGCACCCTATCGACCCCTGCGTCTTCACCGATACCTGCGGCGTCGACGAGGCGGACTCCGACGAGGAGGATATGGTCGTCGACCCAACGGCTACCCCGACTGACGAGCCAACCGCCACTCCGACCGACGAGCCCACTGCGACGCCCACGGATGAGCCGACCGCGACCCCTACCGACGAGCCCACAACCGCTCCGACGGACACCCCGCCGACGGTCGCGCCTCAGCCTGATGACCTGCCCACGGCCGGCAGCGGCGGCATCATGAACGACGTCGGCGGAGGTGTGGTCCTCCTGGCGGGCATGAGCCTCGGCGCCATGGCCCTCGCCTGGGTGCTGTTCTTCGCCTCCCGCCGAAGGGTGCAGACGGAGCGCTAGCCTCACAACTCCCGGCGCGATGAGGGGGTCGCCACGGGCGACCCCCTCAATCTATCCTCGAAAAAGCCGGTGCCTGTCGCCGCTATCCGAGACGCTTGAGCACTCCTTCGGCGCCCTCGACAATGCTCCGCACGACTTCGCCCGCGCTCACGACCTCCCGCACCATGCCGGCGATGGCGCCGCAATACAGCTCGCCCTCCTCCAGGTCGCCCTTGAGCTGGCCGGCGGGAGAGCGCCCCATGCCGATGAACTCTTCCAGCTTCTCCGGCGACAGGCCGGAGTATTCCATCTCGGTCAGCTTCTCGGTGAAAGCGTTCTTGATGCCGCGCGTCGGGCCTATCGTGCGACCTGTAATCACGGTGCTCGTGTCCAGCGCGTCGAGGACGGCCTGCTTGAACGCCGGATGGGCGCAGCACTCGGTCGTCGCGATGAAGCGCGTGCCGATCTGCACGCCCTCCGCGCCCAGCGCCATGGCGGCGACGAAGCCGCGTGCGTCGGCGATGCCACCGGCGGCGATGACCGGGATCTTGACGGCGTCGACCACCTGCGGTACGAGCACGAAGGTCGGCAGCTCATCGACGCCGTTGTGGCCGCCGGCCTCGTACCCCTCCGCGACCACGGCGTCGACGCCCGCGCTCTCGGCGCCGCGGGCATGCCGGCAGGACGCGACGACGTGCATGACCTTAATGCCCTTCTCCTTGAGATAGGCCGTCAGCATCGCCGGGTTGCCGGCTGCCGTCGTCACCACCGGCACCTTCTCCTCGATCAGCAGGTCGACGATGTCGCGCGAGCGCGGGTCGAGCACGACGACGTTGACGGAGAAGGGCTTGCTCGTCCGCTCCCTGGCGGTGTGGATCTGCCTTCGCAGGTTGTCAGCCCAATCGCCCTGGCCGTCCCAGCCGGCAGTCCGCCCTATCGTGCCCAGGCCGCCGGCCTCAGAGACTGCCGCGGCCAGCTCGCCGTTGGAGATCCAGGCCATGCCGCCCTGTATGACGGGATACTCGATGTCGAGAATCTCACAGATACGCGTTCTATTCATGCCTGCTCCTGAACTCCGATGATGCTAGCCTGCCCAGACCGGCGGCCGGCGGTTTGCCCACGGACGCGCCTGCTCCAGTTGCGCCGCCAGACGGAACAGCGTCGCCTCGTCGCCAAAGCGTCCGACGAAGTGGCTGCCTATCGGCAGGCCTTCCGCGTTCCAGTACAGCGGCACTGACATAGCCGGCTGACCCGTGATGTTGCAGATGGGCGTGAACGGCACGTACGCGCCCGCCCGGATGATGCCGAAGAGCGGATTGTCCGGCGGCGATTCCAGCGTCCCCAGTGGCAGCGGCGGCTCCGCCAGCGTCGGCGTCAGCAGCACGTCGTAGTCTGCGAAGAAACGCTGGAAGTCGCGGGATATCCGCTGCAAGATTGCTATTGATATCAGGTAGATCGGCGCCGTGTGCTGTCGGCCCATCTCGGCCAGCGCGATCGTAAGGGGCTCCAATTCCCCTGGCGCAGCCGCGCGACCCGTTAACAGCGCTGCCCCGTCAACGTTCTCCGCTATGCCGGCGGACCAGACGGTCATGAATGCCCCCGTGATCATCTCGCCGGCTATCTCCGGCTGCTTTTCCTCCACGCGATGACCGAGGTCCGCGCAGAGCTTCGCCGCGTCCTGCACGGCCGCGATGCAATCGGCATGGATAGACGCGCCGGTTGCGGCCTGCGTCGTGAAAGCGATGCGTAGCTTCCCGGGATCGGCGCCTACCTCCTGTACGTAGGGCCGTTCTCGCGGCGGCGCCCAGTACGGGTCGCCGATATCGGGACCGCAGACGGCATCGAGGAGGCCGGCGCTGTCGCGCACGGAACGCGTGAGGGCGTGGTCAATGACCAGACCGCCCATAGCGTCGCCGATGTCCGGACCGAGCGGGACGCGGGCGCGTGTCGGCTTGAGGCCGAAGAGACCGCAGCAGGATGCGGGGATGCGGATCGAGCCGCCGCCGTCGTTGCCGTGCGCTATCGAGACCATACCCGAGGCGACGCCTGCAGCGGAGCCGCCGCTGGAGCCGCCCGTGCTGTGCTCCTTGTTCCAGGGGTTGCGCGTCGGTCCGAAGAAGTGCGGCTCCGTCGTCGGCAGGATGCCGAACTCGGGGGCGTTCGTCTTGCCGAGAATGACCAGTCCCGCGCGCTTGTAGCGAGCCACCAGCTCGCTGTCGTGGTCGGGTACGTTGTCCTTCATGAAGGCGGAGCCCCATGCCATGCGAACGCCCGCGTACGCTGCCAGAAGGTCTTTCAGGAGGAACGGCACGCCGGTGAACGGGCCATCCGGCAGGGGGCCCTGCGCCGCTTTTCGCGCCAGGTCGAACATCGGCGTTATGACGGCGTTTAGCTGCGGGTTGACGCGTTCTATGCGGCCGATCGCGGCCTCCACCAGCTCCAGCGGCTTGACTTCCTTTCGCCTCACCAGCTCAGCCTGAGCGGTGGCGTCGAGCGGCGCAAAGTCGTCCATGGCGGCTTCCTCCTTCAAGCTATCGTCGATTCCACTCTGCCGGGCAGTGTGATGATTGTGCGCCGACGCGGAAGGACGGGTCAAGACCGAGTTAGGTCTACCCGGACCCCCAGATCTTCTCAGGTTCAACCCGGGTTAAAGGGTTGTGCAAGTTGTGCCGTTATTTACCTAGGAGACTCACGCTTTTGTACGGCTTTAACTACGGCCTCAACGCCAACCTGGCGGAACAGTACGCGTCCGAAGACTCGCGCGTCATCGAGACGCTTTCAGCGATTTGGCCTCGTCGCACGCGCGACCAGATAAAGGGGCTGATCGAGCAGTGGCAGCTCGATCTCGACACGCGCGACAACTATTCGGGCCTCCACTCGCAGCTTGCCGCGCAGCACGCCCTCGCCCTGGCGCGGCGCGTACAGCTCTCCACCGACGAGGTCGGCGCGCTGTGGATCGCGGGCCACGTCTATGACCTCGGCAAGATCGCCCTCCCGCCGAATCTCCTGACGAAGGAAGGTCCGCTCAACGACGCCGAGATGCTCATACTGCGCTCCCACGTGTCGATAGGTTTCGACCTGCTGCGCGACTGGGCGATCCTGCGCGCCTCGCCGCACTGGCTGCACGACCTGGTGCTGGAGACGGTCCTCTTCCACCACGAGCGTTGGGACGGCGATGGCTATCTCAAGGGGAAGCACGGCGACGAGACGCCTCTGTCGGCCCGCATCATGGCAATCGCCGACGCCTACACGGCGATGATCCTCAACTCGCCCTACCGAAGGGCCCGCGACCCGGCGGCCGCGCTCATCGAGATCGCTGAGCGGGCGGGCACGCAGTTCGACCCCTACCTGGTGCAGCAGTTTGTGAGAGCGGTCAGGCTGGGGCGGCAGAGCACCGGTGTCATGCTGCCGCCTGCGCAAGAGTCGCCGAGGAGGGCCGGCGGCATCGTCTAGGGTCAGCCCGCCGAGATCTGCGCCCTCGCCTCCTGCCAGCAGACCAGCCTGGAGATCGACGCCAGCGCCCGCGTGAAGTCGGGGAATACCGCCAGGCCCATCTCAGCGCAGCGCTCGTAGAACCGTTCGAATGCCTCCATTTGGTGCGCGTTCTCTGGCAGGCGCAGCGCCAGCGCTACCGGCACGGGGCTATCGTCTGCGGCCTCCTTCATCTTCTCCACCGTTCCTCGCACCATTGCGTCGGCGTCGGGAACACGGTCGAGCCACCAGTCGAGCCGGGGCAGAATGAGGATGCTGTCGATGTTCGGCGCGCCGCCGACGATCTTCACGGTCTTGTGGAGTCCGTCCTTGTCTTCGAGAGCGACGGTATCGAGCGGGTTGCGAATGCTCGTGCCGGCGAGCGGCGTGAACTCGCGCAACTGCGCCTGGATCTCCTCTGATAACGCCGGTACTTTAAGGTCCACGCGCTCGGCGGCGTCTGCGGCCAGAACGCTCGAACCGCCACCGACGACGATGATGGCGACGCCCCGGTCCCTCGGCGGCTTCAGGAAGCGGAAGGCCACGGCCATGTCCACCAGGTCTTCCAGCGACTCCGCGTAGACGGCCCCGACCTGGCGATAGAGCGCCTCCCATATCTGCGGCGACCCGGCCAGGCTGCCGGTGTGCGAGCGCGCCGCGCGGTCGCCGGCGTCCGTCAGCCCGCCCTTGAGGATGACCGTCGGCTTGACGGCAGCCGCGGCCCGGAGGGCGCGCTGGAAGCGCCGGCCGTCCTTCACGCCCTCAATGTAGGCGAGAATAATCTCGGTGTCCGGGTCCGCGGTGCAGTATTCGAAGAAATCGCTCTCGTCTAAGTCGGTGGCGTTGCCGTAGCTGATGACCTTGCTGAAACGGAGGCCGCGCAGCATAGCGCTGTGCACCAGGTCCTCGCTATTGAGGCCGCTCTGCGAGATGAAAGCGACGTTGCCTGGCTCTTTCGGAAAGTCGCCGCCGAAGCTCACGCCGCCGGCGGGGCAATAGAGCCCCATGCAGTTCGGCCCTATCAGGCGGATGCCGGCGGCCTTCGCCCCAACCTGCACCTCACGCTCCAGATCGATGCGGTCCTGCTCGCCCGTCTCGCGGAAGCCGGCGGTAAAGAAGTGGATCGAGTGGACGCCCTTCGCCGCCGCGTCGTCCAGCAGCGCCAGGACGCCGCTGGCGGGAATGCTCGATATCACGTGGTCGACCGGCCCGGGGATCGCCGACAGCGACGGGTAACAGCGTAGCCCAAGCACCTCCTCGACGTTCGGGTTGACGGGGTACAGCGGTCCCGGGAAGCCGAACTTCTGCAGTCCTGTCAGGAACATGTTGCCGCCGCCCCAGTCGCGCGGCTTGCCGGATACGCCGACGACCGCTATCGAGCGCGGATGAAAGATGTAGTCGAGGGAATGAATCTCTGTCTTTCGCATCTGCCGAATCTATTCGAGAGCGCGCGGGCCACGGGCCGACGATCGAACCGTAGGGGATGACCGAGAATAAAGTCAAACCGAGCTGCGCTGCGGTGGTCGTCTTGAAGCAGAAACAGCGCCGTTTTTGTTGAAATCCGACCTGTGCTAGATTAGGTGACGGTTGCATTCAACCGCGTGGGGGGGCATCCTGCCCGCCCAAGGGTGCAGGACAAGCGCAAAGAAGAGCCCGGGAAATGCAAATGACCAACAGGGCGTTGGACGGTCTCAGAGTCCTCGAGTACTGCGACATGGTCGCGGGGCCAT
>Ga0315282_10006253_pt1 | contig 20009 bp, 18 predicted proteins | sample YL17G07_20_MG_FD_203693 | JGI IMG/M metagenome (GOLD analysis project Ga0315282, IMG submission 203693) | Sediment microbial communities from Yellowstone Lake, YNP, Wyoming, USA - YL17G07_20 | ecosystem: Environmental > Aquatic > Freshwater > Lake > Sediment | place: USA: Wyoming | collected... | reverse complement strand
AAATATGCTTGCTTTTCGGACTACTGGGTTGATAATGAAGCGTGTTGTAGAGAAAACAGACCCGCTACTTTATGCGAGAATGGAAAAACAAGGGCAGGTTCTTGCGGAGGGCTTAAAACTTATGCGCAGTCAGAAGGACCGCCTTGTTTTCGCAAGAGACCTTCTTAATCATTTGAGTCAAGGAGAGAAGGATAAGTATGTGTCTTAAAATCTACGAGCATGCAGAGGCCAGGGATACTCGTAGTAAGGGCCCTTTTTCGGATGTGATTAGGGTGTTCTTGGGCGGTTATGGTAGGTTAGCGAAGCTCAACTTTGGAAGTGTTGTCGAATGTATGCGAATCTTATACGGGAGGCCTGTAGTGTGGATTTGAGGGTTCTGACCAGAAAAGTCAAGATTGGCCTATTTTCTGGCAATCATGATGTTTGCGAGCTTCTTTTCGTGCAGGCTAGGGCTCAGCATGCTTGCCAACTGTTTCTGAAGCAGCTTAAGATTCGCGGCGGGCTTACCAGGGCTGAATGCAGCCGATTCGCTTATGATTTGGAAGCTGGAAAAATCGAGCAGGGCTTCAGGTATAGTCGCCGAAGCTTCTATAACCAAATCAGAAGATCCCTGCTGACTTTAGGTTTGATCGCTATCGAGCAGCGACTTGTCTCCACCCACGATTTTGACCTCTCCAGTGACAGACTAAAAGAGAAGTATGTTCCTGTTCGGCAACCAATCGCTAAGAGGCCTCCTGACGGTTTGAACTTGGTAAGGCTTACGTGGATAATCTGTAAACGTTGGAACGACGAATTCTTAGAAAAGAAACACGGCTCAATGCAAGAAATGTTCCATTAAACATTATTAATAGAAAACGCTGACAAAAATTATGTAATAGAAAACATTTTCAAAGACAGCCGAACTACACATTACATGAACTTTTTAGCATATTTCCATGCATCATAGAAGATTTCTCCGTAAAATTTAATTCAGTTTTAAAGCTTAATGAAATTTACTTTAAAAGGAGAAGAGATAAAGTTGCTGAAAAAAACTGTTTCTGCAATAATGCTATCTTTACTGGTAATAACCGCATTAACATCAGCGCTTAACATTCAATCAGTTAAGGCGCAGTGGACCGGAACTGTCTATGTCAGGGCTGATGGAAGCATAGACCCGCCAGACGCTCCCATATCAACAGATGGCAATGTCATTTACGTTTTGACCGGAGACATCACCAGTAATGCCACTGCGATTGTTGTTGAGAGGAGCAGCATAATAATTGATGGAAACGGATATACAATACAAGGGCGAGGAGGCATAGCAGGGTTCGATTTATCATATGTATGGAATGTAACTATCAAAAACACAAACATCAAGAACTATTCTAACGGCATCTATCTCGAATCCTCTTTTAACAACAGCATCTATGGAAACGACATAACAAATGACAAGTATAATGATGAATACAATGGCATCGTGCTCTGGTATTCTTCTAACACTAACATTTATGGAAACAACATAGCAAACAACGGTTATGGCATCGAACTTTTCAATTCTTCAAGCAACAACATTTCTGGAAACAGTTTAACACACAACGGTTTTGGCATCCTTCTTTACGGATCTTCTAATAACAGTGTTTCTGGAAATAGCATAACGAGCGAAGTCGGCATCTATCTCTTCAACTCTTCTAACAATATCATAGTTGAGAACACATTTAGTGGTTGTGGTATAGTTGCCTATTCGTATGGGAATATTGTCGAGAACAACACCGTGAACGGTAAGCCATTAGTCTACCTAGAGAACGTTTCAGATTACACGGTAAAAGACGCTGGACAGGTGATATTGGTCAACTGTAACAACATAGGAGTAGAAAACCTTAACGTCTCTAACGCAACCATCGGTATACAACTTTCGGGCACGTGTAACACAAGAATATCTGGGAACATTATAACAGCAAACAAATGGCACGGCATTGATCTCTGTTGGTCTTCTAACAATACTATTTCTGAAAACATCATTAAAGATAATTGGGCTGGCATTTCATTCTATGCTTCTTCTGATAATAAAATCTATCATAACAATCTGTTTAATAATCTGCATCAAGCCTGTAATCACTCAGAGTGGATTAATCAAAATTCATCCCAATCAATTATTTATTGGGATGATGGCTATCCCTCCGGAGGAAACTATTGGAGCGATTATTTAGGTGTTGATTATTGTAGCGGCTCTGATCAGAATCAGGCTGGAAGTGATGGAATAGGCGACGCACCATACGTTATTGACGCTAACAACGTTGACCATTATCCGTTAATGCAACCATATAACCTTGCGCACGAAGTCAGGTTCAGAGGCACCGCGCTCGAATACTTCTCGCTGATTGGGGCGGAGGGCTGGCATGTGAAAGTAGACGCCGTTATGGAAGGGCCTGTGGACTTGGAAGGTAGCACGGTCACCGTGTACCTTGCGCTAACCCCAGGCCCACATGGATATTTAGACCCCAATATACGTCAAGGAGATAAAGTTGAAGCATACGGCTCTCTAATAGGCAGTAACATATCGCTCATAGGCTCCGAAGCATATTACTTAAGAAAGGCTGGAAGCGTTAACATAGAATATTTCTCTCTTGCTCCAAACAAGTTTTACTATAGCCCTCAAGAATTCATAAGCATCGATATTTTCTTAACGTATGACTTGAGCGTGGAGACGGATGTCGAACTATTGATTTTTTGCCGTCCAATAGATAGCCAAAATATGGTTGAGGTAGCTCGTACATTCGACTATAATATTCAGAAAGGGTTGCAAACGAAGTCATATACGCTTACATTCAAAGCACCTGGAGAAGAGGGTGAATTCAGGTTTTTCATATGGATAATGACGAGAGAATCAGGTGAGCAGACATGGAGAAATTCAGCCTCAGAGTATTTCACATTCAGAGTGAAAGCAGGGATGTATGAGCAAACTTTGTTTTTTGATGACTTTGAAAGCTACGAAGAGGGTACAGCACCCTGTCCTCCTTGGACATTTTATGATATCTATAAAAACGCCTCTGTTACTGATTCCTTATGCGTCTCACATTCAAAATCACTTTTCATCTCATCTGAGGGAGGTGGCGATACGGTTTTGCTACGCAACTTAATACATGTCGATCAATTAGTTGGCTACGAGTTGTATGTAAGGTTTGGGGAAGGAAAAGATTACGGCATTACCTCAATTGGATTCGTTAAGAATGAATGTTCTTACGTTGCTGAACTCTGGATAAAGGGAGGAGAGTTTGGAAGGAAGGAGTTGTGGGCATATGTTGATTCAGTTGCAATGTGTGTTGATGAGTTATATGCTAATCGATGGTATAAAATAGACCTCTTGTTCGATACGGTGCAGGGAAACTATTCATTATGGGTAGACGGTTTCCTTATAACCTGGTGGGGACATCCTCCAACAACTGATAAGCCCCCATTTGAGATTAGTGGTTTCGCCATATCTTCTTCATCCTCCGTCGATTATTACTTTGATGACGTGAGAGTATTCACTATTTCGCATGCGCAAAGCTTGTTTGAAGAATTTTTAGTTGTTGATGGACAGAAAACCTATGATGTTGGGGTGTATTTTAGGGAAGGGGAAGGCAGGAGCGTTTTGGATCTTATTGATAAACCCGCCTTAGAGCATAAATACTGCCCAGGTGTTAGTGTGCCGCTTTACCTTAACAGGTGGGCTTCCATTCTGAAGGTTGAGGTCTCATTGGACGATAAGCCTGTGGTGGATGAGAAGGAGTTAAATCGTGTTTTGCAAGCTGTTTCCGGCTGGGTTATGGCGAAATACACTGTTGACAATTCTGGTGCTTTGGCTTCCAACTTTGAAATAATGAATGATTTTACGAAAAAGCAGGATGCTCCAGAAGGCGTGCCGGTTAAAATTATTAACATGAAAAGTTTTGTTCTTGATTTGCCAAGTTATGTCGCGTGCCCGCAAGCTATTCTGGAGTTTGGCCTATGGCAGGATGCTGTAACGTCGAGTATTGAAAGAAGTTTCCTTGAGGTTATGGCTCCAGAGGATGCAAAGGTGGCGAAATGGGTTGATGAAATAGTTGGAAATATTGATCCGCAATTAGTTTCAGATGAAGCAAAGCAGGTTGTGACGTATCTTGTTAAGGCTTCGCTCCTCAGAGTTGGAGGTGCCGAACTTCTTTCCTTTTTAAGGGATTACGCTACGGAAAAGGGGGTGGCGCTTGATTCAGAGTTTGTTCAAGGCTTAAACACTGTTATTTCCACATATGGCGTCAGCAATTATGAACAGATCCTTAAAAATGCTGTACATGATGCGGTTGTTGGAGCAATTAAGGAATGCGTAAAACTGAATGCTGAGGAAATCCTAAACAGGGGCTTAAAGAAGCTGATTCAACAACTGGCCGAGGAAGTTTCCCCACAGTTTGCAGCTGCTTTTTCCAGCATAGTGAGTGGAGTGGCATTAGGCTACCTTATCGCTGATGCGGTTATGAAACCTTGCGAGAACTTCAGGTTAGCCACCTCTTTTGTTGCAAGCATGTACGTTGCAAGAGAATACGGGAAACTGGAGAAAGCCCTCATGAACGACTTAGCTTCAAACAAGAATATTGATTTGAAGAAAGCTTATGCCCTGATAAATCTAAGGAAAATAGAATTGCATGCTATGGGTCAAAGCTACGAGCTTTTAAGTCAAATGGGCGACGTTTCACTCTTTAACCAGCTGCTGTCCAAAGTGGGCGTATGGTTGGGATACACGCCGACCAAAAAGCAAATTTTAGAGGCTGCTGACATATTCCTTTACCCATCCAAAAACATTGAGCAGGTTACACCATTACTTGTTGACAAGGCTTTAGGAAGAAGTCATTACTGGATTGAGCCTATAGACTTATCTGCTTATTTATTCAGAGGCGAACAGCAGAAGCTTTCGGTCAAAATAACGCCGCAGACCGCCATTGACACGCAAGATTTTGAAACCCTCTTTTTACACGAAAATTCGCCAACGGTAAGCATAGAAAAAGTCGAATATTCAAACGGCGCTGCCAATGTTACTTTGCAGTTTTCAGTACCGGACAACGCTGACTTTGGACGATACCAAGCATTAGCCCTTCTAAAAACAAAGGATGAAACTAAAAGAACATTCACGCTGTTTCTATCAATCAACGTTTTACCTGACAACATGCTAAGAGTAGAAATACTTTCTCCAGTGCCAAATGAAAGGAGAGAGGTTTTCGGAGGTGAAGATCTGAAGATAAGTGCGAGGGTGACGCTAAAAGAAGGATCAGAAGTGAAACCTGCCGAAAACGCGGATGTAACCGCCTATATAACTGCCTCCAAAATGGCTGGGTCAACATTCTCCTCCAGCAAAATGAACTATGCTGGAGAAGGAATATACGAAACAACAGTAAATTTAGAAGAATTCTGTGCCTACACAATCAATGTAATTGCTGAAAAAAGAGGGCAATCTTTCATTTTCATCCCCATACAGCTATATATTCCAGGATCAGCATCCGTAGAATTCATGCTTATACCAAAAACGGCATTAACTGTAACACTTCAAGAAACACAGCATAAGCTTTACCTCCACATTTATGACAGCCAAAACAGGCATGTCGGAATCAACCACGAAACAAACGAGATTGAAGTGCAAATACCAGGAGCAGCCTACAACGACTTCAATGATGGAACAACATTGGTAACGCTTCCAGCCAACATGACAAGCTTCAGCTACTTAATTGACGCGAAATATGCAACCCAACCATCAGAAAGCTTCAACATAAGCATAATAAACTACAAAGACGGAGTAGCAATATCAAGCCTGAACGAAAGCAGACAAATAAAACAAGCACAACAGTACACGAAAAATATTCAAATACTCAACGATGGAAAAATACAAGTAGAAGGCAACGCTGAACAGAATTGGCTTTGGCCAGCAATAATAAGCATGATAGCAATTTTATCAGCTATAACAATAACCATCCTAATAAATAAGAAGAGGAAAAAATTGCATAAGTCTACGCCAAACTACCAAATACAAGCGAATGACATGGACCTAATCGAATTTAACCCGGTTTTGTATAGAACTAAAAAGATAGTATGAGAATAAGAAGAAAGGGTGTTTCACCTTCTTTTTTTCCTGAGTATTAATATTGTGGCTGCTGTTGTAGCTGCTATGGCTGCGGTTATTCCCCCAATTATCCATAATGGGATTCCTGTTGCTTGGACCGTAATTGTTATTGAATCTGTTGCGTAGTTTCCAGCGGCATCTTTAACGGTTAATGTAACATTGTATGTTCCAGGTTTTTCGTAAATGTGATTTACTGTTTTTCCAGTTCCTGTTGTTCCGTCTCCAAAATCCCATTCGTAGCTTACGATGCCAATGTTGTCTGTTGAGTCGCTTGCGTCTAAGGTTACGTTTTCGCCTTGGCTTACTGTTCTATTTTGACCTGCTTTTGCAATTGGCGGTGCAGCGTCCAAGAATGACACTTCAACCTTGTGCGGTGAGTTCATCTCAACAGTTAAACTGAGATCCTTTCTATTTAGAGAAGCGCCGTCAACCACCCAATCTTTTACTATGCAACCGTTAAAAGGTGTTACATTTATCGTAGCGCTTGAATTTGCATCAAGCCAGTAGTCTCCAGATGGCGGATTTACTGTTCCGTAGTCTCCAGAAATAATAGTTAATTTAAATTGCGTTTTGTAGGCAGGAGAGCACTCTATATCTCGGGTAATTGAAAGTGTTAGCGTATTTTCTGTATTGCCGTTTGTCCAATTGACGAAGACTATTCTCGTTGTGTCGGAGGCGTTTACGATTTTTGGCACCTCAATTGTGTGTTCTCCACGTTCGAGTAATTTTATAATTCTGCCTGTTTCATCTTGAGCTTCTGAAAGGCCATCTATAGTTGCCTTCAAAAGTTTGCTTGGCATCTTCATTAAGAGAAGGTAATATGGATTGAACTTTGTGAGCTCTAAACCTCGCGGCTCCAAATCCCATATCGGAGTGACGCTGTCAAGCGTTGGCTCCCCTAAATCAAATGTTTGTTCTCCAATTATGGTTTTTATTTTTGCATCAATCTTCACTTTAAGTTTCAATGTAAAAATGATGTAAGAGTCGCCTGTAATACTCGTTGCCCCGTCGCTTGTGAATATCAATGGAACCGTGGCCGACGCGTCGCTTGTCCAATGTAGTGAAAGGGCGTCACCAGTTAAATTATCCTCAGAGAACATTAACGGTGCTTGCGATTTGATTATGCATCCAATGTCTGTTGGTGTAAAGGTGAGAATTGGGGTTACGCCTACCTCTACTGATGCTACACCTATATCTATTGCCGGTATTGCAACCCTGTCAAAAACTATTGGTGTTGTTTTACCCAGCGTTACGTCAAGCATTTGATCCCATGTTTTTGACCATTGATATGGAAACTGGTTGACTGACAGTTGTAGGGAAATTGTGAACGAGTATTCCCCTGATGACAATGAAGGCGTAATTCTTAATATGCCGGGTGTTCCTCCTCTTGAAACTGCATAGTAGTCGCCTATCATGTTAATGGCGGTGCTTAACTTTGCAGACGTTACAAAGGAGAATTGAAAATTGATGCCCGCAACGGGCGGGGGATTGAAAGGTGTGGGTGTCGTATGTTCCTCAAATTTGCTGAAGGTCTTTTCAAAATGCTTTGCTTCTACGTATTTAAGGTTCACGATACCATATTGTCTTGAGCTAACATCAACGCCATTTGTGCCAAGTTTTCCGTAAACTATGACCTTATCACCTACACTTAAGGTTCCCAATAGGACATTTGCCTCTGCGTTGTCATAGCTCACATTAATTTCGTCTCCGCTTTGCAGACCTGTACCATAAATTACTTCATCAACTTTGACCTTAAATGCGCTTGGTTGGACATTCTGTACGATACCGGCGAAAATTATGGATTTCTGCGTTGGAGATGGCGGTGAAGTAGTTGAGGGATTACTGTATACGTATTGGCCGTTGATAGCGGTGAATGCTATATCTTGAAGTTCGCTATCGAGTAGGAGCGTGCCATTTCCAAGGTCGTTAAAGACGATATTACATTGAAGTGTCTGACCCGAGGATGGCGCCTCAATTATCTTGAGTTTAAGTTGACATAGCGTTCCACTTCCGCTGAAGCTTGTCTTTTCTAAAATGGTTAATCCGTAGAAAACTGAGCTTGAATCTGGAAATTTTGGTCCAGCTGGAACATAGCTTCTGCCAGCAAACACGTGATCTGAAGGGAGCTTCAGATCTACATAATCTAAAAGCGTTGGGTCCCATGATAAGCGGATAAACCATGCAGATAGGTCTTGTACATTATTAACACTTACATTTAGCGTAAAGGTGTCCCCCACCGTCCACTCGCTCGTTGTGAAGTTAAATAGTTGAGAGCCGTCTATAGGATTCGCAACCATAATTTGGGTAGGTGACGAGGATGGGTTTCCATAAACATGCCCCGGCACCAGAACTGAACCGAAAGTTAAAACAATTAAAAATGCAAAAATGGATAAAAAGGTAACCCTCATTGCGCCTCCCCTTTTGTTTAAATGTAAAAGTCTCAATAATATAAAAATCTTTCACACCCGCGTAGATCATGATTCCTGAAGTTTTATAATGTGTCATTTCAGTTTTTAAAGCGCTTCCCTCAAAGCTGCACAGACAAAACAAAACATAACGTCAGTTTTATAGAAGACTTCTCCATAAAATTAATAGGTAAACAAATAAAAAAGAGGAGGCATGGAGGAAGTTTTATGAAAATTGTGAAATTGAAAAAGGTATTTTTGATCGCTTTGGCATTAATAGCGGTCGCATGTTCGTTTTTGCAGGTAAATGCCACCGAAGCTAAGCCAAAAATTCTGGTTTTAACATATGATTGGTACTACGGTCCCCCAGACTCTTTCATAACTGGAGCCTCGACATATGGAGAAACCGTTAAAATGCATCTTAGCGCTGCCAATAGCTACTCGCTTGACTATCTGAGGCAATTTGATGTATTCGTTACTGTTGGCTCGTACCAAATGGGGGTCTCGAAATACGATTGGTCCGCTTATCCCGATTTGGCTGGAAAAATAGGCACTCTTGTAGAGGAGGGCAGAAGTTTAATCGTGGTCTATACTTGGACTGGAGGATCCAGCCCTGCGGATGCGTGGGTTCACCCATATGGATTTAAAACACCTCTGGATGTTGTCGAGTATGAAATAGTGCCGTGTGCTCTCACGCAGGGAGTAAGAGGCATAAAAGGCGGTGGTGTAGATCTTTTCCTTTCCGGTGGGTATCCGCTTGTGTTGTCGCCGAAAAAGCCTGGCTACCCAGACCCCCAAGGAGCTTTAGCCGTTTATGGCTTCTATGGAAATGGCAAGTATGCTGCGCTTAGTGATAGAATCTTTTATATGGAAGGAGATTTCGGCACATTATTCTCAAATATTATGCATTGGCTCACTGGCAGAGATATTCCTCCACCCCCATCGGTTTATGATTTGGATCAAAAAGTTGCCGAATTAAACAACACTTTAGACCACCTAAGCTCAAAACTTTTAGAATTGAACAATTCCATAAACCAGATTTACAATGAAATCCCGCAATTGGGCAACATCAGCGAACAGCTTAAGCAAGCCACTCGAGAAACAAACGCATTAAGCCAGCAAGTGAATGACTTGGCAAATGAAATTGTCCAGCTTAAAAACCAGCAGCAGCCACAAAACTTGTCAACATACCTTGCAATACCAGCCATTCTACTATCCATAACAGCAATAATAGTGGCACTTAAGAGAAAACAAACCTTTGCCCGATAAGACAACGTCCCAACATTGCTCAGCTACAATTTCAAAGCAGAAAGTTACTATAAAAATGCAAATTTTACATAAATGGAATGGCAACAAACACTTTTATTCAAGAAGAAGTCTTGTTTAAAGAGAATGCAAATCGTCTTAATGGTTTTTTAGCCATCTATGCACAAAGAGGCAATCTCATCTTGACTTCTAAGCTTCTGTGCTTCTCATCCGGGTGGAAAGGCAAATCTTACGAGCTTAGTGTAGATGAATTGTTTGTGTTGAAAAGTTCGGATTTAACGATTTAGGAGTTTGCTTACGTGACGGTAGGATTGAACGCTTTCGGTTATGGAACCGTGGAACGCTTATTAAAAATTGAGAAATGTTAAAGGGAATTTGTCTGCCACTTCTATTTGCGCGTATTATAGTAATTATTATGATGCGATGCGACAAAATGTTCGCGCGTAAATTTCAACTCATCACAATCACCGCTGTTAAGCCAGAAAATAAAAGAAATTTTCTTTCTAAGAAACGGCATTTTCTAAAAATAGTGAAGGAACAAGAAAAAGAAAAATGAAATTTATGGGGGATAGACATCGCAGGCTGTTACTTCAAAGAAAATGACTACGTTGGAATAACTCGCGCTATTCAGGCTCAAATAGATTTTGATGAAAAGCGGAACTTTGCCAAAAAGTTGTTCAGGGATTCCGAGTGATTTTATGTATAGGGTGTCGTTTAATTCGCTGTATCTACCAAAATCCCATGTACTATAGTCAAAGTGGAAGTCGACAGTATCTGCTGCGCTTAATTCTGCACCTTCATATACATAATCCATATGCACGTAACAATTACTAAATTTTACATAGGCTGGTACGCTCGCCGTTAATTTTGCAACTATTTTTACTTGTTTTCCCAGTGTAGTGAAGTATGTTGACTCGCCCCTATAATCGCGGCTCAAGGAGAAAGTCCCCGTCATCTGTAGCAAGTATTCTTCTGACTGGACTATTCTGGTAGTGTTTACCAGCCTATTTATTTCATTTTGCAGATATGTTGTTTGATTCCTCAAATCTGCATTTTCTTGTTGCAAGCTGGAAATTAATGCATTCTTGCTTTCCAGTTGGCTTTGCAAATTGGAAATTTGATTTTGAAGATTTGTAATTTGCTGTTGTAAGTCGGAAATCTTGGCGTTCTTATCGGATAGTTGGCTTTGCAGATTTGAGATTTGCTGTTGTAAGCTTGCAATCTGAGAACTGTCAGTCCGCTCTACGTTGCTGAAGGAGTATCCAACTAAAGCTCCTAAGATTAATCCAACAATCAAACCTACAACAATAAACAATCCACGATTAGAACTGCTCGAACACGCCATAAACCATACACTCCAACACAAAACTTTTAATATGAAAATCCATTTAAAAATTCTTCGATATTGTCGGGGTCGTTGCGTTATTTTCCTATTTTCACTTGTTTGTGTGTACAGTTTTCGTTTAAGCAAAGTTTCCTATTGAACCGAGTTGGTTTTTCCCTATAACACCTTAAGGACGCATTTAACCTCATGCTTCTGTTAGTCGCTGTTAACAGAATATCAGGTTTATGCCTTGCTTTTCTCTACAAATCATTAACGCATTTCGTGAGGTCTTTTTCTTGGCGTATTCTTAAAATAAAGTTTAATGCATGCATACATATTCAAGAAAGCCTGAGGCATAACAAACTAAGACGAAAGGAAGGCTTATCCTGAAATGTAAAAATCAGAAACTATCGGGTGCTTCCAGCTCCAAGATACTTTTTTGCGCGTTGCCAAAGTTGTGGAGAATCGTTTAACATAGTCTTAATAATTTTCCAGCGAATTTCATCAGCCGGGCCATCTGTATTGTTTCGCACGATATCAGCCTCCGTCAAAAATGGGGGGTACGATGATTTAAAGTTTATTTCGGCACAAGAACAATTTCGCAAGACTTGTTCTCAAGCTTCTTGTGGGAACAGCGTGTTACATATTCGGTAGTGTTGCAGAAATTGGCGTCCCCTGTCCGTTATAATCAGCTTTTTCCGTCTTTTTCCCACGGTTTCTATTTGGATTAACTGGTTTTTGGCTATCACTTTCAGGAATTGGCAGTTTACGCTAGCTCTTGAAATGATGCGTGTCATTGCAAGGTTTGGCGATTTAACTGCTTCTTCAAGAAGTTCTGCTGCCATGTCTTTTGAACTGCGTTTCAAACTGCATCGGAAAAATGATGAAGCATATTACATATTAAGATTATCTATGCTGATTACGTATTCTAATTACATATCTGCAACTGAAAACGTTTTTTTCGCTGTTCAGCCTCACTTTATAGTTGCTTGTCTGTTTCGTCGTTCCTGCTGCGTGCTCCACCCAAAAGGAGACTGCGTGGCGCGAAGAGGATTTTCTTTATGAAGCATAAACGGTCTCAAGAGGCTGTTGAAAGGCGCAATGTTAAAAGGCGGTTGCGCAGCTTGATTCTTGCCTCAAGCTTTCACGATGTTCGGCGTTGCGAGAGTGTTTCTCTTGTTTCTCGTGCCGACATACTCGGCATCGTAGGCGTTGAGGTGCAGGTCAGCGATGTGCCTGACGTTGTAAAGGGCGAAGTTCTGGTTGACAGTCGTGGACAGGGAAGTTTTCAGCGTGCATGACAAAAAAAAGAATTCTTTTTTTGTTCATTCAGCCAAGTTTGCCAGGCTTGTTCGGAAAGTTGAGCCGGAAGATTTTGCGAGTGCCCAGAGTTACCTCAAGCGTGATAAAGTTGCGCGTCTTCTGGCAGCGGAATGTTATGCTCTTGCCCTTGAATTTAGGCAGAAACAGAAGGAAAAGCTTGCTCTTCAATACATAAAGTTAGCTGCGAAACTGTTGGGGTTGAGTCTGCGGCCTAAAAGGCTCGGTGACCTTGAAGATATTAAGCGGGCCCTTGGGAAGTTGAAGACTGAGAAGGATACAGGTTGAGTGCTGCAAGCTGGAAGAGTCTGCCGGAGAGCCCTGCCGCCTTGTGGCGTGAGATTGACAAGTTGAAGGGCGAATCCGAAAAAGAGCCCTTAACAATTCCTGAAGACTCTGTGGAATTTGCTAAGGCCCTCTTCAAGTTTACACCGAAGGATTATCAAGCTGCGCTGCTTGAGGATAAGAGTAAGCGCATCGTAGTACGCTGGAGTCGGCAAGCAGGAAAGACTACTTGCATAGCACTTAGGGCAATCTGGTATGCCCTTACGCATCCCAAAACTTTGACGCTGATTGTTGCTCCGTCGCTGCGTCAGAGCATGATAATGTCGGATCGGATAGGCGACTTTTTAATGGGCTTGCCGAAACCGACGAGACTTCAGCTAGTCGAAAAGCTGCAGAGGACAACAGTCCGTTTCAAGAATGGCAGCCGCATCATAGCCCTACCTAACAGTCCACAGTTGCTCAGGGGATACACGGCAAACCAGGTGATCTGCGATGAAGGAGCATTCTTCAAGGACGATGACCTTGTCTTCTACAACGTGCTGTATCCCATGCTTGCAACAACTGACGGCACGTTAATTGTCAGCAGCACGCCCTGGAGCAAGGACAGCGTCTTTTACCGCATGTGCCAAAGCAAAGATTTTAGTCCACATGTTGCGACGCAAGCCAAAGTCGTAGAAAGCGGGCTGATAAAACAAAGTTTCATCGACGAAATGAGAGCTCAGCTTCCCGCTGAACGGTTCCAGCGAGAGTTTGAAGCAGAATTTGTTGAGGATGTTGACGCTTGGCTCACGCAGAGCCTAATCGCTTCATGCATCGACTCGGAACTGGAGCCATACGAGTTTCGCGACGAAGCTACAGGCCAATTTTACGCTGGAGTCGACTTTGGCAAACAGCAAGATTATAGTGTAATTACATTAGCCCAAAAACTTGCGGATAGCACAGTTAAACTTGTCCATGTTCACCGTTTCCCGTTAAACACGGAATATGCAAGCGTGATTGGCTATGTTAAAAGTTTGCAGGACCGTTGGAAAACCGTTTGCTCCATATATGCCGATATTACCGGCGTTGGAAACTACATTGTTGAAGACATGGTGCACAGTGGAATCCGAAACGTCACAGGGCTCACGTTTACAGTGCAAAGCAAAGAAGACATGGCAACTGTTCTCCGCGAAAAAATGAGGCAGAAACAATTTTTGATTCCATACGAGCCGATCCGTAAACGGCAAGACATTGATTTATGCGCCGAATTAAACATTGAAAAGTACGATTTGATGAAGACTGGACACTTACGGTTCAGCCATCCTGAAGGAAGCCATGACGACGTGTTCTGGGCGACGGCTCTAGCAGTTTACGGCGCTGTCCAGGCTCCCATGCCCGGGACAGGCGCCGTTATGCTTCCGCATTAAAGGTGATATGATGAGTTTTATCGCTGAAAAAGTTCGTAAAGGCTTCAAAAGCCTAAAGCAGGCAGTCAACGGCTTCGCTGCTCAAAGGAAGGTCCCGCCTGAAATCAGCAAGCGCCAGATTGAAGAGGAAATCCCCGTAAGCTGGAAAGCTGACAATGTACTGTGGGGTTACGTTTCAAGGTACATGCTTAAGGGCAGCGGCGCAGGCTTCGTTACGCCGCCCTACACTGCTTATTGGGAACGCTTGTGGGGCGCCGTTCCAATTGAGGATTTACCGAAATACAAGGACCTTTACGCTTTCACGCCTTACATTAAGGCAAGCCTTGACGTTACAGTTAACCTTGCAGTCAGTAACGGTTTCGAGTTGGAAGGCGGAGACGACGCTGTTCGAGAATGGCTTAGCGATTGGGTTGATGAACACAATATTTTGCAGACGCTCCGCATAACCGCTACTGACATGCTCGTGTTCGGAAGCGCATACGTGGAGCTTTGCCGAGACGAGGACACAGGCAAAATCGTCTGGCTTAAGCCCTTAGATCCCGTACATTTACGGGTTCGCCGTGATGCTTACGGCAACGTTTTCGGCTACATTCAACTGTTAACTTTTCCACCCGTAGTTTTCGAGGCTAATGATGTTACTCATTTCCGCTGGGGCGGCAAAAGCTGGTGGTACGAATTTTCATATGGTAGTAGCTTGTTGAGGCCACTTTTGAAGATTCAGGCGCTTATTGACCAGCTTGAAGATGACATGGCAATTATTGTCCATTGCTATGCCAAGCCGATGCTCGTAGTAAAGGCTGGAACGCCTGAAAGACCCTTCAGCGACGCTCAGTTAACTCAATTAATGGAAGCTTTCCGAGACCGCAAACCAGCCACAGACGTTTTCGTGCGTGGAGACGTAAACGTTGACGTTGTTCCAAGCTTAACAAAAGATGTTAACATCACGTGGTGGCTTGACTACTTGTATAAACAACGTGAAGCCGTTTTAGGCGTTCCGAAGATATTCTTAGGCGAAAGTGAAGGAACAAATCGCGCGACAGCCGAGGTCGTGATGCAGGAGTATGTTACAAGGCTCCGCATGATGCAGGAAATTATCGGCGACAAGCTTGAAACTGACTTGTTCAAGCAGCTTATTCAAGGCGAGTTCGGTGAAGGCGTGGAGATTCCGCATGTTAAGTGGCGTCCAATCTGGGAGCCCACAGTGGCGGATAAAGCCAAGTTTCTCAGCGACCTCGTAGAGAAAGGCATCATTCTGCCTAAAGAGGCTCGAATGCAGTTGGGCTTTCCAGAGGACTATCCCGTCAGCACGCCTGAAGAGTTGCAGGCTGTTTGAAGCGGAACGGCGTTAAACCTTGAGTTTCTGGGGCTTTCCGAAGCGTGGAGAACAACGCATCTACGCTTTGCGCACTCAAGCAGACGAGAAAGTCTGCGATGAATGTTCTGAACTGGACAATCAAGAGTTTGTCTGTGAAGAAGATGAGAAGCCTACTCGTTATTTCGAGTTTGCACAGCAGGTTGACGAGGAAATTGACGCTTGGAAAGCTAATGTTCACCCGAACTGCCGCTGTTGGCTTGAGCTTGTAGACGTGAACAGGGAAGGTTAAGCCTGTGAGTTTTGCATGTAAAAAGCTGTGTGGTTACATGGATATGAAACGTCCACACTTGACTTGCCTGTTCTGCCGTGTGAGGCGATATTTCTACGGGAAAATGGACAGGAGCCAGTATCACTACAACAGCAAGATGCGGATCGTTATGCCGCAGGACTGCTCGACCTACATCCTTTTCATCGATAACAAACGACATCTAGCTCACGTAAAAGCAGCGGTTCTGAAGCGGCTGCTAACCCTTTGCGAGTGGTTAGCAAATTAATGGTGACTTGAGACATGCCTGGATTGGAAGAAGCAGAAACTGTTTGGAGATACCGCATCTCCGCCCCCGACAAGTATGAAAAGTTTCGTGTGAAAGAGCTTGGGAAAGGCGTCAAGATTACTCTCGGTAAGGTTAAACACAGCGAACGCTGGGAAATCCAGAACTATATGCTTCAAAAAACGGAGTTCCCCAACCGTGAGAGTGCACGAAAATGGCTTGAAACACACCTAAAGAAAGAGATAAAGAGCATGCTTGACTATAGAGCATGGAATGAATGGCGGAAGCGATTTCTCGCAGCTTACTTGGAAATTTCACATGTTAATTCTTGATTACTTGCCTGTTCTAAAAAGTGGCTTTTTATATGTCTGCAATCATTCAATGCTGAGGGCAAAAAATGCTCCTTACCTTCTTGATATCTGCTTTCATTGCTCTTGTCGGATGGAAAAGAGCATTTGGCAAAAGGGCGTGGACTATATTTATTGTTCTCATATGCATAGTTTCAAGTTTGATCGCCTATGTTTCAATCGCAAGCGTCTGGACGCCTCACCCGCTCAGCGACGATGTCTTTCATCAGCAAAATGCTCTCGGTGAATATGAAGGAGTTTCCCCATTTTCGAAACTTTCGTTTCCACTATACTTGAAAGCGTATCATAGCCCATTCGCCTCTTTGTTATTTGAAGAAAACGGCACAGCCTATGGACAGGCCACTTTTAGCATTTATCTCATCAACAGAAAAGTCATCGACGTGAGTGGGGTCTTCTCGTATTTTTACATGGTCATGGGACCCATGCCCTTAAACTACAAAATTGACTCCATAGATTCGCCTACATTCTTCGCCCTACTAATCGCTCTATTCACCCTCGCTAACATTGTCGGGGCGCTTCCTGGAATAATCCTTGCAAAGACAACACTAAAAAAGAGGGTTAAGGCTGCAGCGGAAAATCGTGGAACCATATGACTTTTTCGTTTATCGGCTTATCCTGAAATTTCAGGCGTAACTTAGCCGGGTGCTAAGGACTTAATGCATGCATGCAGCAACCTCTGCGTACATACCCGTAAAGCATAAGCGAAATCCGCACGCTCCTCGACTTTAAAGCGTGGAATGAATGGCGACGGCGATTTGTGAATGCTTACGTCAAAATTTCAGAAGTTTCATAGTCATTTCGGAAATGACAAAAAAGGAGTGAGAATAAAAAATGAGTTTTCAAGCAGCAGAATGGACAACTAAAACGATAAATGACCTTCCAGATTCGGCGTTTGCTCTCGTTGTGAAAGGCGAAAAGGATAGTGAAGGCAAAACAGTGCCTAGAACAAACAGGAACTTGCCGCATCATAAGCCTAACGGCGACGTTGACCTTCCACATTTAAGGAACGCTATGGCTCGCGTCACGCATACAAGCCTTTCCAAGGAAGAACAGAAGCAGGCGCACGACCATCTTCTAAAGCATTACAGAGAGCTTGGCATGGCTCATCCGCCGTGCAGCGTGCCCGGCTGCAAGGGCTACATTCCAAAAGAGCAGAAGAAAAGTATGCTTGAAGATTGGCAGGCGTTCAGGGCTTACAGTGAAGCGTGGCTTAAGGCTCAAGGCAAACGTGCTGTTGTGGTGACGTAAAAAATGCAGCTTCGTTATTATGTTCCCTTCAAGGCTCAAGAAGGCGTTTCGGCAGAGCTTGCCCTAAAGGAAAAGCTGATCAATATTGAAGGCGTCGCTGTCGATGCGAGTGTGAACGCTAACAAGTGGCAGATTCCAAGCGAAGACCTTCAGTTTGTAGCTGAAAGCCTCATTGGAGCCCAGCTTCGTGTTGACCATGCTGAAAGCGCCTTGATGGTTGTCGGGAAGGTTCCAGAAGCAAAACGCATAGGAGACAGTGTTTGGTTCAGAGCTGAGGTTGGCGAGGAAAAACTCATTGAAAAAATACTGCGCAACTATATCACGCATGTGAGCATTCAGGTGGACAGCGATGACGTTGAATGCAGCAAGTGCAAGCGTCCAACGCGGAAGGAGGGCATGCTTGTTCATCTTTGCCCGGGCGCTTGGGAAATCGTTCACAAGCCTAAGGTGCGAGAGTTGAGCATCGTTGCGAGTCCCGCTTACAAGACAACTGAGTTTCAACCTGTGGGCTTCTACGCGGCCATGAATGAAGACCAGTGGAAGGCTATAGTGAAAAGGCAGGATGAAACAAGCACCATAATTCAAACTCTTACAAATTCGCAGTTATCGGAAGATAGCAAGGATGTGGGTTCTAGGCAGAAGGAGCCGCAAGAACCTGAAAACAAAAGTTTGAACGCAGAAGAAGAGGTGAAGCTTATGTCTGTTAAAGCAGACGATAAGGCTTCTCCGCATCAGGCACAAGCAGTAGTAAACGTGGCGCCTGGAGAAACGGCGCCGAAACAGGTTGAATATGAAGACTTGATGAATCAACTGCAGCAGCTGGAAAAGCAGATAACACAGACGAAAGCGGAGGAAGGCGAGGTTGAAGCTTTAAAAAAGAAAGTGGCTGACTTGGAAGCTGAACTCGCCAAAAGAGCCTCAAAGAAGACGTTGAGCAAGAAAATAAGTGAACTTTCAAAGCGTCTCGCCGAGGTAGAAGGCGAAGAACCGGAGAAAGCTGAAGAAGCAAAGAAAAGTGAAGAGGCAGAAGCAGAGGAAAGTTCAGAGGCTGAACATGCTGAAGAGGCTGAGGCTGAAGCTAAACGAGCTTCAGGCAAAGGCATAGTCGCCGTCGACGAATTACAACGTGATGTGCTTGGCAACTACGACTGGTTCAAGGACATTCTGAAGGCGCAGAGAAAATTGTTGACTGAATCCTTCAAGGGTTAATGTTTTGAATGAGCACCCCAATTTTTGAAGGAACAAACCCGCTTGTCTCTGACCGCTACATAATCACTTTGACTGCAGGCGAAGACCTAGCAATGGGCGTGCTTGTTGAGCTAACCGCTGACTGGACAGTTAAGAAGCCGACGGTTGCCAACAGCACCAAAGTCGTAGGCATAACTTTCACGTCAGCGAAAAACGGACAGAAAGTAAGCGTTGCATGCAGAGGCGTTGTAAGAGCATTAGCGGACGGAGCTATAGCTGTAGGCGACCAATTAACATCATCCGCGCTGCCCGGCTACGTGAAAACTGACAACACAACCAAAAACACTTCAATCATAGGCCAAGCAGCAGCGGCTGCAGCAAGCGGCGGCACAGCTTACGTGCTACTCTGGTAAAAGGTGAATCTACATGAGTATGGTTCGTGACGCTTTCACATGGAGCGATGTTGGCGCGATTGCATACCCGGCTTTACACAAGAAAATCATCGAGTTAACCATGCCGTCACTGGTTGTGAAACGACTTTTCCCTGAATTTCCGCTGGTAGCTGGCAAGACGGCTACATTCGTAAAGCAGAGCGGTTCAAGAAGCGCAGCCATTAGTGAAATAAGCGAAGGAGCAGAAGTCCCCATGGACTTCACACCCTACAGTATGGTGACGGTAAAATCGTTGGCCTAAAACTGACGGTTCCGTAAACACCATACAAAAAGGGTCTACGAGAAAGAATAACAAGAGAAAACATTGAAGACCTCTACATTCCAGTCATCGAGGATCAACTTCGACGCCTAGCAAGACGAATGGCTTTCACCATCGACAAGGACTGCATGAACGTCATAGACGCGGCTGCAGCATGGTCATCCGCTGGAACAGGGACAAGCCTAGGAGCCACGGGCACGGAGTTCACCATAACAGGCGGAATAGGCACAAAAGACATCTTGAAGGCGGAAGCGGCGATAGCAAGTTACAACTTCGTCGCAGACTCAATCCTCACAAACCCGATAAACGCTAGAGACCTAAAGTACCTGCCCCAATTTTCACTTTCAGCCCAGTACGGCGAGGCTGTAGTGCAGACAGGGGCGCTGGGCACCGTTTACGGGCTTAACCTTTACGTCAGCAACGTCGTCCCAGCAGGCACTGCCTACGTGCTCAGCACAGGCCAAAACTTGAGCGCGAGCTACGCTCCACAGTCGCAAACCTTTATGTATGCAGATTGAG
>Ga0315282_10006252_pt1 | contig 20009 bp, 21 predicted proteins | sample YL17G07_20_MG_FD_203693 | JGI IMG/M metagenome (GOLD analysis project Ga0315282, IMG submission 203693) | Sediment microbial communities from Yellowstone Lake, YNP, Wyoming, USA - YL17G07_20 | ecosystem: Environmental > Aquatic > Freshwater > Lake > Sediment | place: USA: Wyoming | collected... | reverse complement strand
GACCTTGTGGAACAGCGAACGGGCATACCAGTGATCTGTCCAAAGCAAGAATACGCGATAGAAGCCAGCAAAGTGCAGCAACGCCTATTATTCCAAGAAATAGCGCCAGAAGCAAACCCGCGCTTTAAAATCTTTGACCCAAACAACTACCAGGGCACAGGAGAAGTTAAGAAAGCCGTTTACAGCTGGCTTGACGAGCTTGAGAATAAGGCTGTGGTGAAGCCCGACAAGCCCGCGGCAGGAAAAGGCGTTGGCGTCTGGGGAGACCACTTCGTCACGCGAGAACAACTCTTCGAGCATTTCTTATCGAACTTCCAGTACGGCTCTGTCATAATTGAAGAGAAAATAGACGGCGAAGAATCGAGCTTTCAAGCTTTGTGCGATGGCAAACACTTAATCCCATTGCCCGAAACGAGGGACTACAAGCGCGCGTTTGACGGTGACAAAGGCCCGAACACTGGTGGAATGGGCTCATACAAAGATTTTGGTGATATGCTGCCTTTCATGACCGCCGCTGATCGAAACCGTGAACTCGCCCTCGCCAAGAAGATTTTCGAAAAATGGAAGAAAAAAGTAAAAGACGGCTCGGCTCTGAGAGGCGTTCCCCTGTACTTGGCTTTCATGCACACGGGAGACGGGCTTAAAATCCTAGAAGACAATAGCCGCCCTGGCGACCCTGAAATCATCAACATTCTCCCCATCTTGAAGGAGGATTTTGTTGACGTCTGCTTCAAAATTTTGGACGGCAATTTGACGCGTGTTGAATTGGAAAAGGCGGCAACCGTGCTGACCTACAAGGTTCCGCCCAGTTACGGAGGCTACACGGACGTTTTTCCAAGTCTGGTGGATAAAGCGGCAGTTGACACGCCAGTCAATCTCTCAAAGGCTTACGCACTAACCAGCAAGTACAGCGATAGAATCCGCGTTTATCCCGCAGCCATGGAAATCAGAAACGGCGAAGCTTACGCGCTGAAATCTCGAGCTGTCGGCGTTTTAGCCGTTGGCGAAAACATTGAGGAGGCGAGACAAATCTCTTTGGAAGGCGTTAAAGCAGTTAAAGGCGGCGCCCTCTGGAATAGAACGGACATAGCCTCCAAACAGCACATAGCAAAAAGCGTAAGCCACATGGAGAAACTGAGGCATAAGCCGTGAAACGCATTTTCATATCGGACTGCGAGGGACCCATAAGCAAAAACGACAATGCCTTCGAGATAACAGCACATTTTGTTCCAAACGGTGACAGGCTTTTCACGCTCATAAGCAAGTATGACGATGTGCTGGCAGACGTTTTGAAAAAGCCCGCTTACTCCGCTGGCGGCACGCTAAAACTGATCTTGCCTTTCCTGAAGGCTTATGGCGTTACAGACAGGCTAATGAGGGAATTCTCCGCTCAGAACTTAATCTTAATCGCAAACAGCAAAGACACTCTGCAGCACGTTAGGGCAATAGCCAGTGCCTTCATTGTCAGCACGAGCTATGAGCATTACATAAAGGCTCTCTGCAAAGCCTTAGATTTTCCGTACGAAAACACGTTTTGCACCCAACTCTGCATCGACAAGTACTCACTTACCGAGCAAGAGAAGTCAAGACTGAAAGAAATAGCGAGAGAAATTGTGCAGATGCCTCTGGTCAATATTCCCCCAATGGCGAAATTCCTGAAAGACTTTTCGAGCACGGCTCAAGAAACGATTGGTCGACTTGACGAGATTTTCTGGAACGAAATAGGAGGCATGGGTCTCGGCGAAATCTTCGCGGAAGTGAACCCAGTCGGTGGGAGTCAAAAAGCCGAAGCCATCGAAACCGCAGTCAAAAGATTGCGTGCGCCACTGGAGGACGTGATGTACGTGGGCGATAGCATAACCGACATGGAAGCCTTCAAGCTAGTGAGAGACAATGGCGGACTGACTGTTTCTTTTAACGGCAACCAGTACGCCATAAAAAGCGCTGAAACCGCAGTGTTATCCGAAAACAGCATAGCAACCGCCATCGTCGCTGACCTCTTCTGCAAACTCGGAAAGCAACAAACCCTGCAAGTGCTAGAAAACTGGAACCGCAGAACTCTGCGAAGAAGTGCAGTAAGCCAGCCTTTGCTTGATAGACTTTTCATGTTGTATCCCAAGGCTTTGCCCAAGGTTCAAATAGTAACAGCCAAAAATATGGAAATGCTAGTGAAAGAGAGTAGCGAATTTAGAAAAAAGGTCAGAGGAGAAGCCATCGGGAGACTCGGATAAATGGTAGCCAAAATTGAAATCGAAGACACTTACGCTGAAGCCTTTACAGGAATCTTTTGCCGAGTAATCGTCACGGCTGATGATGCGCGAACACTGCGTAGTGCGGCAGAAGATTCAACAGCTGCACCTTCCGTGGTCATAGGCAGAGTGGAAGGCGGCGTCGAAAAATGGCTGAGCGAAAAGGAAACTCCAGACCAGCGCAAAGGCGCAATACTGCAGTTCTGGGGAGGAATAGACCGCAAAGCATCCCTCGCTGATTCCTTGAAGAAGTTTGAAACCGAACTTTCCTATAGAATCCGCCAAGACATACTCGTCAAGCCCTTCACGGCTGTTTTTGACGCATTGCCCAATGCTGAAGGAAAACTGGACGTGATGACGCGTGTTGGGCACTGTGGCGATGGTTACGAATGGATTGAAAAGCGCCACGGTCGAGAAGTTGTCGTTGTGCCCATCATGGTTCCGGACTTTATTATTGAACGGTATCTGGGTTATGCCCACGGCGTCATGGGCGCAAACTTCTGGGTGATGTGCAAAACAAAGGCGGTTCTGAAAAAAGCTGGAGAAAAGGCCTTGGAAGCCATACACAAGGTAAACGGCGTGGTCACCCCTTTTGATGTTTGTTCCGCGGGTTCGAAGCCTGAAACGCGTTTTCCATGGATAGGCCCAACCACGAATCATCCGTATTGCCCGTCTCTTAAGCAGAGATTGGGTAAGGTCTCTATGGTTCCCGAAGGCGTGCGCTATATTCCAGAGATAGTGATCAACGGAATTTCAATAGAGGCTGTTAAAGATGCCATGAAGGCTGGAATCGAGGTTGTGTTAACCGTTGACGGCGTAGTGCGAATTTCCGCTGGAAACTTCGGCGGGAAACTGGGCGAGTTTAAGATTTACTTGCGTGAGCTGTTTTTATGAGTCGTTTTGACGTTATCGGTTTTGGTGCTCTTAATGTAGATAAGCTCTTCAGAGTGAACAGAATTGCAGCGGCGGAAGAAGAAAGTTTCATAGAAGACTACGCGGAAGCCTGTGGAGGCTCAGCCGCAAACACCATAGTCGGTCTCGCAAGACTTGGGTGCAAAGTGGGTTTCATTGGTAAAGTTGGCCGCGATAAAGAAGGCGCCCTGTTGCTCGAAGATTTCTGCAAGGAAGGCGTTGACACTAACGGAGTAATCCACGCAAAGCATGGCAAAAGTGGCTCAGTCTTGGGCTTCGTGGATAAAAAAGGCGCACGAGCCCTGTGTATCGATACAGGCGTCAACGACACAATAAAGTTTGAGGAGATAAACATGGAATACGTTTCGCAAGCACGGTTTTTGCATTTAACTTCCTTCGTCGGGGAAAAATCTTTCCGAACGCAGAAAAAGCTCTTGGAAACCCTCCAGAACAGTGTCAAAGTCAGCTTTGATCCTGGCGTTTTGTATGCAAGGAGAGGCTTGTCCTCTCTGGAGCCTATCATAAAAAGGGCTTACGTTTTGATGCCTAATTCTATCGAGCTTGAACTTTTAACGGGTAAAACTGATTATTGCAAAGGCGCAGATTTCCTAGTCGGAAGAGGCGTCAAAATAGTGGCTGTCAAGCTCGGTGGTGACGGGTGTTACGTTACAGATGGACGCGAACGACGTTTGATAGAAGCTTTCAGAGTAAAAGCTGTGGACACGACTGGAGCTGGGGACGCTTTTTGCGCTGGCTTCCTTTACGGTTTACTTAATGGCAAAAGCCTTTATGAGTGCGGTAGGCTGGGCAATTTTGTGGCTTCAAGATGCGTCATGAAAATGGGCGCAAGAGCAGGTCTTCCCTCTGTCAAAGACTTAGAATTTCTTGGTTAAGTGCTCAATCAGGCTTTCAAAGATCAATTTTCCGTCGCCGTACTGCGCCATCTGTTCTTGCCTCGTCCAGTCTGGTTGTTGCCACCAATAAAGTGCTCTTTCAGGATGCGGCATCAAACCAAATATTGTTCCTTCCCGATTGCAGATTCCAGCTATATCGTGGAAAGACCCATTAGGATTTGTTGGGAAGCAGCCTTCCGCGTAGTCGCCGTTTTTGTTGCAGTACCGAAAAACTAACAGGTCATTATCGTAAAGCCTTTCAAGGAGCTTTTGTTCTTTTTCTTTTGGGAACAGGAACCTTCCCTCCGAATGAGCAACGGGTATCCGAAGCACTTTTCCCTTAGGAATTCTGTTTGTGAACACGCATTTTCCCTTGTTCTCTTGCTTGAGATAAACCCAGCGGCAGTTATAGCCCTGCGGAATATTCGTGGCTAAAGTGGCTTCGGGATAAGCGCTTAATCCATCAAAGCCTGGAAGCAAGCCGTACTCAACAAGAACTTGGAAGCCGTTGCAGATGCCGAGAATCGGCCTGTTCTCTTCAACAAAGGCTTTCAACTTTTTACCAAACTTTGCTGACAACCACTTGGCCCATATAACTCCAGCGCGCACGTAATCCCCAAACGAGAAGCCGCCTGGAAAAACCAGAACCTGATAATCCATGAGGTTTCCATGTTTGATCAACTCGTTCAAGTGCAAAGTCTCCGCCTGAACGCCTAGCTCTTGAAAGGCACGCTGCGTTTCTGAATCACAGTTCGTTCCGCCCACGCGCATAACGCAGACTTTTATCTCTTCCCGCTTCACGGTTACACCCCGCTGCTTAAGGTCTCTTTCCAACTCCTACGCAAATCGGTGAGCGCAGCATCTACAACGATGGCGCCATCCAACCCATATGCAATTAATTTAGGATTTTTGGTGACCTTGCCTATTTCAGCGCAAACTTTCCCTTTCGTCAAGATTTCAAACTCTTCTTTGGATTTTTCTGGGACTTCCATAAGAAAGCGGCTGTTTGACTCTGAAAACAACATGAAATCGTTACGGTTTAACGCTTCGTTCGAAACTTTTCTCAAATCCAACTCGATGCCATAACCGCCTGCCAGAGCCATTTCCGCTGCGGTCACTGCTAAGCCGCCTTCTGAGAGGTCGTGACACGCTTTGACAAAGCCTAAGTCGATGGCTTTTGTGACGGTTCTGAAGGTCTTTCTGGCTTGTGCCGCGCGCACTTTCGGCACGGTTTTTCCCATATGTCCTTTGAGTTTGTAGTATTCTGAGCCGCCCATTTCCTTGAAGGTTTGACCAACAATGTAGAGCGCGTTGCCTGGCATCTTCGCGTCCATTGAGACGGCTAAGCGTATGTCTGGAATAACGCCCAACGCTGTGATTAGGAGCGTTGGCGTAACTGGACCGAGGGGTGACTCGTTGTACAGGCTGTCTTTTCCCGAAATGAACGGCGTCTTGAAAGCAGTGGCGAAGTCATAGCACGCCGCGCACGCTCTTACGAGAGAACCCAGCCTCTCTGGTTTTTCAGGGTTGCCCCACGTGAAATTGTCGAGAAGGGCTATTCTGCGGCCGCCAACTGCCACGTTATTCCTTACAGCTTCATCTATGGCTGAAGCTGCCATCCAGTAAGTGTCAATTTTTCCATAGTTCGGATTCATCCCGCACGAAATGGCTACGCCTTTCCAAGAATTTTCAAGAGGCTTTATGACAGCCGCATCGTTTGGTCCGCCATACTCGCCTTGCAAGGGTTTCAGCGCGGTGTTTCCTTTCACCTCGTGGTCGTAGGTGCGTATCACGCTTTCTTTGCTGGCGATGTTTGGCGAAGATAGCAGCTGAAAGAGGGTTTCCGTCAGGTTTTCGGGTTCTGGAAACGCTGGTTCTTCAAACCTCGCATTTTCATACGTTGCGATTTTCGCGCTTTCTGGCGGTTCAAACAGGGAGAACATGTCCATATCTGCTACTTTTTCACTTTGATAATAAAGTTGCAAACGTGTTTCTTGTGTGAGTTTTCCTATGGCTGTGGCTTCAACGTTTTCCTTTTCGAAGACCTCCAAGACTCTTTCAAGATTTTCAGGTGGAACGATTAGAAGCATTCTTTCTTGGGACTCTGAAATGTAGATTTCCCAAGGCGCCAAGCCGTGATATTTCAAGGGCACTTTTCCGAGTTCTACTGTTGCTCCGCAACTGAATCTTTTGGCGGTTTCGCCAACAGCGGATGATAATCCGCCTCCGCCCAAGTCCGTCGTTGCCGAGGCGAGTTCGCGGTCTCGAATTTCGATTATGGCGCGTTTCAGTTTTTCCTCTTCGATGGGATCTGCGATTTGCACTGCGGGCCTGGACACTTCTTCTGATTTTTCTGTCAGCTCGGCGGAAGCGAAGGTTACGCCGTGAATCCCATCGCGACCTGTTTTTCCGCCAGCCAAGAGGATTATGTGGTTTGGTTTAGCGTTTTTTCTGAACTTTTTGAGAGGCAACAGCCCTATACATCCGCAGTAGACTGTCACGTTTCCCGTGTAACTTTCGTCAAAATATATGGCGCCGTTCACGGTGGGGATGCCCATGTTGTTGCCGTAGCTTCCTATGCCCGCTGTGACGCCCATGTACACGTATTTTGGGTGTTTCACGCCTACTGGGAGCTTTGCGTAATCGTAGTCTAAGGGGCCGAAGCCTAAAACGTCGGTGCACGCGATTGGGTCTGCCCAGACGCCTAAAATGTCGCGGATTACGCCGCCTACGCCTGTGGCTGCACCGCCGAAGGGTTCTACGGCTGACGGATGATTGTGAGTTTCAACTTTGGCTGCTATTCCGTAGCCTTTGTCGAAGTGGATTATGCCTGCGTTGTCTTCGAAAACGGAGAAGCACCATCGAGGGTTGATTTCTTCTGTGGCCTTTGCGATGTACGTTCTGAAGAGGCTGCTGATTTCCTTATTGCCTATGTGTATTTTGCCTTTGAACGTTTTGTGGAAGCAGTGTTCAGACCACGTTTGTGCTATAGTTTGGAGTTCCACGTCCGTGGGGTTTCTTCCTTTCTTCTTGAAGTAGGCTTGGACGGCTTTCATCTCTTGCAGGTTTAAGCTTAAGCCTAGTTCGCGGCTTATTTCTTGCAGTTGGTTGTCGGCTGCTTCGAGCGTGTTAATCTCGAACAGGGAAAAAGCGGTTTTCCTGCGGACGTAGAGATTAATGCTCATTTTTGCTCCTCGATGGTGATTGTGTAGTTGTCTTTTGTTGAGTTTGCCAAGAGTCTTTTGCACATTTCTTCGGCTTTCGCTTTGGCTTCTTTTGGTGTTTGGGTTTCGAGGAGGATGTTGTAGACTTTGCTCACGTTTACGGCGTTAACCACGTAACCGAGCTCTTTTAGTAAGCGTGCTGTTGTTTCGCCTTCTGGGTCGCTGTGCCCCGGTTTGAGGCTGACTTCTATTTTTGCGCGGTATTTCATGGGCTAAATGTTAAGCGTAGGGGATTTAAACGCTTTCATCATTAACTATGCAAAGTTATGCCAGAACTATTTTCTTGTTTTTGTGGTGGATTTCTATTTTTTCTTTGTTTGTTACTTTTCCTATTTGTTCGGGTTGGGTTCCGGTCTTTTCTAGGGTGTTTATGGCTTTGTCCGTGTCTGTTTTGTCTACGATTATGGCGAAGCCCCATCCCATGTTGAAGGTTTTGAACATTTCCTCGTCTGCGATTGTGAGGCCTAGTTCCCGCGCGGTTTTTTGGATTAAGCCGAAGATGGGTTGGGGTTTGAAGTTGTTGAATTCGAAGCCTGTGCCTAGCGAGAAGCGGGTGAGGTTGTTGAATTTTAGGTAGGCGTCGCCTGTTATGTGTACGGCTGCTTTGACTTTTACGGTTTCTGCTGCTTTGAGGAGGGATTTCACGTAGATTTTGGTGGGTTCTAGCGCTTCTTGGACTATTTCCCTGTCGAGTCCATCTGGAATAGCATTTGGCTCGTATTTTCCGCCCCAGGGTTTGAGGAGGATTTTTCTTGCGAGGCTTATGCCGTTGCTGTGAAGCCCGTTGCTTCTTAAGCCTATTATCGGGTCGTTGGGTTTGATGTTTTTTCCCGTGATTATTTTTGGTTTGGCGACTTGGCCTATGGCTGCGATTATCATGTCGAAGCCTTTGCCTTCCGTTAAGCCTTTTATGATTTCAGCTACGTCGCCAATTTCTCCGCTTGCCACTGGGCATTGTGCTTCGGTTGCGCCTTTGGCGATTCCTTTGAGCCATTCTTTTACGAGGGCTGGGTCGCTGGTTTGGGTGTGGATGTTGTCGGCGATGGCAAGCGGCTTGGCGCCTGAGCGTATGGCGTCATTGACGGCCATGGCTACGGCGTCTATGCCTATGGTGTCGTATTTTTCTGCTAACTGCGCCAGTAGGACTTTGGTGCCGACGCCTTCGATGACAAGGTCCAAGTAGGTGTTTTGGTTTATTGGGAAGATGTTTCCGTAGGGCAAGTGGACTATTGGGCCACGTGTGCTGTACTTGTAGGTTTGCTGTAGTGTTTTTAGTGCTTTTTTGGATTCTGCGCGTTGTTCGCGGTTTACTCCTGCGTTTGCGTAGGTGAAGTTTTTGGGCATGAGGCGTCTTTCTCCTGTTGTGTGTGTTCTTTTCTGGTTGGTAGGAGATAACGATTTTGCTATAGACTTATGGAGAAATGAATAAAAGTTTAAGTTTGGTTTTGTTTGTGATATGTGCTTGTGCGGTCGTAGTCTAGTTTGGCTAGGACATCAGCCTCCCACGCTGACGACCCGGGTTCAAATCCCGGCGACCGCACTCTTTTGAGGCTGTTTGAGCTTGTTTCGCTTGCTATTATACTTTTCTGGTTGACAGAAGTCGATATAGAATAAGCCATTTTACCCCTTTATTGTTAGTGCTCGTAGTTGTGGTAGGGTCGCTTAGGTCAGAACCCGTGTTTGAACCCACGGTGTTGGAAAGCTGGTTTCGTTTCGAAAAACTATTTGTTGGGGCGCAAAAAATTGAACCCAGACCCAAGTGGAGATATCTCCCGCAGTACTAAACCCAGTTTAGGATTTTATTGCTGATATACTGGCAAGAGCAAATGTTGGCTATGACTGAAGACGAAATGAAAATCAAGAACGGGGATAATATAAAAATTAATGTCGATTTCAAAGACTAGTAGCGCGCATGGCTGTTTCTAAATTCGTTTGGCAGGGTTGCTCGTGTCGCTGGCCTTGCTTCTTAAACATATTTGGATCCAAATAAAACCCGGCGGGGTAGGCTGTGCGCACACAAACAACTCAGCCGAAGCGTCAAAAGAACAATCAAAAAACCACGCGACCACAACGTCCGAGGGGAATTTAGGAACAGGCATGCGCGCGAGGCTCAAGCTTGAGAAGAGGGTATAGTCACCGCAGAGCATTAAGCGTCTAACAAAACCATAAATAAAAATCAGTAACAAACAACAGCATCAGGGCGATACTTATGCCAACCAACATACAATCAGCGTATAAGAAGCTCATAGCTAAAAACAAGGACCTAATCGTGCTACAATCCGCCGAGGACATAATCCACTGGGACATGGAAACTATGATGCCACCAAGAGCGGTAGAACAACGCAGTCAACAACTCGCGTTGTTAAGCCGCATCAAACACAAAATGAGCATTAGCCCAGAAACAGGAAAACTCCTAAGAGCCATACAAGCAAACCCAAACTACGACACACTCAATGAAATCCAAAAACGCAACATACACCTCATCAAAAAGAACTACGACGAACAAACCGCGTTACCGGAAAAACTCGTCGCAGAAACCGCCAAACAACAAGCCCTAACCGTAAACACCTGGAAAAAAGCAAAAGCCACAAAAAACTACGCCCTACTCAAACCCGAACTCCAAAAACTCGTAAACCTCAACCGAAAAACAGCAGAAATCCTCATGAAAGTCAAGGCGACAACCACGCCCTACGACGCCCTCATAGACAACTTCGAACCAAAAATGACCACAAACACCATCACCACAATCTTCAACCAACTCCAAAAAGGACTAACAACGCTACTGAAGAAAATCCAGAACGCCCCAAACCAGCCAGACACAAGCATACTCCACCATAGCATACCCATAGAAACACAACGCAAAATCGCAAAAGCCCTAGCCCAAACAATCGGATACGACACCACCTCACCAAACGCAGGCGGAAGAATCGACGAGACCGAGCACCCTTTCACCACAGGATACTACGACGACGTCAGAATAACCACACACTACTACCCAAACAACTTCACAAGCGCAATCTTCTCAACACTCCACGAAGCAGGCCACGCACTATACGAACAAAACCTAAACCAAAAATGGAAATACCAACCCATCGGCACAGCCGCCTCCTCAGGATTCCACGAATCCCAATCCCGCTTCACAGAAAACATCATCGGACGCTCCCGAGAATTCTGGACACACTTCTTCCCCAAACTCAAAAAGATCGCAAGCCCAAGCCTCGCACACCTCGAATTGGACCCGTTTATACACACCATAAACCAAGTCAAACCCTCAAAAATCCGCACTGAAGCCGACGAAGTAACCTACTGCACACACATAATAATACGGTTCCAGATCGAAAGAGACCTCTTCGCAAACAAAACCGAAGTCAACCAACTACCAGAAATATGGAACCAAAAATACAAGAAACACTTGGACATAAGCATCGAAAATGACTCTGAAGGAGTAATGCAAGACACACATTGGGCCAGCAGCCTATACGGCTATTTCCCAAGCTACGCACTAGGCAACATCTACAGCGGACAAATACTAGCCAGAATCAAAGAGGACATACAGGACTGGCGCAGCCAACTCGCTCAAGGCAACTTGGAAAACATAAAGGGATGGCTGGTTAAAAATGTCCACAGTCATGGAGACCTATACGAGCCAGCTGAACTCATCAAGAAAATAACGGGAAAGAAACTGGACGCTAAACCCTATTTGGAGTATCTTGAGGAAAAGTACAGCGCGCTCTACGGGTTCTGAACATTCGTTTTTTTCGTCAACTCGCCGTAAATGTAGAGAACTAGCATACCCAGAATCCCTATGATAAAAAGGTACACGCCAGCCCAACCGACAGTAGCGTCAAAGTAGTTGGCGCCGTACAAAAAAAGCACAAACCCTAACATTATCATGCCTAAACACGCCCAGTTGGTCCACGACATTCAGACGCCCTCGCAACATTGAATGTTAGCATTTCTTATACGCTTAAAATATATAGAGTTACCGATGAAAAAACAAGAGAACGCAAATGACCGCCAACGAAGCATTATCGCGCCCTTCCGAAAAAGATGACAAAGCATCTTACCGACAGTTTGTCTCGGAAGTCAGCTATAATTGAATAAGAAAGCCATCTTCTTCCGACACTCTTATATAATAGATGCTACACAGAGAACGCAGAGGTAACAAAAAATGTCGGGTATAGATGCTAAAAAACCTGAAACACGAGAAGAACTTGTAAAAATATTGACGGAAGCTGCGAAAAAAGCGACCGAGCCCAAGGCTCCCTTGAAGCTTAAACCGACAAAACCGACAATCTCAGGAACCGCGAAGATGCTGAACATCCACAGAGACACGCTTTACACTTGGTTAAAAGAGTTTAATGTTGATTTCAAAGAAGTTTTGGATCAAATACCGACAACAGCTTCGGTTGAAGCCGTCAAAGATGCAGGATACGTGTATCTAATCGGCGAAGCTCTTTTGGGAGAAGGAAACGAAGTCGCCCACATAGATCTTTTGATAGGCGACAAAAACGGGCCAGTTGGAAAAGCCTTTGCCACGGGCTTATCAAACCTATCAGCGGGGCATACGCCTTTGCTGGCAGTTATAAGGCCAAATCTCCCGCCCAAACCCCACACGCTACTGGTGCCAAAGGTAACCATCAAGAACATGGAGGACACGGGAAAGATTTTCGGGCCAGCACAAGCCGCAGTCGCGAAAGCTGTCGCAGATGCCGTGGAAGAAGAGATCATCCCAAAAGATAAGCTGGATGATTGGGTGATTGTGTGCAGCGTATTCATTCACCCGCAAGCGAGCGATTACCGCAAAATATACCAGTACAATTACGGCGCAACGAAGCTGGCGTTGCGAAGAGCTTTGAACAGGTATCCTTCTCTTGAGAAAATGCTCTACGACAAGGATAGGGCAAAGCATCCGATAATGGGCTTCAAGGTTCCGCGCTTATGGAGACCACCCTACTTGCAGATTTCGCTTGACGCGCCAGAACTCGAAAGAACCAAGAAAGTCATTTCACAAATCCCTGGAAGCGACAGAATAATCATAGAAGCTGGAACACCGCTGATCAAACGCTACGGAACAAGAGTGATAAACGAGCTGAGACAAACTGCCAAAGACGCTTTCATTGTTGCTGACCTGAAGACCTTGGACGTAGGAAAAGTTGAAGTGGACATAGCTTACGAAGACACAGCAGATGCAGTAGTTGCCGCAGGATTAGCGCCACCTGAAACGTTGGACTCGTTTGTACACGAAGCAAAACGGCTTGCAATATACGCTGTCGTAGACATGCTAAATGTTGAAGACCCTGTTAGAAAACTCAAGCAGTTGAAAGAGTTCCCAGACATGGTCATACTGCACAGAGGAATAGATCAAGAAACTGGAAGAACCATAGGGTTAGACCTCATACAAGAATTGCGCCAAACCTTCCATGACAAGCGATTCCTGATTGCCGTCGCGGGTGGAATAGTGCCAGAAACCGCAAAAGAAGCCTTGGAGAAAGGCGCTGATGTAATCATCGTTGGAAGATACGTGACCCAGTCAAAAGACATAGAGCGTGCAGTGAGAGAATTCCTTGAATTAACACCGAAAATGCGCGAAGACATCGACCTCTTCAGAGTCCACGTAGAATAAAGCTAGAGCGAAAGCTCATTTTTTTTCTTTTTTTCCGTAACGGTTCCTACTAAGTGAAAATTCTCAAAATCGCAAAAGCCAAAAAGAAAATTGCGCCAGCGATCAGGAACAGCGGAAGATAGCCTAACAAGGGATTTTGAGCGAGAAACGTTTGAGCTAGAAACGGTCCCAAAAAGGAACCTGACGCCGCACCTAAGCCTACGAGAACGTCGAACACTCCGGTTCTACCGACGGGTATAAGTTCCATTGAGAGCGAAAGCGTGAGATTGTAGTAAACTGCGTATGCAAAACCTAGCGACACCAAAATAAGTCCAGCAAGAAGTGTAGTAGACACGGCTATTTGGAAGACCACAACAAGCAAGAAGACCAGCGCGCTCCTAAAAAGCACAATTCGGCGCATCTGTGTTTTTGCATCTGCGAACACGGATCGTCTTCTAGCGAAAAAGTAACCTGCAACCGCGCCGCTTGAGTTCAGCATATAGATCACAAAAATCGTGTCTGTGGGTAAGTTCAGCGGCGGTTGAGAAAAAATGACTGGCAAGGGCGTGAAGAATAGGCTTGAAGCGAAGGAAAAAAGGACCAAGGCGATGCCGAATGCAAGGAAGCTTTTTTCTTTGAGTTTGTCTATAGGAGAAAAGCCATCGAGAATCTGTGAGGCGGCTCCGACGCCGCGGTGAGTGTAGTCCAACTTCTTTTCTATGTTCACCAATCTCCGTTCGAAGATCAGAAGCGGATCTGCTACTAGAAATATGGATAAAACAAAAGCAGTTAAGTTTAGACCGCTGCACAAAAACAAGATATAATTTGCACTCAAGCTAAAAGTCGCTGCCAAGAACCCAAAGAGTAAGCCTAGCAGCCAACCGACCTCAGTAAATATTTCATAGGAAGCATAGGATTTTTCCCATTCTTCACGGGAGTAATGTTCAGCTATCAAAACGTTCTTTGGAGCTTCATGAGCCACATGAAGCATTGACATAACTACGTAAAGTACGATAAACAGAACGATATTCGCAGTAAGTGTGAAAACGTAGAGAATAATTGCTGCCGAAATGAAAGAAAGAAGAATGTAGGATTTGTAGCGGCGAGTTTTGTCACAGATGTAGCCCCAGAAGAAGGAAGCAGGTATCCCAAAGAACAAGGCCACCGAAATCATGATACCTAAGTCAACCAACGATCCGCCGTGGAGTAATCCGCCGGGGAGCGACCCTACCACGTATAAAGGGATGAAAACGGAAAGCAGTCCGAACGCCATTTCGTGGAAGAAGAACCCCAGTCGCCACATAGCCAGAAAGACGGTTCTGAAGATAGATTAAAACTTTTGCCCGAAGCTTCCCAAGTTTTGTCTGGAGACGCTGCCAGATTTTCATAAATCCTTAATAGAGAGATGTTCAACTTCATACTCCGCTGGAGAGTTAACCATTAAATGGCTAAATTCAAGGTAATAGTGTCCGACCCTGAAACAGGAACTTCAAAGGTGGTTGAGCTTGAAGAATCTCGCGCTACTCCACTCATCGGAAGAAGAATTGGAGAAGTGGTAGACGGCGCTATAGTGGATTTACCAGCCCACAAACTGCAGATAGTGGGCGGCTCGGACAAAGACGGCGTTCCAATGAGACCGAGCGTTCACGGCGGTGTGCGCAGAAGAGTCGTGTTAAGCGGGGGAGTGGGGTTTAATCCGCATGACAGTGGAGAAAGGAGACGAAAGGCAGTTCGGGGAAACGTGATAACGGACGAAATTGTTCAGGTTAACACGAAAATCGTTGAAAAACCAAAAAAGCCTAAAGGGGACAAGGCAGAAGAGACCAGCAAGGAAGCCCAAGTTACGAGCAACGCGTAGTGCTTAAAATTTATTAACTCCCATCATTTAATCCTTCACTAATTCATAAATATTTGTGGACAAGAGAGAATGAGCAACACAAGTAAAGCCCTGCCTAAGCAGCCAGAAGTGAACATTGGCACTATAGGGCATGTAGACCATGGAAAAACCACCTTAGTGCAAGCCTTAACAGGCGTTTGGGCATCGCGGCACAGCGAAGAACTGAAGCGAGGCATAACGATAAAACTGGGCTATGCTGACATGCCGATTTACAAATGCCCAACGTGTGAAACCCCAAAGAACTATTCCGCCAAGCCTGTTTGTCCGAACTGCGCCTCAGAAGCGATTTTCGTTAGGGCCATAAGCTTTGTAGACGCTCCGGGACATGAAGCGCTGATGGCTACCATGCTTTCAGGAGCAGCTATAATGGACGGGGCAATCCTTGTGATAGCTGCTGATGAGCCGTGTCCTCAACCGCAGACGCGGGAGCATCTGGCAGCGGCTGAGATTATTGGCATAAAAAATTTGGTTATTGTGCAGAACAAGATCGATATTGTTGATGAGAGAAGAGCGCTCAAAAGTTATGAAGAAATCAAAAATTTCGTTAAGGGAACAGTCGCAGAAAACGCGCCGATAATCCCTATTTCGGCACAGCGAGGGATAAACATAGATGTACTTCTTAACGCGATAGAGGAAATCATACCTACGCCGAAAAGGGATGAAACGAAACCTCCACTGATGTACATCATTCGTTCCTTCGACATTAACAGGCCTGGGACTTCCATTGAAGAGCTGGAGGGAGGCATTATTGGAGGAACGATTGCCCAAGGCAAGTTTACAGTTGGAGACGAAGTAGAAATTCGCCCAGGCATCAGCAGTGAGAGGGAAGGCAAAACTGTCTATAATCCGCTGATTAGCGAAATAGTCAGCTTGCGAGCAGGTGAAAAGAACATAAAAGAGGCTTACTGTGGAGGATTAGTCGGCGTGGGAACCCTGTTAGACCCGTCATTTTCAAAGGCAGACGGCTTGACTGGAAACATCGCTGGAAAAACGGGTTTGCTTCCACCCATATTGACAGAGTTGACTTTGGAAACGCATGTCTTAGAACGTGCTGTGGGAACAAAAGAGCTTTTGAAGGTTGAAAGAATTAACCTTGACGAAACTTTGCTCCTCCATGTAGGTGCGGCTGTAAACCTTGGAAGAGTCACTTCAATGAAGAATAACGTGGTCAAAGTAAAGCTGAACAGGCCAATCTGTGCACAGCCCACCTCAAGAGTCGCAATAAGCAGGAAAATCACAGCTAGATGGAGATTAATAGGATACGGAATAATAGTAGATAAGCCTACATGAACACTATGATGGGCTCAAAAGTTTAGCCAGAGGGTTTTATTATTCCCTGTTTCTTCAAGAATTCATGCGCGTTTTGCAACATGTCTTTGGCGTTTTTGAAAGTGAGCTTTTCCATGGCACGTTGATAATCTAGCCAGTCATAGCCTACATGCTCATAGGACAACTCGATTTTTTCAGTGTGAGCTTCGATGAGAAAGAAGACAACCTCTTTGTGGATTGTGGTGCCTTGCCTTCTATAGAAGTACTCTATTTTTTCCTTGAAGTCATCTATGAATTGAGCGTCAACTATGCCTGTTTCCTCTCTGAGTTCTCGTATAACCGTGTCTCTTTCGCTTTCGCTTGGCTCAACGTTGCCTTTTACAAAGTCCCAGTGACCAGCCTTATAATGCAGAAGAAGATAGTTAACCTCAACGTTTTTAACAAACACTATGGCACCACAAGATTTTTCACGAAACACAGCCCTTCACCAATTCTATTCCTGCTCTCCTCATTTTAAATAGTTGATTACTTAAAGATGATATTTAATTTTGCAAAGTCACACCAAATAGAAGATGTGCTCAATCCCGTGACAACCTTAATGGGTCCTCATTAGGCTTCTTAATCAGACTTCACCGAAGCAAAGCGGAGATAAGAGATGCTAAGCTATTGATTTAAAAGTTTCATTAAAATCTCAAAAACAAGCAGGTTTAAGTTTACCCGCAGAGAAAGAGAACTGGTGCACCACTGTTTTAGAGCATCTATGGAGTGCAGGGTTAAGATGGCATTCAAACCAGCGCAAAAGGAGATGTTGAAGGTGATTCTGGACTCAAACGCTTTGTTTGTTCCGCTTCAATTCAAAATCGACATTTTCAGCGAGTTAGAGCGGTTGTTGAACAGGAACTTCGAGTTGATTCTGCTTTCTCCAGTCAAACGGGAACTGAAAGCTCTTGCTGAAAAGGGCTCGCCTAAAATGCGCAAAAACGCCTGTTACGCGTTGAAACTTGCTGAGAGATGCAAGTACCTTGAAGTGGACGATTTAGCCTCAGCGCTCACCGATGACATCATAGTTAGAATAGCCAAGGAGTGGAGTTCTCCAGTGTTTACGAACGATAGACAGCTTAGGAAGAGGCTAAGAGATATAAGTGTGCCAGTGATTTATGTGAGACAAAAATCACATCTCGAGATTGACGGGATGATATAACCGATGTTTAAACTCATAACGCTGCAGGATACTATCCGCATTCCGCCTGAAACCTTTGGCAATCCTCTTGAAAAAGTAGGCCGCGAACAGGTCAAGGCGAAGTACGAGGGAATCGTAGATGAGGAATTAGGCTACGTCATAGCAGTGACCGACGTTGAAGTAAGCCCTATAGGAAAGATAATTCCGGGCGACGGAGCCACTTATCACAAAGTAACGTTTTCTCTGTTAACATTCTATCCTGTTATTCAGGAAATAGTGGAGGGAGACGTGGTGGAAATCGCGGATTTCGGAGCATTCGTGCGCATAGGCCCCGTGGACGCGTTACTCCACGTTTCGCAACTTATGGACGATTACATTTCCTATGATGAAAAACAAGGAGTCCTGCTGGGAAAAGAAACCAAAAGAAAACTAGCAAGCGGAGATCAAGTGCGCGTTAGGATAACGGCGGTTTCTCTCGGCAGGGTGGGAAGCTCTGGAAAAATTGGCGTAACGGCCAGACAACCTTTTCTGGGCAAGTTAGAATGGATTAAGCAGGAAGCATCAAAAACAAAAGAAGTGCCAGAAAAGAAAACAACAGAAAGCAAAGAAGGAAGTAGCACAGAACAAAAGTGACTGGAATGAGCGAGAAAGCGTGCACAAACTGCCATTTTATAACCAAAGAAAACGTATGCCCTAAATGTAAATCAACAAGTTTAAGCGAAGATTTCAGCGGCATAGTCATCATGTTTGATCCAGAAGGATCAGCGATTGCAAAGGCAATGAAGATAAAAGAGAAAGGACGCTACGCTTTAAAGGTCAGATAAGGCCAATTCGCCCTTAACGTTTCCTTAACGTTATTATGCACACGAAGAGCATAATTTAGGGTAACTACTATTTCAGTTCAGGGTTGAAAAGGAAATGGCTATCGCCTATAATATCACGCCAAAACTGCGGGCGAAACTTAAAGAACCCTTTGGTACGTTAATCCAAGGGACGTTTTCTGAAACCATGAGCAAATTGGAAATTATTACAGAGAGAGAAAAACCGCCCAAGATAATATCCGTTGGAGACACTGTTTCACGAAACCTTCACGAACATAAGGTAAACCCTCAACTGTCGATTACCGACAACAAGCGCATGAGAAAGAGAATACAACCAAGAATCTTCTCAGCCAAGAGCGTTATTCACGTTAAAAATCCTCAAGGAACAATAACTGAAGAAGCTATTATTGCGATACAAAAGGCACTGGAAAGCGACAAGCAGGTCCACATAATCGTGGATGGAGAGGAAGATTTGCTGACGCTTATTGCCGTTTTGCATGCGCCAGAAGAATCGTTGGTTGTTTATGGGCAACCGTATGAGGGCATCGTTGTCGTGAAGGTTACGCCAGAGAAAAAAGCTGAAGTCATGGAAATTCTAAAAGCGATGAAAACTGTTCGAAAAGCTAAATAAGAAAGATGATTGTATGAACTCAACACCCTAAGCAAGTGAGAGAGCGATGGAAGTCAAAATAGTGTCAGCGAAGGAAAATCCCCTTCTGAAACGAAAAGAAGTAAACTTCAGAGTAGAACAGGGCCTACAGGGAAAAACACCGCCAAGGTTAGAGGTCAAAAAGGCCTTAGCTGCCGAACTGAAGATAAGCGAAGGACTGGTTTTTGTTGAGAAAATGCAAACCATGACTGGAACAAACATTGCCGTTGGAGTTGCTAACGCTTATGAAATGGCAGAACAAGCGAAGCTCATCGAGCCAGAGTACATAATAAAACGGAACAGTCCACCTGAAAAACCGAAAGAAGAGGTGAATGAATAAAATGTCCAAGAAAGTGACGAAGAAAGAGGAACCGCCAGCCAAAGAACCGAAGAAGGAAGAGAAAAAAGTAGAAGAGGCGAAGCCTCAAAAAGTGGAAAAAGCCCCCAAGCCAGAAAAGAAGAAAAAAGAGGAAAAAGGCGTCCACGCCTTATACAAAATTGAAAGTGACAAAGTTGCGAGGCTGCGGCCAACCTGCGAGAGATGCGGACCAGGATATTTTATGGCTGATCACCACGACAGGTACACTTGTGGGCATTGTGGTTTTACAAGGTATAAGCGCTCTGAAAAATGAACAGTTTTAAATTCTCGATATGCTGATAGTTTTTGTTGATTTAGATGATTAGAGTTAACGTGGCGATAGCGAATATTTCGGCGGACCGCTTCTGGGATATCAGAAAGTCTATTCCGCCTATCCAGATAAGCACGAACATTAACATGGTTGGTGTGGAGAAAAAGGCTGATGGTTCGCTGGAAGTCCCCTTTGTTTTGACGATAAACTATAATCCTTCAATAGCGCAGATAAGCCTTAAAGGAAGCGCTTACGTCTCTGGCGACAAAAGCGAAATCGACAAAGTTCTTAAAGATTATGAGGAGAAGAAACCACCGCCGCAACTCATTGTGCAGTCAATATCTAACGTTGTCTTCATCGAGTCTGTTCTAATATCGAGGACGTTGAATATTCCGCCGCCTATACCGTTGCCGCAAATACCAGAAGCTAAAGCGCCGAGCACAAAACCAACAGAAAGAGACTACAGCGCGTAACCCTAATCGCAAGATACAATTATTTTTAAATATCTATAAACCAAAGTAGAGTCCCCTTCAAGCTCAAAACAAAACCAAGCGAAAAGTCACGCTTTTGCTCCCTGAATCTATCCTGTGATTCACCATACGTTGGCTCTGTCTCTTAATTGTCTCTGAACTGTCGTTTCTATCTCTGAAACTCAGGATACGCGGCGAAAAACCGATAGGC
>Ga0315282_10006251_pt1 | contig 20011 bp, 24 predicted proteins | sample YL17G07_20_MG_FD_203693 | JGI IMG/M metagenome (GOLD analysis project Ga0315282, IMG submission 203693) | Sediment microbial communities from Yellowstone Lake, YNP, Wyoming, USA - YL17G07_20 | ecosystem: Environmental > Aquatic > Freshwater > Lake > Sediment | place: USA: Wyoming | collected... | reverse complement strand
TATGATGTTTCAAGTCCGCTCCTGTGGGAGGGATTGGTTTAGTGGAGAATAGTGACCGTGTGAGGCGGGATGAGTTTCTGCGGAGGCTTAAGGAGGAGTGGGGGTTTCTGTGGAGGGAGCGGTTTGACGATAGAGTTAGGGCTGAGGGGATATCTGTTCGCGATTACCCCTTGGTTTTTATGGATCGTGGCTTCGTTATTTTTGCGAGTAGGAATGCTAAGGCTCCAAGTTTTTCTGAGATAGTTAATTTTTGGGCTTCTCAGGGTTGCATTTACGCTCCTGACCCTGCCGTTGGTGGATGGGGTAAATTTATTCGGACAGAGTTGGGGAAGCTTCGTCATTCGAGGGCTAAGATGTTTAATGAAGGCCAGCCCAAGCGCGAGGGTAAGAAGCAGCAGTTGAAGAAGGGCGGTAGAGGCTGGCTCCACAGAGAGTGAGATTCTAATTTCGGTTTAATTTTTACATTGTTTGGCTGGTTTTTTATGGTGAAGTATAGGCGTAGGTTTGAGATTATAGCGGATATTCTAAAAGCTGCTGAGAATGGGGCAAAGAAGACTAGGATAATGTATATTGCGAATCTGAGTCATATGCTTTTGGAGAAGTATCTGATGAAGACTATCAACGTTGGTTTTATACGTTTCAACAATGACGGCTACGAAGTTACAGACAAAGGACAGCTATTTCTAGAAAGGTATGCGCAGTTTTCCAGTAAATATTCCAAGGTTCAGAGGGAGCTTGAGAATATGAGGTTTGAAATGGAGGTTTTGGAGAGGATGTGCGCGACGGCTAGCGATGCTAGTTCTAAGCTTAGCGTTAGAAGGGGGAAGCTAAAGTGAAGGGTTTATGTGGGCGATTTGTAAAGGCGCCTGTTTTATTCTTGTTGATAATTATGGTTTTTTCGTTAAGCTTAACTCGTTTGCCATTCTATGTGAGCGCGGGTGATGAGGCTTCTTCGGCCATTGGTGAGGCTGATAATGCGTTGAGGCGGGCTTTTGAGGGTGTTTTGGAGGCTGAGAGGGCTGGTGTGAACGTTTCTGATTTGATTGTTAAGCTGGACGAGGCTGGTGGGCTTTTGGCGGAGGCTGAAAACGCTTATAGAGTTGGGAATTTCAGCGAAGCGGTTAGTAAGGCTGATCGTTGTTCTATGCTAGCGCACGGCGTTGTGGATGAGGCTTTAGGTTTGAAGAGTTCAGCTTTGGCTGATGCGCAGAAGGCTGTCTTGCAAACGCTGACATTTTCATGGGTGGGGGGTGTCGCATTTCTCACAGTGCTGTTTTTCGTTTGGGGTTGGTTTAAGCGCGCTTATGTCAAGAGGATGTTGAGGATGAAGCCTGAGGTTGCGTCTAATGCTGAAGATTGAAGATTGTAAGGTTGTTTTCGCCTCTGTGGGCTTGATAGGCGTTTTGCTGTTTGCCTCTTCAACGCTTGGTTTAGTTTTGCGTCTGCCAGGCGGCGAAAAGTTTTCTGAGCTTTGGGTTTTGGGTCCTGAGCGGATGGCTGAGGATTATCCTTTTAATGTTAGGGTTGGTGAGAATTATTCTGTTTATGTGGGTGTTGGGAATCATATGGGTTTCTCCGCATATTACGTTGTTTATGTTAAGTTTAGGAATCAGACTGAGTCTTTGCCTAATGCCACTGCTGGGACATCCAGTCCGCTTCCGCCATTGTTTGAGTTTCGCCTTTTTGTTGAGGATGGCAAGAGTTGGGAGGCTCCGTTAAGGTTTTCATTTTCCAATGTTTCCTTTTCTGAGAACAGGTCTTTTGTTGGAAGTTTGATGATAAATGGTGTGGCTTTTAACGTTGATAAGTGGGCTTCGTGGGATGTTGAAAATAACGGTTACTATTATCAGCTTTTCATTGAGCTTTGGATTTACAATGTGGAACCTGCCGCTTTCGAGTTTCATAACCGTTTTGTTGGTTTATGGTTGAACATGACTGGTGTTTAGATTTAGCGTAAAGAACACTGATATAGAAAAATAACCAGTTTTTCCATAGGCGTTTTTATTTGAGGGTTAAACTGGTTTTATTTGAGGTTAAGGGAGAAAGGCGCCCAAGATCCGATGGAGAACAGTTCGGGTCTGGTTTAGGAGTTAGTGAATGCTTTGGATGAATACGTAAACTCAGATGTGGTTGTGCTGATTCCAACCTTGAATGAGGAGGAAGGGTTAGCTGCTACCGTATTGGAGGTTATGCAGTTTTTAGGTAGTCCTTACATTCTTGTTGTTGATGGAAATAGCTCGGATGGGACGGTGGATGTTGCTAAAAGGCTGGGTTTGGATGTTGTTTTTCAGGATGGGAAGGGTAAGGGAGACGCAGTAGCGAAGGCTATTAAAAGTTTAAAGGCGGATCCGCAATACGTGGTTTTCATAGATGCAGATTACACTTATCCGGCTGAGTATATTCCCCGCATGATTAGGGTTTTGGATGAAAACCCTGACATGGGAATGGTTTGTGGAGACAGATTTGATAGGCCGTTTAGGCTGGGGAATGTTGGAAGCGCTTATTACGTGGGAAACCGTTTTCTGGCTTTTGCGCATTTTATGGTGAATGGCGTTAACATGAGGGATCCCTTGACTGGGTTGAGGGTTGTACGTTGGGAGATAATCAGGGACTGGCGGCCCATGTCTAGGGGATTTGATGTGGAGGCGGAACTTAACTATCTTGTAGAGAGGAAGGGCTACAAGATTAGGGAGATACCCATACACTACCGCAAGAGGTTAGGAGAAAAGAAGTTGAAGTTGAGGCATGGCTTCACTATTTTGAGGAGAATCTTGGCTGAAGCCTTAACTTGATTTTGAATCTTTATTTGAGGTTCGGAACTGCTTTATAGGAAGAGGGTCGGAAATGGGGTTTAGAGATGTAAAGGGCTTTGAGAAGCCGCTTATTGATTTTAGTGTTATTTCCGTTTATAGTCATGCTGTGGACGATCGGATGGATTTTGAGATTTATCGGTGAATAAACATACTTTATTCCGATTTTAGTATGGAATGTTTCTGGGTTGTGAAATGAACCAGTTTTCTAGGGTTTTAGTGACTGGCGGAGCTGGTTTTATAGGATCATATCTGGTTGACCGATTGATGGATGCAGGGTACTTTGTTAAGGTTGTGGATAATTTAAGTAGTGGCGACCTATTGAATATTAAGCGGTGGTTAAACGATCATCGCTTTGATTTTGTTCAAGGTGATCTAAAAGATTTGGCTGTTGCTCAAAGAGCGGTTAATGATGTTCAGGTTGTATTTCATTTGGCTGCAAATCCGGAGGTTCGCGTTGCTGAAATCGATCCTTCAGTTCATTTTCATGAAAATTTATTGACTACATTCAACGTTTTGGAAGCTATGAGGAAAAGTAGTACTGCGAAATTAATTGTATTCTTTTCCTCTTCTACGATTTATGGTGAGCCTGCTGAGTTTCCGACAAAGGAAGATTATGGCCCACTTCTGCCAATTTCTGTTTATGGTGCTTCTAAACTTGGCTGTGAATCCTTAATTAGCGCTTATTCCCACACTTTTGGTATAAGAGGACTGATATTTCGCCTAGCCAATATTGTTGGTGGTAGGTCTCGTCACGGGGTGGTTGTGGATTTTATTCGTAAGCTTAAGAAGAATTCCCAAGAGCTTGAGGTTCTGGGCGATGGAGAACAAAGCAAGTCTTATCTGCATGTTGAAGATCTTGTTGAGGCTGTTTTTCTCGCCTTTAAACATTTTGTTGTCACCAGAAAAACATTAGAAATCTATAATGTTGGATCCCTTGATAGAATCGATGTTAAGAGTATTGCAGAAATTGTTGCCGAAGAGATGGGATTACGCAATTTAAAGTTGAAGTTTACAGGCGGAGTTGACGGTGGCCGTGGATGGCGTGGAGACGTGAAAACCATGTTGCTTTCTGCGGATAAATTGTTGAGTCTTGGATGGAAGCCATCGCTTAACAGTGAAGAAGCTGTTAGGCAGAGTTGTCGTGAACTTCTGCGGTTTATGAAAGAGACGATATAGCTATAGGAATTTAAAGGTTCACAATCGCAGTTTAGCTTGTCTACATTTTGCCGATATGGTTGGGAGATTTGGAATGAAGAAGGTTAGCAATTCGGATGTTACGGTGAGAAGGGGATAGGGCCTACTTTGCGGGAGCTTAGGGAGGCGTTGGAGGATCCTTTCTATTTGGTGGTTGATGGTGGTAGTGTTGATGGTACGGTGGATGTTGCGAAGGAGTTGGGTGCTGAGGTGGTGGTGCAGGAGGGTAGGGGTAAGGGGCTGGCGGTTGCACAAGGGCTTAGGTATGTGAATGCGGGTACGCGGTATGTGGTGTTTATTGATGCTGATTATACTTATCCGGCTGAGTATGTTTCGAAGATGATTGAGGTTTTGGAGGAGAATCCTGATGTGGGTATGGTGACGGGGAATAGGTTTAATGATAGTTTTGATTTGAGGGCTATGGGTAATGCGTATTATTTTGGGAATAGGTTTCTTGCTTTTATGCAGTATTTGTTGAATGGGGTGAAGTTGCGGGATCCTTTAACTGGATTAAGGGTTGTGAGATGGGAGATTTTGAGAGACTGGAAGCCTAAGGCTAAGAGTTTTGATGTGGAGGCGGAGTTGAACCATTACGTTGAAAGGAAAGGGCATCAGATTATGGAAGTGCCTATAAATTATCGCCAGAGATTGGGAGAAAAGAAGTTGAAGTTGAGGCATGGATTTACAATTTTGAGAAGAATTCTGCTAGAGAGTCTTCCATAGTTTTCATACCAGAGAAGTTTCATTCGTTGAAAGTCTAGTTGCATAACAGTAATTGGGACAATGTATTGTTTTTTCGCCATTACTTGGTATGCTGTGTCAGCCGAAATATGAATAGAAGGTGGCGACTTTGCTGAAGCTTAGAGTCATTACACCTTATGAACGCATTACATATGGAAGATGTGGAGGGGGTTGCCGAGGCCCGACGGTGCAAAGAAATGACTTCAAGACACCCTTGACCTCTTCATGCACAAAGTCGTCTTAAAGGGTTTATGTTCCGTTCAAAAACAACCAATAAACGGTTGATATGATATGATTGAGCTTTTAAAAACGATACTCTGGTCATCATTAGGCCTATTTGCATTTTTTTACTTATCCTATTATAGCTTGATGGTCTATGAAGCGAAGAAACCTAATAACGTTCAAAAACAAAGAATATTTCCAAAGGTTTCATTGGTTATTCCAGCCCATAATGAGGGAAAAGTGATCCTTCGAAAATTGGAGAACGTGAAAAATCTAGACTATCCGAAAGAGAAGTTGGAAGTCTTTGTCGTAGATGATGGATCAACAGATAATACATGTCAAGTAGTACAAAACTTCATAAACCAAAACGCAGTTGAAGTTCAACTTGAACTATTGGTTCTTCCCCGATGGTTAGGAAAAGCGTCAGCCCTCAATTATGCATGGCAATGCTGTAATGGCGAGATAATCATTATATCAGACGCTGATACTACATTTGAAGAAAGTGCTGTAACAAAAATTGTTCAAAACTTCGCCGACAGCGCTGTTGGAGCAGCAACGGGAAGGCTATCCGTAGCGAGCGACTCCATCGAATCCTTATCGACGAAAATGGAAAAAAGTTATCGAAATATCTTCGATGTTCTTAGGATAGGTGAATCGCGGATAGATTCAACCCCAATCTTCAATGGTTTGTTATCAGCATTTCGGAGAGAATTGCTTGACAAATTGAAACCGGATACGCTCGCCGATGACACTGAGCTGTCTTTAACAATTAGAGAAAAGGGCTGGAAAGCCGTGTACGACCCACAGGCCATAGCCTACGAATATCCTCCGGATACGCTGAAGTTAAGAGTAAACCAAAAATTGAGAAGAGGCCGCGGCATAATCCAATCCTTTATACGACATAGAAAGATGCTATTTAATCCAAAGTATGGGAAATATGGTTTCGTGATATTTCCTAGTGAATTTTTTATGCATGTAGTCTCACCGATTCTGATTCTGTTGATCACAGTTCTAACTCTGACCACTATCGCTCTTACTACGCCGAGCTCAATTATCTACTTCTTATTAATTGCAATATCGCTACTGGTTGCATATGGTTTATTATCATTGGTCCAGAGAGTAGTTATGCCAAATAAGAGGGTAACGATAAACCCGATAGCTGCAATAGTAACGTTCGTGGTCCACCAAATTTACCTAATTCTAAGCTTATTTTCTTTGTTTATACAAAGAATAAGCGGCAGATGGAAGAAGACGGAAGATATACGTACCCTTTGGAAGACGAAAGAATAGTAAAGGAATGTTTGACTAGGGGAAAGTAGAAAATTGGAACAAGTTCTAGCTCAGACAAGGAGAACCTCAGCGCCTGTTAAGGCACTTATCGGAGGTTTCTCGGTGCTGGTTACCTTGGCTACTATCTTGTTGCCTTGGTGTCTACGCTATCGCTTCTCCTTCTTTCTTGCGAGGTCAAGCTTCTGGCTGATGAAGCGCTCCGACCGCTTCTATAAAAGGGCTTTAAAGGCTAAGTTTGTGGGGATGGAGGAAGCCACCTTGACCAAGCCAAAGAAGGTCTGCGATCCTCGTCCTCAGCGGGGTGAGGGCAACAGGGAGGTGGCCCTTCTTTTCTCTGGGGGATCGGATTCCACCCTTGCCGCTATACATCTGCTAGAGAAGTTCGACAGGGTTCACTTGTTAACCTTTGACCACGCAGCTATACCTGATAAGGGCGAGCGGTCTTTCACCAGCGCTGACAAGCTTCGAGGACACTTCGGCGACGAAAGGATTGTGCATAGGATAATCAACATCCAGGACATCTTGAACAAGGTCTACAGGAAAAGCCACTTGCACGACCTGAGGAGGTACGGGCTCTTTGAGGTGAACATCTGCGCTGCATGTAAGCTCTCGATGTACCTGGCCATGATAAAGTACTGTCTAGAGCACAAGTTAAGCTTTGCCGCCAGCGGGGCTAACAAGGATGCCAGAGATCTGATATCCGATCAGATGGTGAGGGTTTCAGAGCTGCTGGAAGACTTTTTCAAGAGACAAGGAATCACTTATATAACGCCTGTCTACGATGTGAACAGAAGTGACTGGGAACTCTTCGACTTCGGCATCACGGACAAGAGGGACTCTAAGGCCCGTGTGACCCGCTCCGCAAACACCCAACAAGCTTACTGCGAGAACTCCTTTCCATACACGATATACGCCAAGGGGTATCATGTTCTGCGATACGGTCAGAAAAGCCTCGAGGGCACATCTGTGAAATGGTACAAGGAAAAGATAGCTAAATATGAGCAGAGGATCCAAGACATTGTATTTAGCCCCGGGAAAGAGTCCTACCGAGAAATAGCCCGCCTAGAAGCTAAGCGATAGCAATTTCTCGGTGTTTTTTTGGGGGAATCTCGAATAAAAAGGATACTAAGTCCCGGGCGCCCGCGCAACTGCTATGAAGATCTGGCCACCGCTAGGAGTCATAGACCTCAGGTCCAAGAGCGACCGATGTCAAGTGCTCAGAAATTCTCCTGTATAAAGAGATGATAATATTGCGTTTACTCGAAATCGCACCTTATTTCCCGCCCCATGTGGGGGGTGTTGAGAGATATGTCTTTTCAATCTCAAAGTACCTCGTTAAAAGGGGTCACGAAGTTTGTGTTCTCACGTCCAACTTGCCTAAGACTAAAAACATGGAAAGAATAAACGGCGTTGACGTTTTCCGTTTAAACGGAGTCGAAGTTCTCGGCGACCCTATTACGTGGGGGATAATCAAAAAGCTGAGAACACTAACCCGCAGAGTGGATATTGTTGTAACTCATGGATATCCGTTTTCTATGAATTATCTGGTTGCTACCACAAGAAACCTTTTTATCTCAAGCTTTCCTCGGTTGGTTTTCACCTTTCACGGATATGGATTTCGCGACGGTTCAAAGGATTATTTACTTCGAAGGGCAAGGGACATACTTCTATTGAAATCGATAATGAATAATAACGACGCCATTATTTCCCTCACTCATCATGATAAAGAACTGCTTTACAAATATTTTTGCCCTAGAAACAAAAGGATATTCGTGATTCCCAACGGTGTCCAAGTGAATGAATACGATCGACATAAAATAAGCTCAGGATTGATTACTAAAATAAAAGAAAGGACCCAGAACCGTCCTATTATTCTGTTCATCGGGCGACTGTCCGAGGAAAAGAGACCTCAGTTCTTGCTACGTGCGGCAAAAAACTTGTTTCCTGACTTAAAGCCGGTCATTATTTTTATCGGTGACGGACCTTTAAGACCTCGTCTAATTCAAATAAGAAAAGAACTAGCTCTTGAAGATGATGTCCTCTTAACAGGTCATGTTACAGAACAGTTAAAAAGGGCGTTCTTGTCCGCCTCAGATTTAGTGGTTCTCCCATCGTTGTTTGAGGGTATGCCCACGGTACTTTTGGAAGCAATGGCTTCAAGAAAGCCTATTGTTGCAACAAGAATTCCTGGTGTGGCTGAAATTGTTGAGGATGGAATTAACGGCTTCCTTATAGACAAGAATAGCTTTGAAGAGCTGGCTGAGAAGGTGAGGTTTTTACTTGAAGATCAAAGTTTAGCGAGAAAAATGGGCGAAAAAGGAAGAAAAATAGCAGAAGAAAACTACGATTGGAAGGGTATCGTAAGGAGAATGGAGTACGTTTTCAAACAAGTCATATAACTTGTCTATAATTTTTGATTTCAAATAGCGATGTTTATGAGACAAAGTTAAGAGATGAAATGACTTTGAAAGTTGGAATAACTGTGCTTAACGACAAGTTGGATGTTAACAAGGAGAATGGCACAACCGTTAGAGTTAAACGACTTTACGAGGTACTTAAGCCATATGACAATGTGGTTTTGATCAGTGGAGGATATAAGAATAAAACCTTAGAAAACTTGGTTGCAGTATATGTTCCCAGAGCCAGGTACTCAGCCTTGCTACCTTTTTGGATGCTTGGTTTAGTTAATATCTTGATAAGAAACAAGTTTGACCTAATTATATGTTCAAGTGACTGGTTTGGTTTTTTGGTATGCTATTCACTATCAAAATTACTGGGCTTTGACATAGTTTTCGAGGCACATGGGATCTTATCGGAAGAAAACAGAATCTTTGGTAAACCTAGAATGATTTTAAAGTTTTGTCAATTGTTGGAAAGGTTCGTTATCAGTCACTCAAAACTAGTTATTGCTCTTTCAGAAAACATCTGGGCATTCTATCGAAGATATAATAAATCCATTGAAGTAGTTCCCGCTTTTGTGGATACGACTTATTACAAACGCTATGAAGAGAAAAGAAAAAGTTTGAGACGATATTATGGGATACCTACTGGTGCCAGTTTGATTGGTTTGATTGGCCCTTTCGATACGATTCCAAATAAGTACTTCTTAGAATTCACATATCGGAATCTACATAAGTTTGATGAGCATATCATGTTTATGCTCATCGGAGACTGCTCTATTAGGAAAGAAGACGAGAGGCTTATCTATACAGGCTACGTCAAAGATTACGTTGGACACTTATCTTGTTTGGATGCGGTGCTTGTGCCGTCAAAAGACAAAACTTCAGGGCCTCTTAACAAAATCATTGAATCTATGTCCTGCAGTTTACCAGTTTTCACAACACCAAAAGGTGTAGTTGGTCTAGATTATGCTGAAAATGGCAAAAATATCTTCGTTTTTGATGAAAACGAATTGGTCGAAAAAGTGAACGCATACGTCTTTAATGATGGCTTAATGAGAAAGGTGTCTGATAATGCGCGGAAGACTGTGGAAAGGCACTATAGTAAGGAAGTTAATGGAAAGAAACTCCTGAAAATTTTCCGGTCTATCACGGATGATAATGGATGAGGATAAGACATTAAACTTTGTCTTTTTCGCTAGTACCAAAACTATGCATCTTTGACCTCGAAATGTGATTTGCGAAAAAACCTGAAGTTACCTGAAGATACTTTCATTTTGCATGCATGCATTTTAGTTCGATCACGTAAAAGTTAGGTGGTTAGTTGAACGCTTGTATATTGATTACTGGTCATGTATCGTCACTTAATAAAGGAGATGAATCCATCCTACGAGTTACTATTGATATTATTAAAAAAAGTGTGGGATACAAAACTATAATATATGTACTAACCCAGAGCCCACCCTACAATAGTGATCCATCTGCTAGTGTTTATTTCTTAAAAAATCCATTTCATGCGAATTTTTCGTCATTAACCGACTTAAATGCCCATATTAAAGCAAGTGCTGCTTTCCTTAAAGCTGATGCCGTTGTAGTTAGAGGGGGGGATTGTCTAAGCGATGTTTACGGTCAATTGAGCCTTCTTACACACTCCCTCTCTATATGGCCCGCCGTGCTCTTGAATAAGCCCTTAAGTTTTATGGGGCATACAATTGGGCCTTTCACCAGTAGCGATGTCTTATCTTCAATAGCTATCAATTTGCTCAAGAAGGAGCTTTTAAAGTCTGACCTTATAGTGGTTAGAGAGAAAAAATCAACTCAAGTTCTTAAACAGATGGGCATAAATCAGTCAAATGTTACCATCGCTCCCGATCTAGCCTTCCTACTTAAACCCGCTCCTCAGCGTCAAGTAAACGAATATCTTTCAAACTTAATGGAAGGACACATATCTAACATGCTTCTCGGCGTCAATACCAGCGCCATAATCCATCGCTATGGCTTCACCAATGTGCATTCAGAATACAAGAAGTTGCTATCATATGTTAATCTCTTAGCAAAATTCTTAGATCATATTATAAAAAAGTATGAAATAAGTGTGTTGTTCATTCCTCACGTTACCATGCCTAGCAATGACGATCGGAACATAGCAAATCTTGTACGAAGAAAGATGAGATATCGTAACCACACTTACCTAATCCGCGATAACTTACCCCCAGAAACGTTAAAGGGCATAATTGGTCGTGTCGATATGCTGATAACCACTCGTATGCATCTCTTAATTCATGCGCTCTCCATGGGTACACCTGCTCTCGGCATAGAATACTCATACAAGACGAAAGGGCTTATGTCTCCTCTAGGTTTAAATGACTACGTGTTAAACATTAAGACTCTTACTTTGAGGGGACTGATTCGAAAATTTGATTTCATGTGGCTTAAACTGAACGATATAAGAAAAGACTTCCGTGAAGCATCGGAAAAAATAATGCCAGAAGCTACCGAGGCCGCAAGACTTTTGCATAATTGGTTACGTTTACAAACATAATTTCTTACATTAGCTGGAAATGTTTTGGTTATATTTATGGGCGAAGAGACCATTGAATGATCGTAAAAAGTGATCTTTGTATTGTTAAGAGCGAATTATACCACATACCAAGTTTTAAGAGTCAACCTTGCTCCCTTGAACGCAATTGTGTTGACAACCGTGTTAAAGAAACCCATAAGGAATTTCTAAGAACGGCGAAAGAATCGCTAAACTGCAACAAGAACAGTAAGGTTGACAACGGTTGTTAGCGTAGAGAGTCGCAGGAATGTGCGTTTTTGGTGACTCACATTTGCCCAAGAAAAATTTGGTGGACATGCATGCATGTGCATGCGTATATATTCTAATCTTCTCCATTATATCTCAACTGATCCAAACGATCCAAATGTGCGTAATGTAGTACTTGACTTAAAAAAAGACCATTAAGCTAAGTATGGTACCGTGCAAGGATGTATCATCCAAGATTTTTTGTATACCGTAATCGTTCGGGGGTTACTTTTGGTGAAAAGACCTGTGAAAGAAGTTACAAAGCACCCTTTGTTTCGCATTCATAATTTATGTGTTGGCTGTGGCGCCTGTGAAGGCGTATGTTTGCAAAATGCGATTGAATTCAAGTTAGATCCAAAAGATTGCATTTACAAACCTGTGATTGATTTCGATAGTTGTACATGGTGCATGCAATGTGCAAAGGTATGCCCATTCATGAATAACTTCTCGGAGGAAAAATCTACTAAAACGATTTATCCTCCGATGTTAGAGCACCCTAAGTTCTTTACTGGTTTTTCTAAGAATCATGTCATACGGAAAAATGGGGCTTCGGGGGGAATTACTACTGCCCTGTTATTATTCATGCTTGGCGAAAAACTCGTAGATGAAGTGATAATTTCTAAAATGGATAGAAAAGGAAGGACAAAAAGTTTTATTACGAATTCAAAAGAGACTATCTTATCCGCTCAGGGATCTATTTATTTTCAAACGTTTACTGGTAAACTCATAAAAGAGGTACTAAGAGGAAACGACAAAAGGTACGCCATCGTCGGATTACCCTGCCAAATAGAGGCTTTCAGAAGGGCAGAAAACGTATTTCCTTCATTTCCAGATAAGAAATGTATGTATTTAGGGTTGATGTGTAATCATATAAATGCATTTTGGTATTTGGGATATATTGTAAAGCATTACTTCAAAGAAAATTATGAAGACGTTGTCGAAATATCTCATAGGAAAGGAGCATGGCCAGGCGGCATCACTCTAAAGACCGCACATAAGAGTATCCACATATCACTAGATGAGTTTTGGAGAGGCATTCCCAGTCTTAATTTCTGTTCTCCGCTTGGGTGTTTGTTTTGTGCTGATCATACGAACGTATTGGCTGACATATCAGTCGGGGACGCATGGCTACCCGAAGTCATGAAAAAAGACAAAATCGGCACTTCAATTATTATAGCTAGATCGAAACGAGGACTGGAAGTGCTAAGAAAGGCACAAAAAGAAAATGCGATAGAACTGACTGAGGTTTCCATCGAAGAAGTACTTAAATCGCAGTCCATAAAGGAAAAGAAGCTGAGAGCTTCCATATGCAGATTAACATTGCGACAATCAATTATATCCGCCATTAGAATTTATGGATTCCGAAGGACATTGCTGTGTTTGCTGCCGTTGTTACATAGTTTGGCGTCTCGGAACTTATTCATAAGAAGGTTCATAGTGAATTCTCCAAGAAATCTGGTCATAAAATATGAGCTCCTATACGGAGCATTAGGCCGAGGGACTTTCTAGGATTTGTGCTATCTAGGGTACACTTTTTCCACAAAATTTGCAGTATATAAAAACATAGAACTGAGCTAGTTAGCAAGAGGAGAAGTTAAAAGTTGAAAATCCGCAAAGATATGGTAATTTTAATCATTTCAACAATGGTTTCTAGTATATACTGGTTATCGGTTAGTTTGGTTCACACCGAATATTTGAACAGCAGAAGCACTGATCCGCTGGCTATGCTTCACTCGTTGACTCCGTTCTGGTATGTAATGATGGTGCTTTTTGCCGTGTTGTGTTTCACCTGCGTGCTCTATGGGATAGGAAACAAATATATTCATATTTTATTGCTGATTCAATTTTCTCTGATGCTTTGGTTTACACCGTATTACTTATCCGGTTTCTCAAGGGTAACTGATAGCCTATGGCACGTAGGTATCGCAAAACATTTGCCAGAGATTGCAGAGGGGCATCAAATAATGTTTTCCAATTATTATGAACAGTATCCCAGCTCGTATATTTTGAATTACGCAGTGATGGGGATATCAGGTATTGACGCTTTTATATATGCTCAATTGATTTATCCCTTATTCTGCATTATTGGCATAGTGTTACTGTGGTACGTATTTGTTTCCAGGTTATTTACATACAAGATTGCATTCATTGCCGGCTTGATTGCGATATTAGGACCATACTCACCTGAAGTTCACATATCCCCCCATTCATTGGGCACTCTGTTAGTTTTAGTTTCCGCTATACTTCTGGTCACCTGCAGAGATAGGAAGAGTAAAATCATCGGCATTCTGTTAACCCTTACCTTAATCACCGTTCACCCGATATCCCCATTAATCTTATTGATTTTTATAATAGCGCCATATATCGCTAAAGTATTTGCTCATAATGTTAAACTACCCTCTTTGCGTTCGGGAATACTTGCAATACTTGCAATACTTTGTGGGTGGTTTAGCTGGGCGCTCTTTCATGCCACACAGACTGGGACCAGCATAGCTAAAAGCATTTATAACATTATGACGCTGAACTTTGCTAAGCAACTCGAAATGGTGGGAAGCCAAGCGACTTATACGGCAGGTTCTGTTTTCCCAGAAATTTCCCTTCTTAGTAAAATAGTCTTCTACAGCTACCTCATTATCCCTTTGATGTTTTTTTGTTATGCAATTATTGGCTTAGACTTGAGGAAAGGAATAAAGAAGCTGTTTCTGCAAATAGGAGAAAGGTTGCGTTACGAAAGGTTGTTAATGCTCTCTATAGCCTTCTTATGTGCGATATTGTCACTTGCTTCTGTATTTAGTGGTCTTGAAGTTGGTGAGCGCGCGTTTTACCTTTGGGAACGAAGTTTTTTCTATTTTATTTTAGCAGTAAGTGCATATGTCGCTTCAAACCTACTAATTAAAAGAGTTCATTCATCACGCAAAAGAAAATGGACTTATGCGAAGGCTCTTACGATATCCTGGCTCATTTTTCTTGCACTCGCATATCCGATAACACATCCTCAGAGCGAAGCGTATCAAATTTATCCCCCCTCTGAAGATACTGGGATGAGATTTCTCCAATCTCGTGTTCCATTAAGCAGTAAAACCCTAAGCATGTTTCTGCCAAATCAGCTTGCTTCATATGTGGATCCTGAAACTCGTTTCACTTATCAAACTACTGAAGATCGCATGAAATTTTTGTTGGAATTGCCTCTTAATAATAGGTCTTCTCTCCTTCCAGATATTATGGTCTTTCGCAGAACCGAATACTTTTATGTAGCATACACCTATGACATGTCTTTTGAGAATAATCGTTACACACGAGCAATTACTTGGATTGAAGGGTCTTGCGAGTTTAATAAAATTTACTCCAGTCCAACATTTGAGGTTTATATCAAAAATTGAGATACTGCTGTAGCTTAGTGCAACGTGCGCTTACCTCCGGTAATTTTGGAGGCAATGGCTTCAGGGAAAACCCGTTGTAGCCGCAAGAATTCCCGGCGTGACTGAGGTTGTCAAAAGATAGAGTTAATGGCTTCTTAACAGATAAAAATGACACTGATGAGTTAACTGAGAAAATAAAACGGAAGAAGATTAAAGATTAGCGAGAAAAATGGGCGAAGAAGAAAGAAAAATCATAGATAAGTATGATTAGAAGAGTTCCGCAAGGAGAATGGAGCGCATCTTCAAACAAATCCTATAGGTCATCTACCGTCGCTAAATGGATTTCAGGTTGCGGATTTCATGAGTGATAAAAATGTAAAACGTGCCGTCTTATTTATGTATTTAAACACAGTTATATGGAGCCTAATCGAGTCGTCACTAATATTTTTATTGCTTTGGCAATCAATAGTGTTGCCGTTAGATATAAGTATTTTATGCGCAGTGTTCTGTATTGACTATATCGAGTTTAGACGAAGAAGGCATGATGCATATTCAGTAAGGAAGGGTGTTACTCTCACAAAAAGGGACATTATGGACTGTGAGTCTGGCTATACGCAATATGATGATATATGTCAAAAAAGATATTTTGTGATGATAGCTAGAAGAATACATTGGATAGGAGAAATGCTCGATGGTGCGAGTGGATATGTGTTAGATGTTGGCTGTGGATGTGGCGACTCCACGATTCCACTGACTAGAAAGAATAGGACGCTTGTCGGTCTTGACATATCGGTTAATATGTTGCACACCATGAGGGAAAAACATCCATCTGCTACCTCCATCGCCGGTGACGCGGAGTATCTTCCATTTAAGCCCAAGACATTTAGTGGTATTGTCCTCGGAGAAATATTGGAACATCTGCTAACTCCACAGAAGGCGTTAAGTGAGTGCGTTAGAGTACTACGAGAAGATGGTATATTGGTGATAACCACTCCTACAGCAGCAAAAATGTTTCCAACAATTAATCCCCTCATTTGGTTAAATCAGATAGTTGGGGTTTGGAACAGAAAAATGGCGGGGACCAGGCCGACTGTAGTAAAGCATCCCAACGGAAAACTGTTCTACCACACCGATTTTACACGCAATGAGTTAGAGAAATTATTAAAAACTAATGGTGTTACAATAAACTTAATTTCCACCGATTCACCAAGATGGGTCTTCCGCGCCTTCGAATTGCTTCCTATAAATATTTACAAGAGCTTTATCCCGAAGTTTGAAGGGCTATTCAGACAACTTCCCTTGTTGAGATATCTTGGGGACTCTTGAATAGTGGTCGCAAAAAAGTCCATATGAGGCTCCATTTACCTATTAAAGAAGACATAGTTGCTGCACATTATGACGAAGCAAAGGAAATTCAAGTTTATAAGGTGCCTCTTTGTGAGATCTCCACTGCCCCATCTTTTAAAAAGACGAGGGAGGCCTTCTGAAAATTGCGATATCTGTGCTTGACGGGAAAAAATGAAGAAAAAGCGACGCGCGCTAGAGTTCGAAAATCGTCTATTGTTAGATTGCTTTAATTTACTAACGCCAAGAAATATTGATATCGAGTTGAACATGAAAGCTTTAAATTTGTGTATTTTCGATATAATAAAAAAGCGTTCAAAACAGCCCTGTCATTTGAAGTTTTTATCCCCAAGCGAGGTAAACCAGAGAATCTCATCAAGGGAATTCTGGAAGTAATAAATTAAGCTGGGTAAAAAAACACCAGTCAAGTTTAGGAAAGGTATAAGAACGCTAGCTAGCTTTTTCTGACTTTTAGGGTCACATCATCTAGGAATAAGGAACGCTCGTCGTCCAGGCCAGAAATAACAATAGAACCGATTATAAAATGATTCGTATGACTGCTATAGTCCATATGTAGAAACTCTCCAGTAGTCATCTTCTTGCCGTTGCTGGTAATGTTGAAACCATCTTCAGGGAGATACATATCTGCTTCCATCTTCAGATAATGCCATGTATCCTGGGAAAGTGTCTGGCTACCATTTGGGACCTCAACTATATCAACATCAGTCTTAAAATAGAACCATTTCTCCTTTGTAAAAGAGTAGACAATGTGGGCTGAGACCCAGTAGCCGTTGCCGTACTCGTTACCGTCAACAGTGTTTAACTCAAACTCAACCTGGCCCACGCCGCTCTCTGCATACCAGTAAAGCTCCCATTCTATCTTACGAGATTCAGGCAAGAAGTCAAACTCATAATATACAATGGCACACCCAGACCACCACGCGACTGGTCCGGTTGTAGCTCTAAGGCTATACTCTCCACTGTGGATGTGATCTGAGTTTAGCCCCTTTGTTGCATTTGGGTGAGACACAGAATTGCGCGTGCACGCTAATAACCAGTTGTCCCCATTCTCGAACCCATCGAACCATGTAAATTCATTCTCAGAGATCACCCCTGTGCTACTAATGGTCTTCGTCGCTGTCACGTTTGCTAGGACCGAGGTATTAGAAACGACTAACATCAGAGCGACCAACGCAATGGACATCAACACCTCAACAGAAAAAACCGTATTGATAGCCTTTCTAAAAGTTGCCAATTGCCACATTCGTCTCCCTCTTTTCATCTGCATGATGCATGCATGAGGGATTGATACCACGTCGACGTGCGCACGGACCTATAAAGAACTGGAATACACTTCACCAACGCCCCTCGCCTCAGCCCTCCCAACCGCCAACAAATCCCCATAATCCTCCAACCCATCCCCAACAACCACCAAAGCCTTCAAACGCCCCATAAAACCACAACCACCCTTATCTTTACGCGTTTACCCAACAGCCAAAATTATTATGTCAAAGCTGAACGACGTTATGCCCTGAATACTGGATGAAATCGAAAGCGAAAGAGTAACCGCCACAACCTCATTAGGACCAATTGTCTGGCCGCCGTAATTCCAGCTTAAAGAAATGTAATCTGTCGCGTTAGGCGGGTTCCAGTTAGCAGTCTGCAAAGAAAGTGTTATGGGAGCGTTACCCTCATTTCTGATGTAAACCGTCACGTTCTTAACTGCTCCAGGATCAGCCAACCCCCAATCAATGCTTGAAACGGTTTGACTGCATCCGCTATCCCAGTAAACGCCCACTCCCAAAGCCTTAACAGTTCCAACACTCTGCAGATGTACACTCGCAGACATCAACCCGTACACAACCACCATACTAGCCACGAAGGCTGTTAGCACGACCAAGCTAATCTTTACACCGTGCATCGTTATCCCGTCCTTAATCTTATTATTTACGAATCACTAAACTATACGCTGTATTAATATTTAATATACCTTACGGTACACCAGTTCAACAAAACTACAACAAGCCCCAAGACGATCTCCATGACTGAAACCAGGAACATGCCATTTCTCATTAAGCATCTGTTAGACAGAAGCAACCTAGCCCTAACTCTAAAAGTGGCAACCCTAACCATCGCCACACTGACAATATACTACCAAGACTTAACCATAATAATGAACGACGCTCTACAAAGCGAAATAACAAACTACATGCTAGCCATACCATTCATCCTCGCATACCTAATCTACAGAAAAAGAAAAATGCTTAGAGCAGTTATTCCAATCGAAAGCCAAAACCAACCAAAGGAAAACAAACATTTACCCACAATTGCTGGCTTACTCCTCTGCACAGCAGCCATAACCTTCTATTGGTACGGCTCCTACACGTTCACGCCCCTGGAACACCACATGGCAACCCTACCCATATTCATAGCAGGACTAACCCTAATACTATTCAACCCCCAAACCCTACGCCAACTAGCCTTCCCAATAGCCTTCCTCTTTTTCCTAACACCGCCACCAGCAGAAATCCTATACGCTTTAGGCTCAACCCTATCCGTCATAAGCTCAGAAGCCAGCCACACAATAGTAAAGGCATTAGGCATACCATCAACACTATCAAGCGAATATGGAAACCCAACAATCACAATAACAAGACCAGACGGGTCAACAATACCATTCGCCATAGACATAGCATGCTCAGGCATATACAGCCTCATAGGCTTCCTAATATTCGCAGCATTCATAGCCTACATAACAAGAGACAAAACATGGAAAAAAGCCGCAACATTCTCAATGGGATTCCCACTAATCTACGCACTAAACATAATACGCATAACAACCATCCTCCTAATAGGCTACCAATACGGCGAACAACTAGCCCTACAAGTCTTCCACTTCTTAGGCGGATGGATACTCATATTCCTAGGAACACTACTACTCCTAACAACAACAGAAAAACTATTCAAAACAAACATATTCCTAAAACCGCAACCCCTCCAACCATGCCAAAAATGCAACCCAGCTGAAAACCAGAAAGAAGACTTCTGCCCCCACTGCGGAAGACTACTAAAATACCCAAAAATAAACCCCAAAAAACAAGACATAGCAAAAATAGCCACAATAGCCTTCGCCGTAGTGCTCCTCCTATCAATTCAAGCGCCAGTGTTCGCCCTAACAGAAGGCCCAGCCCAAATAATAATCCAAACACCCACAGGCGAACAGGGAAACACCCAAATCCTACCCCAAATACAAGGATACGAAACAAAATTCGTCTATAGGGATAGAAACTTTGAGCAAACAGCAAAACAAGACGCCTCACTAGTATACGCATACATCCCCACAGACAAAACAAAAGCCACAGTATACGTAGCCATAGAAATAGCCACAACAAAATCATCACTCCACCCATGGGAAGTCTGCCTAGTAACATGGCCCCAAACCCACGGATATCAACCACAAGTAACACAGCTAGAACTAAAAGACACACAAATACTACAAAACCCGCCAATAATCGCAAGATGGTTCGCCTTCCAATACATAGAAACAAACCAAACACAACTAGTCCTATACTGGTTCGAAACATCGACGTTCAAAACAAACAACACAGCCCAGCAAAAACACGTAAAAATAAGCCTAATAGCATATCCAAACGCATTAGAAGAAATTCCCACAACCGAAGATCAACTCTTTCCAGTCGCTGAAGCCATAGCAAACTACTGGCAACCAATAAAAGCATGGACACAAATAGCCCTAACAATCAGCCAAAACGGCCCAGCCCTCACAGCAGCAACAGCAACACTACTAGCCATAATCCTAGCGTACCAAAAACTCCAAAACCAACA
>Ga0315282_10006250_pt1 | contig 20013 bp, 20 predicted proteins | sample YL17G07_20_MG_FD_203693 | JGI IMG/M metagenome (GOLD analysis project Ga0315282, IMG submission 203693) | Sediment microbial communities from Yellowstone Lake, YNP, Wyoming, USA - YL17G07_20 | ecosystem: Environmental > Aquatic > Freshwater > Lake > Sediment | place: USA: Wyoming | collected... | reverse complement strand
GACAGCGCCGTGGCTAGAGCGCAGACCGGCGCGGTCAGTTATTATCTTCTGCTCAAGGTGACCGCCCCGGACCTGGATTCCCCCCAGACTTTTTACAACCCCGACTACCAGCTCGGCTCGGACTGGCTCATCATTCTTCCCAACGGCAATGCCCGAACCTTTGAACTCCTGATGTACGCTGTCGGAGGCGCCAGCGCCAACTCGTTTGACATCGGATTCTTCAGCCCGGACACGCCTCCCGAATTGCGGACCTTTGACCTGAACGGAACACCGCTCACGGTCTCCATGCCCATGGCGCCCGCGGTAACCGCCATGGTTGGAACCACCGGAGGCGCCTCTCCGAACGGACTTTTAAAAATGCAGCAAGACGCAGCTGTGGTCTCTATTCCGGGATGCAATTTCGACCTCCAGGCTTTCCTCATTGACGCCGAATTCCCGGACCTCAAGCTGGGACCCGCGGTCATCACCATGAGCAGCAGCAACCCTGACGGATATTACATGCTTTCCAATATCCCCACCGGACGCAGCCTGGAGCTAAAGGTGGTGCGGCCGGAAATGGGATGGGAAGGCTACTCCGGATATTTCACCCTCCCCGCGGTTGCCCAAGTCAATCCCGTGAATATCACCCTCGGGGGATGGACCAATTTCCGCGCAGTGCCCTCTGACTTCCTGGTGCGCAATGGCGACACTTCGCCCCTTAACCACGCCTCGATAAGCTTTACCGGTGGCTGGGGAGCTTCGGGTTCCTATCATGTCTCTGACTGGCTGAACACCCAGGGAGGGCCTTTTGCCACCCTGTCCCCGCTTTCCGGCTCCACCCTGCTCGGAGACATCCTGACTTACGGCGTGGCCGCAATGTATGGCTCAACTTATATGTATGATGTGCAGGACAGCATCACCGTAAGCGACAACTGCCCGCTTTCCGGGCCTAAGGTCGCCACCATCACTCCCTGGTGGTACAAGGTGCCGCTGCTATCCTCATACAACTCCATGTACGGCATGTGCTGCGGAGGACCTTCCTATAGCTATTACTGCCTGCCGCTGGCCGGGGATACGGTCTTTCTCTACGGAGACCATTTTGACAATCCCGCAAACCCGGGACCGCCGCCTGCTTCAGTCACCGCTCCGGAAGTGTTCTTTGATGTGGTAGGCCCGGCCGGATACAGGCCCGTGGGCAGCGCCTCCGAAACCGACCTTGATTTCCGCGCTCCGCCGGCCGGTTTCGGCTTTCATACCATCACCGTCAGGGATGTGCGCAGCAACTCCCTGTTCTCTGACTTTTCCGGATTTTTCGACACCATCATGGTCTGGTACAGCGACACCTGTATTGGAACATAATCAAGCCTATGACGATTTCACCAAGCCGGGGTTCGAAAAGGCCCCGGCTTTTTTGGGACGAGTCCCTGGACGACCTGCTCCACGGCGAGCTTGAGCTGCTCCAGAAAAAAGCCGGATATAGATATTCGGTGGACGCGCTCCTGCTCGCGGATTTCGTAATTCCCGGAATCAAACCCGGACACCAAATCCTGGACCTCGGCGCAGGCTCCGGCGTCATTAGTCTTATCCTGGCTCGGCGCTCCAGGGCGAAAAAAATCGTTGGAATCGAAATCCAGAAATCGCTGGCCAAGATGGCCGCGAGAAGCGTGGCGCTGAATCATCTGGAAGACAAGATTCAAATCCTGAATCAGGACGCGCGTCAGGCCGCGCAGATTTTCCGTCCTGCAAGTTTTGACCTGGTCTTGTCCAATCCGCCCTTCCGCAAAGTCGGCACCGGGGTCTTGAGCCGGAACCGGGAACGGGCCATCGCCCGTTATGAACTGGAACTGACTATGCCCGAATTGCTGAAAATATGCGGCCGGATGGTCAAGCCCCGCGGAAAAATCGCGCTGATTTATCCTTTGGAAAGGCTCCGGGATTTGACCCGCGAGCTGGGGCCAAGACGGCTATTCCCGGCCAGGCTGCGACTGGTCTTTCATAAAAAAGGCGAGCCAGTGCCCATTCTCTTCTGCATGGAGCTTGCCCGCAAAAAAGCCGCGCTCTTCCTGGAACCGCCCTGCTTCATAAAATAGGGGACAGCCACCTATTTTTTTCGCGGCCTTATTTTACGGGGATTTGCGAGCGCAAATTTTTTTTCTAAAATAGGTGGCTGTCCCCATTTTTCAGAAAACCGCAGGCTTAGGTCCTGACTTTTTTCCCAGCTTCTGCTCCACGGATTCGACCTTGGCGCGAATCCGGTTCTTCCCGGCCTTGCGGTCGTCAATTATGATGGTGGTCAGCACGCGCGGGGCCAGTTTGCGCACCGTGGCATGGCAGCGCTTGAGCAGAGCAAAGACCTCGTCGGTCTCGCCTTCCACGATGGTGGACATGGCTGTGAGCCGGTAATCCAGGCCGCTCTTTTCAACTTCCTTCAACGCCGCAGCCACATAACGCGACAAGCTCTCGCCCTTGCCCACCGGAACCACACTGAATTGCGCCAGCATTTTTCTTCCCTCCTCTTCTCTTAGATGCGAGCCGGCCGGCTGATTTTTTCAATCAGCGCTTCCTTTGGAGCCTCCGCCGGCGCCGCTCTCTTCCGGCTTGGTTTCCTCCGGCTTCTGCTCCGGCTCCTCCTGAAAGCGGTCCGTGAACAGGTCCTGGTCTCCGGCCTCGGCTTCGGCCTTGGCCATGAATTCATCCAGGCTGGGCAGGTCCGCCAGGCTTTTCAGGCGGAAGAATTCGAGGAACCGTTTGGAGGTTCCGTAAATAAAAGGCCTGCCCGGAACATCCTTGCGGCCGACAATGGCGATGAAGCCGTATTCCAGCAGGGTGTTGATAACGCCGCTGGAGTCCACGCCTCGAATCTGGTCAACCTCCAGCCGGGTGACCGGCTGGCGGTAGGCGATGATGGCCAGGGTTTCGAGCGAGGGCTTGGTCAGCCGGATGGGACGGGTCTTGATGAGTCGGGCGAGGAATTCCGCGTTGTCCTTCGCGGTCTCCAACTGGTAGCCGCCGGCGACCTCGGCCATGCGCAGTCCCTTGTCCGGCTGCTCATATTCCCGGGCCATCTCCTCCAGCGCGGCGCGAATCTCCTTTTTCTCCACACCCTCGAGCACTTGGACGATTCTTTCGAGCGAGAGCGGCTCGCCGGACATGAAAAGCAGGCTCTCCAGAATTGATTTGATTCTATTCCTCTCCACCTTCGAACTCCTTTTCCGAAACCAGCGAGGTTATGTATCCGGGTTTCATTTTTTCGTCATCAGCCGGGACTGCGCGCTTGAGCGAGATAGGCGCGAAGCTTCCGGCCTGGAAGGCCTTGACCACCTGGAGGCGGATGAGTTCGAGCAGGGCGAGGAAAGTTGTGACCAGTTCGGCCTTGGTGCAGCTGCCGGTGAAGAGCGATGCAAATTCCACCAGCTCATTCTCGCGCAGCTTTTCCAGGATGGCCGCAATCTTGTCCACCACCTTCACCCGCTCCACCACCACCCGCTTGATGTCATCGAGGGAACGCGACCGAATCAACTCCTGGAAAGCGTCCATCAGCTTGAACAGGTCCACCTCCTCAAACTCCAGCCGCTCGCGCTTGACCTCGCCGGCAATGCCCTTGAGCGACTCCTCGTCAAACTCGCGCACGAAGACCTCGCGGCCCAGCTGGGCCCGGCTCACAAGCTCGCCCGCGGCCTCCTTGTATCTCTGATACTCGAGCAGACGGTCAACCAGCTCGGCCCGCGGGTCCTCTTCCTCGGCCTCGCCCTCGGTTCTGGGCAGGAGCATCCTGCTTTTGATCTGGGAGAGGGTCGCGGCCATGACCAGGAATTCACCGGCGATTTCGAGGTTCAGGGTTCGCATGATTTCCAGGTATTGCTGGTACTGGTCCACGATGGTGTTGAGGGGAATATCGCAGATGTCGATTTCGTTTTTGCGGATGAGGTAGAGGAGCAGGTCGAGCGGCCCCTCGAATATTTCCAGCTGCACTCTCCAGCTTTCCTGGGCTTCGAGCATGGCTAAATCTTCATCGCCTCCCTGACCTTCTGCATAGTGTCCTGGGCAAAGGCGCGCGCCTTCTTGTTGCCCTGGTCGATAATTTCGTCCACCTCCGAGGGATGCTCGTCAAAATAGAGCCGCATCTTGCGCATGGGCTCCAGCTCCTGAATCACCAGGGGAATGAGCTTGCCCTTGCAGTCCAGGCAGCCGATGCCGGCGGTGGTGCATCCGGCAATCACCCACTTCCTGGTTTCCTCGTCGCTGTAGATCTTATGCAAATCCCAGACCGGGCATTTTTCCGGGTCGCCCTTGTCAATGCGGCGCTTGCGGGCCGGGTCGGTCATCATGGTTTTCATTTTTTGAGTGATGACTTCGGGCGGGTCGGAAAGATAGATGGCATTGCCGTAGCTCTTGCTCATTTTCCTGCCGTCAGTCCCGGGCACGCGCGGGGCCAGAGTCAGGAGCGGCTTGGGTTCCGGGAAAATTTCCGTGTAAAGGGAATTGAAGCGCCGGGCAAGCTCGCGGGTGAGTTCGATGTGCGGGACCTGGTCTTCGCCGACCGGCACGCCGTGGGCGCGGTACATGAGGATGTCCGCGGACTGGAGCACCGGGTATCCGAGGAACCCGTAGTTGCAAAGCTCTCGTCCGGTGGCCTGCTGGAAGTCCTTGTAGGACGGCACGCGCAGAAGCCTGCTGACCGTGACCAGCATTCCGAGCAGGAGGTAAAGCTCCGCGTGCTCCTTGATTTGGGACTGGACAAAAATCACGCTCTTTTCCGGGTCCAGGCCCGCAGCCAGCCAGTCCTTGATGATGTCCTTGATTGCGGGCTGGATGATGGAGGTGTTTTCAAACTCGGTGGTGAGCGCGTGCCAGTCCGCGATGAAATAAAAACACTTATACTCGTCCTGCAGCTTCACCCAGTTCTTGAGCGCGCCGTAAAGGTTGCCCAGATGCAGCGGGCCGGTGGGCCGGATGCCGCTCAAGATTCTCTTCTCTTCCGCCATTCCCTCCTCCGTCAAAACAAGTGAAAGATTATTTTGCGCGAAATTTCGCTTCCCCACAAGAGCCTTAGCAAAAGGCGCGAGGGCGTCCCGACCAGGACTCCGAGGAAGCTTCCAAAAAACAGGAATAACAGAATAAACAATAAGCCGAATCTTGTAAACCGCTCGTATTTTTCCAAGGCCCAGCTGGGAAGGAGCGCGGCGAGCAGATGCGAGCCGTCCAAAGGAGGAACAGGCAGCAGGTTGAAAAAAGCCAGGCCGGCGTTGAGTTGCGCGCCAATCACGAAAAACTTGACCAGGATTTCGCGCATGGCCGGCTCGGCGCTGGTGATGGCCGGCCAGAAGAGCCGGAGCAGAAGCGCAAAAACCGCGGAGAGCAGGATATTGGAAAGCGGGCCGGCAAGTCCGACCAGGGCCGGGTCGCGCCGGATGTGCTTCATCCTCGCCGGGTTGATGGGCACGGGCTTGGCCCAGCCCAGGCCGATTACAAAAAAGGCGACCAGACCGAGCGGGTCAATATGCCGCAGGGGGTTGAGCGTCATCCTGCCCATGAGCGAGGCGGTATCGTCTCCTCGAAAGTATGCGACCATGGCGTGGGCGCATTCATGGAAGGACAGGGAAAAGAGCATGATGGGCAGAAACAGGAGGTAGAAGATAGGGTCTCGCATGGCCAGCATTTGAACAATCTAGATAGCAGAGAACCGTCCAACTGTCAATTAAAAGGCTGCCCGGCTGACAGGCTGACGAGCGAGGAAAAAAGTCATGTGCCATCTTCTCCATTTTTGCCAGTTTGGCCTGCGTCCCCATCCATTCTCGCGCGCAATCAAGTTGACAGTTATCCCATCCCGGTTAAACTAATTCCTGGGACTGCGAACTGGATTGAAGTAATTGCGAGAAGGGAGTTGGCATGGCCTTCAGGATTGTGCGCAAGGAGTGCATTAATTGCGGTTCCTGCCAAAGCGAGTGCCCGACCGAGGCCATAGTGGAGGAAGCAGACAGTTATGTTATCAAACCGGAGCTGTGCAATGACTGCGGGAGTTGTCGGGAGGTATGTCCGCAGGAATGCATCAAGGGGCCGGAGGAAGATTGAATTCTGAAGAATCGCGACTGAAGCCGCTCGCGCATTTTTTTGCTTAATCAGCTTATTATTTTTTTATCTGCGAATTTTTCGTCTTTGTGGTAAAATTTATTTCGATGCTGGCCAAGCGCATCATACCCTGCCTGGATGTGAAGGCTGGACGGGTGGTCAAGGGGGTTAATTTCCTGAACCTGCGCGACGCCGGCGACCCGGTGGAGGCGGCCATGGAGTACGACCGCCAGGGCGCGGACGAGCTGACCTTCCTGGACATCACCGCGAGTTTTGAGGAGCGCGAGACCATCATTGAGGTGGTGGCTCGGACCGCGGAGCAGGTTTTCATGCCGGTGACCGTGGGCGGCGGCATCCGCAGTTTGGACGACATCCGCAAGCTGCTGAAGGCGGGCGCAGACAAGGTTAGCGTCAACACGGCTGCGGTTCAGAACCCGGATTTTGTGCGCGAGGGTGCGGAGCGGTTCGGGAGCCAGTGCATCGTGGTGGCGATTGACGCCAAGCGGAAGGCGAATTCCGACCCGCTCCGCTTTGAGGTCTACACTCACGGCGGACGGACCCCGACCGGGATGGATGCGGTGGAATGGGCCGGCCGGGTGGAGCGGCTCGGAGCCGGCGAAATCCTCCTCACCAGCATGGACCGGGACGGGACCAAGCTCGGATTTGACTTGGAACTGACGCGAACCATCTCCCGCGCGGTGAACATTCCGGTGATTGCCTCGGGCGGGGTGGGCAATCTCGAGCATATCTACGAGGGCCTGACTTTGGGCGAGGCCTCGGCCGCGCTCGCGGCATCCATCTTCCATTACGGCGAATACAGCATCCGCCAATGCAAGCAATTCCTGGCCGGCCGCGGGGTGCCGGTCCGCATCGATTAACTGCTTTAATCGATTTTTGCGTCTCGCAAGAACTCTGCGGCCTGCTCGGGCCGGGATTTTCGTTATTATGGGCAGGATGCGCGGATGACTTTTTGGGTTATAATTAATTTGATGGATATTAAGTGCACACAATGCGGCGCGGGCGTGGAGATAAGCGAGGACAGCGGATTTATCAGCTGTCCTTATTGCGATTCCCGGCTTTACATCGAGTCCGACCGCACGGTCCGTCATTTTTACCTCAAGCCCGAAGTCAAACCCAACGAGATTGCGAGCATCATTTCCAAGGAGCTTTTCAGCCGCGAGCTTAAGGCCGAGGTGGCAGTGGTCTCCGCAGACCCGGTGTTCATTCCTTTCTGGCTGGTTCGTTTAAAGCAAGGCGAGATGAGATTCCCGGCCGCGGAACTTGCCAACCCCGAGCTTCAAAATTGCGCCATCCCTGCGGGAAAACTCGTGCCTTACGAGCCCGAGCTGGAGAAAAAATACAAGGTGGAAATGCCGTCCCTCTCGCTGGACGAGCTCAAGAAAAAGCCGGCCTTGGAAAAAGCCGTGAACCATATTGAGCGCACGGACCTGATTCACCTGCCTTTTTACCGGGTGTCCTACAACTACGGCAACGAGACTTTTCAGGCCATGGTCGATGCGGGCGAGGGCAAGCTTTACGCGGAAAAACTTCCGCGCGGTCTTTCCCGAGAGAAGGACCGTTATTTTCTCGGCCTGTTTGCGGTGTTGAGCCTGGGCTTTTTGCTCGAGGCGTTTTTTATTCCGGGCTTCTGGTTCGTGCTCCTGGCTTACGCGGCCACCGGTGTGCTCGCCTGGTATTTGGTCCGCAAAGCTCTGGAGCAAAAGGGGTATTAGATGGCCAGGACTTATCACTTGAAATGCCCGGCCTGCGGCGGCTTGCTTTCCTCCCGCGGAGAGCGGGTCCTGGCTTGCAAATATTGCGGAGAGCGCAGCCTGGTCTTGATTCCGGACTGGATGCCGAGCTGCTATTTGAAGCCCCGGCTGGATATAGTCGGCGCGCGTCGGGCAATGGTCAGCCTGTTCAAGAACCCGGATGTGGAGACCGGCATGCTCAAGACCGCGCACCTGGAATCCGCAGAGTTATTTTTCGTCCCGCTCTATCATTTGCAGGCGCGAAGGGTCGGAAGTTTCCTCGTCAAACCCCAGAGCCAAAACCTGCGCCAGAGCCAGCGCCAAGTCATCGCCAATAGTTCCAGTTTGACCTACCACGAAAGCTGGAAAGAAGTGCGCGCCTTGGAAAAATTGATGAACCAGAAGCCTGACACCAAAATCATCATAAGCGATGTCCATCGGTCCGTGCCCGCAGTCAGGGTCGAAGAATGGGGACTGGACAGCCTGGACCCGGAAAGAATCGTGCTCGATGCTAAAAGCGGGTATCAGGCTTACAACCGCGAGCAGATGGACAGGATGAGCACGGTGCTGGAGCCGGCGGTTTCCGCCGAGGAGCGTGTTGACCAGATTTTCAAAATGAACGAACTCATCTCCACGGACCAGACCGAAATAGTTGACCGGCGCATTGACCTGGTTTATTACCCGGTCTTTCGAATGAGATGGCGCTACCAGCAAAAGTCCTTTGCAACAACCATCGACGCCATCACCGGCCAGCTGCTTTTTGCCCGCGCCCCGGCCCGGCAAAGGGCCAGAGTGCTCTGGCTGCTCCTCGTCTCGGCCGCGGTGGGATTCAGCGCGGGCAAAATTCTGGCCACACTCAAATTTTTCATCATCACCGGCGTGTTCGGGTTGTCAGCCATGTTTATCCTGGCCACCATCCTCCTGTTTTTCGTGGCTTTTGGATGGAATATGTTCAGGTACAGCGCGGAACTGGTTTTGCAAACCGATAATGTGAGCGTGGAGTTCATCGGCCGTCCCCCGGAAACGATTTTCGAGAAAATGGCCGGCAAGATGGGCGAGGTCATGATTCAGGCCTTTAAGCGTCGAAATAACTACTCCGGCTGGAGGGGCTGATAAGATGGCGGTGGAGGTTCTGGCGCTCAAGTGCCCGGAATGCGCGGCCCGCCTGTCCGGGTTTGAAAAGGACTGGCTTTTTTTCTGCCCGGTCTGCAGGGCCGGCTGGAACCTGGCCGGAAAAAAGCCGGCGGAGAAAATGCCCGTGTCTTATGCCCGGACCATCAAGCGACCGGATAATTTCCAAATCAATTTTTTCCTGCCGTTCTACCTCTACCGGCTGAAAATCAATTCCCAGGCCGACTATCATCCCCGGGTGATGGAGGTGATTGCCCGGCTCAACAAGGTTTATGTTCCGGCCTATCGCATGATGCGCGAAAGCTATTTCGGAGAGCTGGGCCTGCTCTACACCGAGCTGGGCGTGGTGCTGGAGGAGGACCCGAATGTCGCGGAAAAGGAACGCGCCCGGCTCGGCTCCGCGATCAGGAAAATAGACGAGGTCGAGCCTTACCTCAAATACTATCCGCTGCTGATTATTGACAAACGCGAGGATGTCACCGGCCGGCAATATTCCTTTGAGGCAAGCTTTGAACGAATCTGGGCCGTGCCTTTCTTTGACCTCGGCGAGCAGCTCCAGGAGGGCATCCTGGGAAGAACCTTCCCGGCTATCGCCCTGGAAACCCTCTCCGAATTCCGCGACTTGGCGCAATTCAAAGGATGAAGAGCGGAAGAGCGGAACTGCTCTTCTTCTCTATTCGCCGAGGACCTGCACGATGACTTTGCGGTTGCGGGAGCGGTTGTCGAAGTCGAGGAGCACGATTTGCTGCCAGGTCCCAAGCAGGAGCTTGGAGGATGTGAAAGGAACCGTGAGACTGGTCTTCAACAGCGCGGAACGGATGTGCGAAAAGCCGTTGCCGTCATGCCATTTGAGGTTGTGCTGGTAGTCCACGCCCTCGGGCGCCATCTTCTCGATGACCTTCTGCAGGTCGGCGACTGCGCCGGACTCGTATTCCAGGGTGGTCACGGCTGCGGTGGACCCGCAGATGAAGACTGTGGCGATGCCGTTTTCGATTCCGGAATCCTGGATCGCTTCATGCACCTTGTCCGTGATGTCAATCGCGTCGCAGAACCCGCTGGTCTTGACCTGGAAACTATGACTTGATACTGCCATCTCTCAATCCCCCTTTCCAGCATTTTAAACCAGTCCCAGGACATTTCAACCCGGCGGATATTTTCGGGCATGATGGCTTCGGTTAATCTTGATTGCAGCCGGGGCCGGCTTGTGTTAAAATACAAATTCAACATGATGACGAAGGAGGATGGGGAGGATGCCGGAGCTGCGCAAGGACCCTGTAGTTGGAAGATGGGTGATTATATCGACCGAGCGAGCCAAAAGGCCTACTGATTTCAAAACCGAACCCGAGCCAGAAGAGATACCGGAAAACTGTCCGTTCTGCGAGGGCCATGAAGGAGCCACTCCGCCGGAGATAATGGCTTACCGCCATAACGACACCAGCCCCAACGGTGCCGGCTGGAAAATCCGGGTGGTGCCCAACAAGTTCCCGGCGCTCCGCATCGAGGGCGAGCTGGAGCGGAGCGGGGAGGGAATGTTTGACCGCATGAACGGCGTGGGCGCGCACGAGGTCATCATCGAGACCCCCCGTCATCTCACGAACATGACCCGGCTTTCCGTGCGGGAGGTTGAGGATGTGATCTGGGCCTATCACGACCGCTCTATCGATTTGAAGAAAGACCCGCGCTTCCGCTATATGATGATTTTCAAGAACAAGGGACTGGCCGCCGGCGCCAGCCTCCAGCACACCCACTCCCAGCTCATCGCCCTCCCGGTCGTGCCCAAGCGCGTGAGCGAGGAGATGCTTAGCGGCCGGGAGTATTACTCCTTCAAGGAGCGCTGCGTGTTTTGCGATATGGTCCGGCAGGAGTTGAGGGAAGGCACCCGGCTGATTGCGGAAAATCCGAGCTTCGTGGCTATCTCTCCTTATGCCCCGCGCACGCCGTTTGAAACCTGGATTCTTCCCAAAGCCCACAATCCCAACTTTGAAAACGCCCAGAAAACCGAGTATGAGAACCTGGCCAAAATCCTCTGGCTCACCCTCAAGAAAATTGAAGTCGCGCTCGGAAACCCGTCATACAACTATATGATTCACACCACGCCTTTCCATCACGAGGACATCCCCTATTACCACTGGCATCTGGAAATTATGCCCAAGCTGGTCAAGTTCGCGGGCTTCGAACTCGGCGCCGGCTTCTACATCAACCCCACTCCTCCCGAACAGGCCGCAGAGTTCTTGCGAGACGCAAAAATCGACTGAAAAAGAGCGCTTGACAAAAAACCGCTCCAAGGCCAAAACCTTCAAAGATGCGAGAACAAAATATCACCAAACGCATAGGTTCGGATCCTAAAATTCTTTCTGGCAAACCAGTGGTCAGGGGGACCCGGCTTTCTATAGAATTCATTCTTTCCCTCTGCGGCCAAGGCTGGACCGAAGAGCAAATACTGAAGAACTATCCGCAATTAAAAAAACGGACCTTAACGCGGTATTCACATACGCGGCATCCATAATGGGCGAAGAGCGAGTCCTGCCATTTCCTGAAAAAGCCCGCACTAAATTTTGATTTTCACTTTTTAATCAAGAGCACCCTCACCCTTGCCCGCCCCTCAAGGGGGAGGGTTATAAGGTTATGAAACTGCCTCTAACTAATTAACCCAATTCTGCGATGGGTTTCGGCTGCCGAATCACCATTTACATATTATATATACCCATTGCCGGCTTTCTTTCCACCGTTTGATTGGATATAATTGAGTTGGCTGCAAGCGCAATAAGAGGTCTGCTTGTCGAAAATTTTCAGAAACAAATATCTTATCGCCCTGATTCTGGTCGGGGGCATTTTCCTCGCCTGCACCCTCTGGTACGGCTTCGGCATGGACCAGTCTTTTTTCAGCTATGGCGCCTGGCTTTACAAGCATTACGGTCTCCTGCCTTACACCGGCACCTGGGACCATGCCGCGCCCGGAATCTATTTCATCCACACGGTGGCTCTTTACCTTTTCGGCGAATCCATGTTCGCGCTGCGCCTTTTGGACTTTTTGGTCCAGCTTGCCATCATCATCATGCTTTTTTTCCTGACCCAAAGACTATATGAAAGCAAAGCTGCCGGGTTCCTGGCCGGGCTGGTCTACAGCATCTATTATTTCGGCTTGGGCATATTTGACACGGCCCAGCGCGAAGGCTTCATTTTTTTCTTCATCCTGCTTTCCCTTCTCTTGTCCTTGAGATGGGAGAGCAAAGTCTGGATTCGGACCATGGCCGTGGGCCTGATTTTGGGATTGGCGTTTCTGACCAAAACCGTGTTCGGGGCGCTCGGGGTTGTTTTCGGAGCATGGTTCCTGATTGAAGGATGGCGCAGGCGGCCGGGACGGGTCTGGCTGGAACTCACCCTCTTCTCCCTCGCCTGGCTTTTGCCCGCGGCGCTTACGATTTTCATCTACTGGCGCGCCGATGGCCTGCGCGAACTCTATGACGCGAACCTCTGGTATAACTACGCGGTCTACGCCCAGCTCAAATATCCTTTCCGATATATCTATCCGGAGTTCTGGTGGCTGATTATCCCCAGGCATGTCTTTACCAACGAGCCGCTAATTTTCATGCTCGGCTCTCTTGCTATCCTCCGGCTGGCTGCGGCCCGGGATAAAAAGCTCGGCGCAGGCAAGCCGCTCGCGGTTTGCCTGGCGTTGCTCGCTCTGGCTCTGGGCCTTTTCCTCATGCAGGACAAATACAACAGCTACCAGTTCCTGCCCTTCATGGGCCTGATGTGCATGTTCGCCGGAATCGGCATGGCCAAAATCGCTTCCTGGCTGAATGAGCAAACCCGCGGCGGTGGCTTATGGGGACCGGCCTTTTGCATCCTGACCCTGGTGGTGGTCCTTTCCAATTACCAGGAACCAACCACCTATGCCCTGAAACATGCTTTTCGCAGCCTGGACAAGGCCTATGCCGACGGAATGGATACGCCTGCGGACAAAGTCAACGCTTATATGAATTACCAGGCGGCCAGGGCCATGGCCAGGATGCTCGCGCCCGAAGACACGGTCGGGTTCTTCGGGATGTCTCCCCTGATACCCTTCCTGCTCAAGCAGCCCCTGCCCTCCAGGTTCTGCTCCATCCAGGAAATGATTTACCGGCCGGTGGGAAAAAGCATCACTGCCAAGCAGCTGCAATGGAGGCAGGAATACAGCGAGGCCATAATCAAATCCCGGCCATCCTATTTTATTCTGGCGGACGCGGAAATAGCCCTGCCCACCGATGTCCAAGAGCAGCGCTTCAAGCCCGCCCTGGTTCAGGACTTCCCGGAACTGAACGAGTTCTTGAATAAGAACTATACGCTGGTCAAGCGCTACGGATACACCGAGGTCTATAAGCTCTCCGCAAAATGAGCGCCGGAGTTCGCGCATTTCTTCCCGCCAGGTTATTAGTTGTCAACTCGCGCTCTTCTCCGCTATAATAGCGAAAAATCTGGGAGGGCGTTTATGAACCGGAAACTGTCAGTTGCAGCTCTTTTTATTTTCCTGCTCGCCGCCGGATGCGGATATATCCGCGCCAAGCAGGTTCCGTTTCAAGCCTCCAAATCCGCGCCCGACACCACGCCGGTTTATCAGCTGGATGACTGGCTGATTGCGCGCGCATCGGTTCATAACCACACAACCTTTTCCGACGGCTGCCGCTCGCCCGAGGACCTCGTCAAGCAGGCCCGGGACGAAGGCATCGCTGTGCTTGCCATCACTGACCACCGCGAGGGCACGCTCTGCCTGGGCGAAAAGATATGCCTTGACCTCGGAGGGGTCAACCAGAAAAAGCGCGGAGGCTACGACAAGTATTTTGACGACCTGGAAAAACTCGCGGCGCAAACCGCAGAGCCGATACTGCTGGTCGGGCTGGAGACCGGGCCTTATTTCTGGAACGAAGGCGTGGCTCCCTATTTCGACCTTAAAGGTGTGCATTGGCATTTCACGACCTATGCCATTAACGATGTGGAGGTCTACAAAAAGATGCCGGTGGTCATGGGGGTCGAGCCTAAACCGCAGCCGGACCCGGGAATCAAACCCTACCAGGATTGGGTTGACTATATGGTCAAGGCCGGAGGAATGGTCTTCCAGGCTCATCCTGAAAGTTTTGACGATGCGCTCTACGGCGGAGTGGTGCACATGATTTCCGCCATGCCCATTCATCTCACGGACAAGCTGCCCAATCTTACCGGCGTGGCGATTGTGCCGGAAGGATTTGTCATTGTGGGCCGGCCCGGCGGGGAATGGGACCGGGCCCAACTGCAATACCTGGCCGGGCTTAGAAAAGCACCGCTCTGGGGAGTGGGAGAGGCGGACTACCATTGCACCCCGCCCAATCTCCGCAACGGCACCACGCTCTTTTACCTGAAAAAACTCTCGCGCGAGGATGTGTTCGCGGCCATGAGAAGCGGGAACATGGTCGCGCTCATGGGCGAGGAGTTCCAGGATATTTATGTCTCGGAATTTTCCGTCGGGGACGACCGGCCGGGTGCGGAAAAAATCATGTTCGGCCAGACCGTGAAAATAAGCGGCGCGCCGGTGATAAGGTTCTCGCTCAACAAGCCGGCCCCGGAGCAGGAATTGCGGCTGGTGCGGAGCGGCAAGGTGATATTTACCACCAAGTCATCACGGTTTGAATTCAAAGACGATGAGGCTGCGGTTTTGAAGGAAAAAGTTTTTTACCGGGTGGAGGTTGAGGGGCGAGGCCCGATGAAGATAACCCAGGGCAACCGCCTTTTCACCAACCCGATATTCGTTTCCTGGAACAAATAACCAGGCAGAAGGAGGAAGGGCGATGAAAAAATCAGCGGCTATAAGTTTGATTCTGGCGCTAATCCTTGCCGCAGGCTGTTCCCTGACTCACAAACGGGCTGTGCCGCTCAAGGAGAAAAAGGGCAGCCCCGAATTCACGCCGCTCTGGCAGTATGAGGGCTTTACCATTGCCCGCGGCTCCATGCACAATCACACCATTTACTCGGACGGCTGCCTGACCGTGGACGACCTGGTGCAGGAAGCGCGGAACGAGGGCGTGGCGGTTCTGGCCATCACCGACCATCGCGAGGGCAGGCAGTGCCTGGGCAAGCGCGATAAGGTTTGCGTTGAAGTCGGCGGGGTGGAGTCCAAAAAGGAAGGCTATGAGAAATACCTGCAGGAGCTGGCGCGCGTGGCCGCGGCCAGCCAGAACCCGGTGATTATGCCCGGGCTGGAGGTTGCGCCCTATGTCTGGAACGAGCGGGGATTCCCGTTTATGATTCTCCGCGGGTCCAACTGGCACTTCACGGTCTACAATGTGGCCGAGCCATCGGTCTATGCCAATATGCCCGCGTTCCGGGGAGTGACTTTGAAAAAATACAAAGCCCCGGTCTCTGACCCCTACAATAATATCGAGCCTTACAATAAGTGGGTTAATTACCTGCGCGACCACGGCGCGATTGTGGCCCAGGCCCATCCGCAGTGGGGTGGGGAAAACAGCTGGACCCTGACCGTGCGCGCGGAATCCCAGCTCCCGCTCTTCATGACCGACCAGCTCCCGCGGCTCAACATCGTCGCGCTCATGCCCGAGGGCTTCAACGCCGGAGTCCCGGGCGGCAAATGGGACAAGGCCCTGATGCAATACCTGGCCGGATTCCGCGACGAGCCGCTCTGGGCCTGGGGCGAATCCGACTTCCACTGCCTGAAAGACCAGTCCATGGGGCTAAGAACCGCAACCACCCTTTTTTACCTCAAGGATTATTCCCAGGCCGGGGTGCTCGATGCCATCCGCAAGGGACATATGGTCGGGATAATGGGCAAGGACTTCCAGGAGCTCTATGTCGCGGAATTCTCCGTGGGCAGCGGAAAAGCCGCGGCGGAAAAAATCATGCTCGGCGAGGAGGCCAGGCTGGACGCCGCGCCGGTGGTGAGATTCGCCTTGAGCAAGGAGACGCCGGTCGTGGAACTCCGGCTGGTCCGGAACGGAAAAGTAATCTATCTTACAAATACCTCGAGCTTTCAATATCTTGACAAGGAGGCGCTGGACAAGAAGCTGCGCTGCTACTACCGCGTGCAGGTTATCGGCCCGGGGCCGCTCCTTTTGGATAACGCCAATATGATTTTCACCAATCCCGTGTTCGTGAGCTTCAACTAAGAGCGGGCTGAAAAATATTTTCGGGCTTTATTGCGGCTGGCCGGCGAGCAGGTTTTGACCGACCCAGTCCCCAATCATCTCCGCCATGATTTCGTGTCCCTCCATGTTCGGGTGCACCGGGTCAACCACATAGGGCGGCTTCTTCAGGGCCGCGAAAGCCGGCGCCGGGTCGATAATCCCGATATGGTGCTCCTTCCCGAAAGCCGCCAGCTTTTTCTGCGGGCCGAACTCGCGCCTGCGGTCTTCAAACTGCGCCCGGTGAGGGACGATGAGGACCAGGAACGCGGCATTATTTTCCCGGCAAAGCTCGGCCATTTGCGAGAGCCTGGCAAAATACTCCTGCCAGCCCCGCTCAATTCTCAAGGCCGCCTCCGAGTGCTTCGGCATGGCCAACAAGTCCCCCCATCCCAAAACATTGCGGCGGAGACCAAAGCGGTTGTATTTTTCCTCAACATAGCGAGCCAGCGCCAGATGCGCGAGCAGAAATTGCTTACCCGGAATAGCAAGCTCCCGCCGGGGATTGATGTGGTCGTAAAACGAGGTTCCCGGCGGGTCGTAAAGCGTGTATTGCAGAACCACCAGGTCAGGCGAAAGCTTAAGCCCGTCTTCCTTAAGCTGCAAAAGCTCCTGCTCAATCATATACCCGGAAACCCCGGCGTTGACCACCTCAAAAATTTTCGATGGGTATCTGGCCGAAAGAATCTTCTGCAGGTCCGCGGGATACAGCGCTTCTTCAGGAAGCGCTGCTCCCATGGTGATGGAATCCCCAAGGCAGAGCACGCGGAAAACTCCCCGGGGCTTTTCCCTGCTGACCTCCGGACCCCGGAAGCCGAGCCGGTTGATGTGGAAGGGAACTCCCCAGATGCTGCCGTAATCCCCGGGCTTCAAGCTGTGCCCGCGCGAGGGATGCTTTTGCCAGAAGGGATTTTGCATTCCCCGCTCCCGGCTCAAGTAGGGGTCAAATCGCCGCTTGACCAGCTCGAGCATGGTGAGCAAAACCAGAAGCAAAATCAAAACCGCCATTACCGACCTGGTGCGAAATGCCGCCATCATCTTCTATATTAGCATCAGTAGCTCCCTGCCCAAAAACCAAATTTCTAGAACCCTGCCCGGGGAATTGAAAATAAAGAGCCTGCGAAAATTGACGCGGCTGTAAACAGCAAAATCCTGCACCCGGCTCCCCTGCCCCCTGGTTCCAGAACTCTTACGCCAGCCGTTCAGAACAGCTGAAAATGGCAAAAAAATTCAATGGACGAGCCAGCCTTTGGCGCTGACATCTGCAAGGTAGCGAGTGAGGGTTGTTCTGTGCGCGCGCAAAGCCTTGAGATATACCTGACTCGGACCGCGCTCTTTGGCAACCGCGCGCCGAAGACCCATCAGCCGAAAATGCCTTAGCTGCTCCCTCGCTTCAGCGTCCAGAATTCCCAGGCTGATGCAGTCCTCCTCCGGCAATACCAGCCTCGCCTCGCACCCGCATACAAAATTGCCAAACGCCCGATTGTTCTTCCAATCATATTTGAAGCCTTCAAACCTGTATTCTTCCAGACAGTTCTGACAAATCATCTTACCCCTCCTATTGTGTCCTTTCCGAGTATAGGCCCAATATTTAGGGCTTGTCAAGTCAATTTGCGCCGATTACGCTGAAAATTTTTTCAATCAGAATCGCTTTTGATAAATAATTTTATTGCCGGATGCGGGCGAAAAGTTAGATTTGATTCTTGCGCCGGGGGTTGCAGAATTTTTTCAGCCAGCTATTTTTGACGACCGCCTGGTTCTTGACCAAGCTGGCTCCAGGTGCTAGATTATAGTTCGCGTTTCAAGCGGCCGTGGCTCAGCGGATAGAGCATCGGATTTCTAATCCGATGGTCGCAGGTTCGAATCCTGCCGGCCGCACCAGAGAAAACACACAAGGCCCGGACTACTGGCTCGCCGAGCTTGCGCAGCACTTGCTCGAGCTTGCTCAAGAACTCGGAAAGCTTTTCCAATTCCGCAGGAATACCGGGATACCAAATCGGCTCGAGCAGAGGCTCGGGCAGCCCCTTGAGAATAATTTCCAACTCCGACCCGAGCTTCTCCATAAATTCCTTTCCGGTCATTTTCACCCTCCTTTATAAAAAACCAATGGGGGCATTTCAGCCCCCACTGGTTTGGTTATGCAAGGGCTTTTTCAGCCGTTGCCGTTTTCCTTGCGCTCCCGCAGGGCGGTTTCTTTTCTGTGGCGCTCCCCCTGGGAATTGCCCAGCGGCTTGCCCGCGATTCCTTTATGTGCGAGGGACTTTAGTCCCGATTTCAAATAAACTGTGCGAGCGACTTTAGTCGCGATTCCTCACCCCCAATCCCGAAGCCCTTTTCTTAAAATGGCACAAAATTATCTAATTTGACTTGCATCCGCCAAATTGGTAAAATATGCAGGCAAGGCGTTTAAGAGGAAAAATAATTAGGAGGGGCGAAAAAGAGCCATGTTTGGGTATAAACCTCTAATTTTATTGGCACCACCGGCATGCTGAAGCTGGCGGATAATCCCTCCCCCCGCTGGCCCGAGAACCGTCCCCTAAACGACGACCTCGGCAACTGGTGGGTCTGCCGCACCAAGCCTCGCACCGAGAAGGCCCTGGCTTGGGAACTGGCCCAAAGGGGCATCCCCTACTACCTCCCCATGTTCACCAAACGAACCCTCCGCCGCGACAACCACAAGCCCAGAAAGTCCGTGCTCTGCCTGTTCCCCGGATACATCTCCATCACCAACTATCCCCAGGTGAAGGACCAGATTTTCCGCACCGGAAGAATCATCAAGGTCATCTCGGTGTTTGACCAGGAAAAATTCACCACCGAGCTGGAGAACATCAGGAGAGCGCTGGACCAGGCCAAAGAGGTGGAGATGCATCCGCAATTGGCAATCGGCGAACGAGTTGTCATCGCCGATGGCCCGATGCAGGGGGTCGAAGGAGTGATTGAAGACATCAAAAACCCCGAGAAAATATTCCTCAATGTCGAAATGTTCAACCGCGCCGTGGCCATCACCATCAAGGCTGACCTCCTCATGCCCGTGCACGGCTTCAGCCTGGCGGCAAATGCCGGCCAGGACAAGCACAGGAATTCGGGATTCGGGATTCGGGATTCGGCATTCGGGATTAGGGGTTAGGAATTTGAACAGGTTGGTCGCACTGGGATTTATTATTGAACTTTTAAACTTTTTACTTTAGACTTGGACGAGCAAGGACATAAAAATTTGACTTAAGCCCAGGTTGGCTGCAGGGGACTAAGTTGGAACCTTGAAATCCCGCCGCAGGCGGGACCGCCGACGGGATATTGGTGTATGGAGACCCAAGAGGAATTGGCTATTTGTGAATACAATTACTACTCGGAGCGCTTAATAGATGACATTTTTCCGCAACCTGGATTCCCGCTGGAGTTTACCCCTGTGAAAACAGGGGCGGAAATGACAACCAAAGGCCCGCCCTTTTGTCATGCCTGCGGAAGCAGGCATCCAGTTTTCTCTCCCATGATGAGCAGCATCACCAGTAAGCGCAAACCATTTAGTGCTCCTCGTAATAACAAGGGGGGGTAATATGTCCAATCATTATGATTACAAGAAACTTCGGTCCTGCGGCAAAGATGTCTTCATCAGCGACCAGGTTGTAATCAAGCACCCGAACCTGGTCAGCATCGGCAACCATGTGGTTATAGATTTCGGCTTCTATATAGATACAGCCGCTGAATTGGGAGATTATATCCACATCGGGCCGTATGTTTCCGTGCTGGGCGGGGAGAAAGGCCTGATAAAAATTGACCACTTCTCCACCGTTGGGGCCGGAGCGCGCCTGATCTGCGTTGACTCAACCCTGGTCGGAGGACCGGACATGACCTGGTCCGCGGCCCCGGAATTTGCCGCAATGGTGAATACCAGCCCCATCCATTTCAATCCATTCGTATCCATCGGCCCTAACGCG
>Ga0315282_10006249_pt1 | contig 20016 bp, 20 predicted proteins | sample YL17G07_20_MG_FD_203693 | JGI IMG/M metagenome (GOLD analysis project Ga0315282, IMG submission 203693) | Sediment microbial communities from Yellowstone Lake, YNP, Wyoming, USA - YL17G07_20 | ecosystem: Environmental > Aquatic > Freshwater > Lake > Sediment | place: USA: Wyoming | collected... | reverse complement strand
CTCCCGCCCGATTTCCGATCTTTCCGACCATTACCGACCATCGGAAATCCCGGAACCGCCCCTCTAGCCCAACCTAACCACCTTCTAGCCCAAATCGGCCGCGGAATTTCCGATTTCCCGAAAACTCCAAAATCGGAAAATCTCGGCAATTCCGAAACAACCGGGCCTCCGGGCCCCTGACCCCTGGCCCCTGGCCCCGGCCCGTTGACATAGCGCGCCAGCCCGCCGCTCTTGCCGCCCCCTGCCGCAGATCTGCCGCTTTTCCGCCGCTCGCGGCAACCCCGGATTTCGTCTCTCAAGGCGTCTTAGATGGCTCCTGGGCGAAAACGACTCGCGCCATTGCCGCTTCGACGAAAATCACGAAAAGCGGCACAAAGCGGCAATGCCGGTGCCGCGGCGACGGTCAAGAACCACGGCTGCGGGAGCCGCCGACGCTCTGCCTCTGGCCGTTCCCTCCCCTAGACCCTAGACCCTAACCCCTGGCCCCTACCGTTCCACCCTCACCACCACCTCCCCGAACAGGCCGTAGGGGACGAGGTTGCGCGCTTTCGCCCACTCGCCGAACTGGATGAACTCCCCCGGGCCGGTCCAGGCCGGCCGCTTCTCGCGGAAGTGGCTCGGGCCGAGCAGGTTGCGGGGGCTGCCGCACACTTCGATCTCGATCCGGTTCGATCCGGCCTTGACGTGCTTGGTGATGTCCACCTCATAGGGCGCCCAGCCGCGCACGCCGGCCAGCTCGCCGTTCACGTGCACCGCGAGGCAGGCGGCGAAGTGCGGGCCGACGCGCAGCACCGCCCGCTCCCCCTTCTTCAGGCGCAGGTTCACCTCCTGGCCGTAGAAAAGGTTACCGGCATAGTAGGCGTAGCCCTGATCGCACCAATCGCCGGCCGTGATGGTCGCCGGCTCGGAGGTGACGGCATCGGTGCGCCGGTCCACGCCAAACTCGCCGATGAGGTAGCACTCCTCCAGCTCGTACTCCGGCGCGTCGCGGTACTCGCAGCGCAGCACCAGCTCGTTCTCGCCCCGCTTCACGTGCTCGAGGGGGACGCGGTCCATGCTCTTCTCCAGCCACCAGCCGGCATCCGCGGTGTCCACCAGCTTGCCGTTGACGAAGGCCTGGAACAGCTCCGCGGACTCGACGACGAGGTCGAGGCCGGTCTCGGGCAGCTTGTCCACGCGAAACGTGAAGCGCACCTCCACCCGGCGCGGCGGGACCGGGCTGGGCTGGGCGTAGCGCACCCAGGGCTGGGCAATGCCGGAACCGGAGATGTCCAGCAGCCCCATCTCGGCCCGAAGCTGCTTCTGGGCGAGGAGCACCGGCATCGGCTCAGACCACTTGCCGCGGGCGAAGCGCCACTGGCAGAGGTCCAGCGGGAGGCTGTTCTCCAGGGAGCGGCTGACTTCCCAGGTCTCGGGCAGCGGGATCTCCTTGACCACCGCGGCCGGCGGCGCGAGGCGGGCGAGCGGCTTGACCTTGGGGTCGAGCACGAAGGCGGCGGAGCCGGTGGCGGGGAGGTGGAGGGAGATGACGGTCCGTCCCTGCACGGCGCGGGCCGGATAGGGCGCAACCTTCCCGGCCTCCAGGTCCCACCGCTCGACGCCGGCCACCCCTGCAAACTCCACGGTCAGGTCGGACCCCGCCTGGCGGTCGCGGTTGGCGAGCATGACGTAGCGGCGCCCGCGCTGGACGGCCTCGTGGTAGATGACGGAGGAGACCTGGCGGCCGCTGTCGGCGTAGATGGAGATGCGGTGCGGAAGGAGGTCGCGCAGCGCGTCCTCCAGCTCGCCCCGCTTCGCCGCGATGTGGGTGACGTTGGGGTGGGCGAAGAGGGCATCGAGTTCCGGCGCGGGAGCGCCGTCGAGGCGGGTGGGCCGGCGGCGCATGCAGATCACCTTCCCGCCGGCGTCGAGGAACGTCTTGAGGAGCGCAGCGGTAGAGCGGAAGAGGGTGTCGCTCTCGGGGATGACGATCAGCTTGTAGGCCGCCTTGCCGATGAGGAACTGCTTTCCCTTCACCTGTCCGTGGCGGGAGATGATGATCTCGTCCCCGAGGTCGAAGTCGTAGTGCAGCGCGAGCAGGTCCTCCGCGGTGGCCAGGAGGCGCTCGCCGATGGCGCGGCGTTCGTCGCCGACCAGGCCCCAGCCGGTGCTGACGGAGTGGAGCAGGAGCACCTCCCGCACAGGCTCGCCGACGGTGGTGAACAGGGTGGCGCGGGCGAAGTAGTCCTCGGCGGTGCGGAAGTACTTCCACCAGGGCTGGTGGTAGAAGAAGGTGGGCGGGTAGTCTCGCTTGCGCATGCCCCGCAGGCTGTAGGGGGTGAGGTGCTGGCAGCGGGTGTTGATGCCGAGGACCGTTTGCCAGTCACCGCTCCACTTCTGCGCGTCGAAGGTGAAGTGCCAGCCGGAGGTGCCGTAGGTTTCGCTGAGCGTGCGTTTCCGGCCCATCTGGTGGGCGACGCTTGACGCTTGCTTGCAGGTCAAGGTTTCCCGCACCTGCTCGCAGAGGATATCTATGCCGGGGCGCTGCATGTGCTCCAGGCTGGGCATGGCCGCCCCGCCGCAGGGGATCTGCCCGTCGAACTCCTGCTCTGCAAGCATATGTCCGGTCAGCTCGAGGCCATGCTCCCCGCACCACGCGCCCAACTGCCCGGTATAGGCCTCCGCGAACAGCTCGGCCACGGTGCGCCAGTAGTCGTGGCGGGTGCGGAAGTGCGCCGGATCACTCGAAAACAGCTCGGGCAGCTTGCGCATGAGATCGTAGCCACGTCTCTTCTTGAACTCGGCCGGCAGCCGCCAGGTCCAGGGTAGGCGGGGGGCCGGGTAGGGACCCTCCTCCGCCCCAATGTTCGGCTCGTCGGTGAAGATGCCGGGGATGGTCTTGCCGAAGTCCTTCGCGAACATGCGATAGGGCTCGTAGCAGAGCTTGATGAAGGTGCGCACCGAGCCCGGCTCCATGTTGTCGGCATAGGGACCGTCGTTGAACCAGCCATTGGGGAGAGCGTGGGCAGTGAGAAACTGCTGGAGTTCCTCGCCCTTCTTCGGCCTCTCGCCCTTTGCCAGCGGGCGATAGGATACGCCGCCCTCCGCCTGGCTGACGGCAAAGCGATACTCGCCGCGCTTGTCCTTGGGTGCGAGTTCCAGATACTTCGATCCGAAGGCGTCGGGGTTGGCCTTGATCACGCCGCCGCCGCCGAACCCGCTGGGCCAGCGGTCCTCGTCATAGAGCCAGGCCTTCATCCCCTGCTTGCGGGCCTCGTCCACGGTGGCGCCGATGCACTCCATCCAGCGCTTCCCCATGTACGGAGTGACCAGGCCGATGCGGTTGTGCATGAAGAAGCCGCCCATCCCGGCGCGCTTCATCTCCCGCACCTGCCAGCGAAGCTCGTCGGGATCGAGGTCGTCGTTCCAGGACCAGAAGGGCGCGCCGCGCCACTCTGTCCCTGGATTGCGGAACTCGCGCTTGATGCTCTCGTCGCTCACTGCTGCTCTCCCTTGCCCCTGGTGTCAGGATGGTCTGGCGGAGGGTTCGGGGAGGGGAGGGGGGTTCCCTTCAGCATTCGAGGAGGCGAATCGCACTGCTTCGCAGTGCTGAAGGCGAAGAGTCGAGGAGTCGCGGACGGCCAGGGATCACTGCGGGAAGATCGGCGTCAGCTCTGCGGCGGCGGCGAAGAGGCAGGCTTCTTCCTCCGGCGTGATGGGGGTATACCGCTCGGCGATCTGCAGCGCTTGCCAGAAGCACGTGGGTTCGCCCGGCGGAAGGGCGGCGGTGACTCCCTGGGAGAGGGTCCAGCGAAGGGCGAGGTCGGCCACCTCGAGATCCTCGAGCGGCTCGTACCAGGTCTTGTCGTACTTGGCCAGCTTGCGATCGGGCCAGGGCGTCCGGGCGAGGGCCTTGAGGGCGAGGCGGCCGGCGCCGGCCCGCTCGGCAGCGCGCAGCACCTCCGGGCCGAAGTTGGCCTGGCGCCAGCAGACGAAGTTGATGGGGAAGAGGACGGAGTCGAAGGGGTAGCGGGCGAGGGCCTCCAGGGCGGCCTCGGTGGAGTGGGCGCTGAAGCCGAGGAAGCGCGCCCTGCCCTCCTGCTTCGCCTTCACGAAGGTCTCCATCGCGCCGCCTGCGGCGAAGACCTTCTCGACGTCATCGAGGGAGACGAGGCCATGCAACTGGTAGAGGTCAACGTGATCGGTGCGCAACGCGCGGAGGGAGCCGTCCAGTTCGGCCGCGGACTCCTCGGCGCCGCGGGCGGCGGTCTTGCAGGCGAGAAAGCAATGGTTGCGGTAGGGCTGGAGCGCGGGCCCGAGGCGGTCCTGCGCGTCGCCGTAGGTGGGGGCGACGTCGAAGTAGCACACGCCGCGGGCGACGGCTTCGGAGACGATGCGGTCGGCCTCGCCCTGGGGCAGGTGTGCGACCACGATGCCGCCGAGACCGAGGAGAGACAACTCGGCGCCGGTGCGCCCGAGGGTGCGCTTCAGCATGACCTACTTCGCGCCGGGCGCGGGAGCAGGAGCCACGGCCGGGGCCGACAACGGGCGATGGATCAGCAGCACGAGGTGGCCCGGGGTGGGGCCGTCGAAGCTGGCCCTGATGGCGGGTTCGAGAGAACTGGGGCAGGAGACCTCCCTGCCGTTACAGGAGGCGATGCCGTCCCCCACCTTGAGCCCCGCGCGCTCGGCCGGTCCGCCGGGCGTCAGCTTGCCGATGACACAGCCGTGCGGGCTGGAGTACTCGAAGCCGAACAGGCTCTGGGTGATGGTTCTGGGACAGCCGCCGCCCTTGCTGGCCGAATCCATTGCCTCCTGGGGGACCTGGGCAACGAGCTTCCAGATCTCGTATCCCCGGGCGGGATCCGCACCGACCTTCTCCCCGAGGGAGGGAGAGGCCGGCTTGGCGGCCACCGGCGTGGGGGCGGGCGGCTTGGCCGTGGTGACGGCCGGGGCCGGCTTGACCTCGCCCTGCTTCTCCATGGTGGCCGACCTGCACCCCGAGACACACAGCGCGGCGATGGCGACAGCGAACAGCGCGTTCCTCATCTTGGTCCTCCCGAAGGTGCGAAGGCGCACGGTTTCCGCCTCCGCCGTTCTCTCTTCGGACAACGCGGGGAGCAGTCCTTTCGTCCCGCGCCGCAGGCCGGTGTCACTTGGCGGCGGCGTGAGGCTTCTTCGTCTTGGGGGCGGGCGCGGATGAGGCGCCGCCGTGCGTGTCGGCGGCGGCGGAGTCGCCGGTGCCTGCCACCGGGCGGGCCACCACCAGTTTGGCGGTGTTGCCCGAACTCTTCCACAGGAGCGGCGCCAGGGAGGAGGGGCAGGAGACCTCGCCGCCGTTGCAGCCAACGATGGAGTCGCCGTCTTGCAGCCCCGACTTGGCGGCCGGCCCGTTGACCTCCGTCGTCCCGACGACGCACCCGTGCGCGGAGGAGAACTCCAACCCCAGGACCTTCTGCATCAGGGTGGAGGGGCAACCCTCTTGCTGCTCCCCAGCCCGCCACCCGTCCGGGAATGTCACCAGAATCTCCACCCTCCGGGTACCCGCGGTGTCGCGCGCGAGGGGCGCTTCCGCCTTTGCGTTCTCCGCGGCGGCGGTCTTCGGCGCGGGGGGAGGAGTGGCGCGCGGATTCCCCGTCTTGCATCCGAACGCCCCCAGCGCGACAATACCGAGCGCGGCCAGCAACGGCACGGAATGCTTGAGCATACTCACACCTCGCGCGAGGCCCCCACCACGTGCCTTCAGTATCGTGGGAGCGTGTTGCGATTCCGCGGCGCCATGAGGGCTAATTCGTGAACGACCGCGCCCCCGGTACGGGCCAGGCCACACGGAGCAACGAAAACCAACCAGCCGTAGGTCGGGCGCCGGAGGCGGCGCCGGGCCGGGGTTTGAAGCGCGGGGCCGGAGCGGCTATAATGCCACCCTGCGAGGGGCGAAGACCATGAGGGTCGCGGCGATTTGACGGTGAGAGCTGCCAAACGAATCCTTTGCGAACTCCCGGGGCGTTTCCCGGCGGGGTTCGCGCTGCCGTTGTTGATCCCGAGCGGGGTCTCTTTCACACCGGCGGGGACCAGGCTTCTGAGGGGGGTCGGGATAGGGCTGGTGTGCGCCCTGCTGCTGGTGGCGGTCCTGCTCAGGATCTCGCGCCGCGCGCGCGGCCTCGACCGCGCCCTGGCGCTGGACGAGCACGACGCGGTGCCGCGCGCCATCCGGCACGCGGTGCTGGTGCTGGTGCCGCGGGTGCATCGCGGCGTGCTCCCTGCGATCGTGTATGCGAAGACGATCTCGCCGCGGGCGGAGGCGGTATTCGTCGAGTTAGACGCGGCGGAGACCCCGCGGCTGCAGGAGGAATGGAACGACCTGGACACGGGGTTGCCGCTGACGGTGCTGAAGTCTCCCTGGCGTTCGCTGGCCGAGCCGATCATCAGGTATACGCGGACGCTGCGGGCGGAGAGGCACGTAGACCTGGTGACGGTGATCATCCCGGAGTTCGTGGTGGCACACTGGTGGCATGGGGTGCTGCACAATCAGGCCGGACTCATGTTGAAGCTGGCGCTCATGTTCGAGCCAGGGGTGGTGGTGACCAACGTTCGTTTCCGGCCGGATCGGGAGAATGGCGGAGTATAGGCGATGCCCTACGAGCATGTGTTGACAGTCTACGACGGCACCATGCAGTCGGAGGAGGTGCTGGAGATGGTGTGCCGGATCGTGCGGCCGCACCGCGCGCGGCTGAGCATTCTCATTGTGAAGCTCATCCCGCTCGCGGAGGAGTTGCCCGGCTACCGGTCCGGGGCCGATCCGCAGGTGGACGAGTTGGTGAAGCGGGCGGAGAAGTTCGCGTCGAGCCGCAAGGTGAACGCGGCCACGACGGTGCGCTACGCGCGGGCGCTGGGGCCGACGGTGGTGTCGGAGTCTCGCCTGCACGGCACCGATCTGGTGGCTCTCGCGGTTCCCGACATCGAGATGCTGCCGTCGGACCGGGTGTGGCACACCGACCTGCGCACCATCCTGCGGCAGGCGACGTGTGCGGTGATGCTCTGCCGGCCCGGCCGGGGGTCCGGGGTAAGGCAGGGGCCCGGGCGGGGTAACTCCTGAGGCCGCGGGGGGCGCGGTTTGACACCCGCGCGCGGGGCGTGTTATACTTCCGCCGCCGCTACGAGGCATGGAATAGGCTGATAGGGGCTGAGGGAGCGCCCGGGGAAGAACGACATGGCAAAGAAGATCCTGGCGTGCGATGACGAACGCCACATCGTGCGTCTGATCCAGGTGAACCTGGAGCGCGCGGGCTATAATGTGGTCACCGCGTTTGACGGAACGGAGGCGCTCCGGAAGGTAGAGGCGGAACACCCGGATCTGATCGTGCTGGACGTGATGATGCCCAAGATGGACGGCTTCGAGGTGCTGAAGCGGCTGCAGGCGAACCCGGAGACGCGGGACATTCCGGTGATCATGCTCACCGCGAAGGCGCAGGATGCCGATGTGTTCCGGGGGTGGTCGTCGGGGGTGAGCTCGTATCTGACCAAGCCCTTCAACCCGCTGGAGCTGCTGACGTTCATCCGACGGATCTTCAGCGGACACGACGACTACGACGACGGCACCGGCAAGACCTTCGACCTGTGAGGCGGGAACGTGGAAGAGGGCGGGACTGAGATCGGCGAGGAAAGCGACGAGTCGCGAGACAACGCGGTCTGGATCTGGAGCGCGGTGGCGGCCGGGGTGGTGCTCGGTGCGGTGGGCATCATCTGGCTGATGCAGTACCGCAAGCCGGATCGGAGCATGGACCGGCTGTTGCGGCGCGCCTACGACCGCATTGAGGATATCGAGGCCTCGCTGGCGACCCTGATGGAGCCGGAGCCGTCCGCATCCGAGGCCTAGGCGGGGGGGCCGTCCCACAACGCGGCCGTCGGCCGAGGGCGGCCCGAATCCGTGCGGGTAGTGACGGGATGCGGCAAGCGTGCCCCCTCAGCGCGAACCACTCAGGCCTGAGCCCGGGTGCGCCCCCGGAGCGGGGCGCGGCATGAACGTACCGGGTGCGAATCCCCAGACTCGCTGGAACTTCGCCATCATCCTGCTGGACTTCAGCTCGTTCACGGCGGGCGTGGCCTTCATGGACATGGCGGCCGTGCTGCCGGTGCTGGTGACGAGCCTGACGGATTCGAAGGTGGTGCTGGGGCTGTTCGGCACCATCCAGCGCGCGGGATGGCTGCTGCCGCAATTGCTGGGGGCAAGCTTCGTGCTGCACCGCGCGCGGCGCAAGCCCTTCGTGGTCTATCCGTGTCTCATCAGCCGGATCCCCTTCTACGTGTTGGCGGCGGTGCTGCTGCATCCGTGGGCCAAGGACCACCGGGGGGCGCTGCTAGGGATGCTCCTGGCCGGGTATGTCATTTTCTGGTTCGGGGATGGACTGACCGGCGTGCCCTGGCACGACATCATCGCGCGCAGCATTCCGCCGACGCTGCGAGGTCGCTTCTTCGGGTCCATGCAGGCGGTGGGCGGGCTGCTCGCCGTCGGCTCGGCCTGTATTGTGGGGAAGGTCCTCTCTTCCTCCGGCCCCGCGTTCCCTCGCAACTTCGGCCTGCTCTACGCCTACCTGTGCGTCGGGCTCACGTTCTCCACCATCTTCCTGGCCCTGATCCGCGAGCCGGAGAGTCAGGTGGCGCCGGAGGCGGAAGGGCCGCTGGCGCTGGTGCGCGCCATCCCGCGCACGCTCCGCGAGCATCCGCGCCTGCGGCGTCTCATCGTGGGGCAGAACGTGTGCGGGATTGCGGGTCTCGCGGTGCCGTTCTACGCGGTGTACGCGTACCAGAGACTGGGGTTGCCGGAGAGTACCTCCAGCCTGTTCATCGCGGCGGCGGTGGTGGGCACGGTGGGCGGCGGGTTCGTGTGGGCCTATCTGTGCGACCGGTTCGGGAGCACGCGGGTGATCCGCGGGGTGGCCGTCGTGCTGGTGCTCATGCCGGCGATGGCCTTGGCGGCGCCGCTGCTTGCGCAGACATTGGGGGCGGCTTCGTTGCGCTACCTCTACGCGCTGGTCTTCCTGCTGAGCGGGTGCACGGCGGGAGGGGCGGCGATGGGGTTCACCGCCTACAACATGGAGATCGCGCCCGAGGAGCGGCGCCCGGTATTCCTGGGGCTGCAATCCACGCTGTGCGGCCCGACCATTCTCATGCCGACGCTGGGCGGGGTGCTGCTCAAGGTGATCCCGTACGAGGCGCTGTTCGGGTTGGTGATCGCGACCGGGGTGGTGGGGGCGATCTTCGTGCGCTCGCTGCGGGAGCCGCGGACGGCCAAGCCCCGGGTGGAGGTGGCGGCATGAGCGAGCCCGAGCGGGCGGCAAACGCGCGCCGTCGCGAGCCGGCGGCCTTGCTCTTCCTCCTGGGGCGGGGGATGTTCCGGATCCTCTTTCGCCTCTTCAACCGGTGGGAGGTGACGGGGCGGGAGCACGTGCCCGCGCACGGCGGGGTGCTCATCATCGCCAACCACACCAGCTACTCCGATCCGCCCATCGTGGGGGCCGCCTTCCCCCGACCGGTGCACTTCATGGCCAAGGCCGGGCTCTTCTTCTTCCCGCTGGGGCCGATCATACGGCGCACCCATGCCTTTCCGGTGCGGCGCGGGGCGGGCAACCGGGAGGCGTTGCGGAGGGCCATCTCCCTCCTGAAGGAAGGGAAGGTGCTGCTCATCTTTCCGGAGGGGACGCGCAGCCCGCAGGGCAAGCTTATCCCCCTCGAGCAGGGAGCCGCGTTCGTGGCGCTCAGTTCCGGGGCGCAGGTGGTGCCGGTGGGGATTGACGGCGGGGACCGGCTGCTGCCCCTGCACAGCTTCCTCATCCGGCCGGCGAAGCTGCGGGTGCGCATCGGCCCGCCGTTGGATCTGTCCGATCTGCGCGGGGAGCGAGTGACCCGGGAGGCCATCCAGGCGGTCGCCGAGCGGATGGAGGCGGCGCTGCGGGGGGTGCTGCCGCCGGAACGGCACTGAGGGCGCCCCCGCAAGCGGCCACGCGCAATCGGGCGGGAACGCGCTATACTGTCGGCGACGGTTCAGTTCTGTCGCATGGGAGGCAGGGATGCGCGTTGGGTTGGTGCTGCTCGTGTTGTGTGGACTCCTGGCCGCGAGCAGCGCGGCCTGGTGTGCGACGACCTGCTACGTCGGCGGGCCGGGAGCGTCCGACAGTAACCCCGGCTCGAGCGGTTCGCCGTGGGCGACGCTTCAGCATGCAGTAGACACGATCGCCGCGGGCGACACCATCCTGGTAAGGCCCGGCACCTACGTCGGGTGTCGCATCGGCAACTCGGGCAGCCCCGGCGCGGTGAAGACGCTGGCCTCGGAGTTCCCGGGCAGCGCACTGGTGAATGCGGCTGGGCCGGGGAACCGGCACGGCTCGAACATCGAGGTAGAACTCTTCGACAGCACCGTGAGCTACTGGGTGATCGACGGCTTCGAGGTGGTGAACTCCACCCACTGGGGGATTGACGTGCGCGTCACGCAGTACGTGACCGTGCGGAACTGCATCGTCCACAACAGCACGATCACCGGCATCTTCCTGGCCTTCGCCGACTACTCCCTGATCGAGAACAATTACTCCTACAGCAACGGGGAGCACGGCATCTACAACAGCAACAGCGCCGACCATGTCACCATTCGCGGGAACCGGTCCCTCGTCAACTACGGCTGCGGGAATCACAACAACGGTGACATCTCGATGGGCGGGGACGGGATCATCTCCTACGAGACGATTGAGGGCAACACGTTCTGGGACAACGGGGTAGGCGGCGGCTCGGCGATCAACTGCGACGGCGTCTCGGACAGCATCATCCGCAACAACCTGATCTACGGCAACCACGCCTCCGGCATCTCCCTGTACGGCGGCGATGCGGCGGAGTGCTCGAGCCGGGACAAGGTGTACAACAACACCGTCATCCAGCCGTCCGATGGACGATGGGCGATCAACATCCCCTCCACCCAAGGGCCGGCGGCGAACGGCACGGCGAACGTCCTGGCCAACAACATCCTCTACACGTACCATTCCTTCCGCGGGACCATCACCATCTGGGGCACGGACGCGCTGGCCTCCAGCGACTACAACACGGTGATGGACAACCGGTTCAGCGCGGACGACGAGAACACGACCATCAGCCTTGCCTCCTGGCGGGGGCTGGGATACGACGCGCACTCCATCATCGCCACGCCGGATCAGCTTTTCGTAAGCGAGGCCAACCAGAACTACTACCTGAAGATCGGATCGCCGGCGCTTGATGCGGGGGAGACGCTGGCCGACGTGACCGACGACATCAACGGCACGGTGCGGCCCTTCGGCATGGCCTACGACATCGGCTGCTACGAGAGAGCCGGTCACTTCCCGGACGTGCTCTACGGCACGTGGGACTTCGAGTCGGTCGAGGCCTGCGTCGAGAACGGCATTGTCGGCGGCTATCCGGATGGGTTCTACCACCCCGCGATGGAGGTGACGCGGGACCAGATGGCGGTGTTCATCTCTCGCGCGATGGCGGGAGGCGATGCGAGCGTTCCGGACGGGCCACCCACCCCGTCGTTCCCAGACGTGCCAAACAGCGGCACCACCGCGTGGTGTTACAAGTACGTCGAGTACTGCAAGGCCCAGAACGTCGTGGGCGGGTATCCGGACGGCAGCTACGGGCCGTCGATCTCCCTGGACCGAGGGCAGATGGCGGTGTTCATCGCGCGGGGCATCGCGCCGTACGCGGAGCGCCCGGACCTGCCGAGCTACACGCCGCCGGGCACGCCGACCTTCCCGGACGTGGTGAACTCGGGGACCACGGCGTGGATGTACAAGTCCGTGGAGTACGTGCACGCGGCGGGCGTAGTAGGCGGCTATCCCGACGGTTGGTACCACCCGGAGATCGCGTGCACGCGAGATCAGATGGCGGTGTTCATCGCCCGCGGGTTCGAGTACCTACCATAAGCGCTTAAGGGTCATAGCTCCCATGAAGGGCGGGGCCGAAAGGCCCCGCCCTTGACGCGAGAAGGGGGTGAGAGAGCGTCACGAGAGGGTCTCGCGGGCCGGCCTGGAACGCGTTATACTGACGGAGATCGGGCCGTTTCAGTTCTCCCGCGTGGGAGGCAGGGATGGGTAGTGTACCACCAGGGATGCGCGCTGGGTTGGTCCTGCTCGTGTTGTGCGGACTGCTGGCCACGAGCGGCGCGGCCTCGACGTACTATGTCGGCGGGACCGGGGCCACCGACAGCGGCCCCGGCTCCAGCGACGAGCCATGGGCGACCCTTCAGTACGCGGTGGACTTGGTCGCGCCGGGCGATACCATCCTGGTGCGGCCGGGGACGTACGTTGGCTTCCACATCGGGTATTCCGGGACGGCCGGCGCGTCGTGCACCATCGCGGCGGAGACTCCGGGCACGGTGCTGGTCAACTCCGCGGGCGCCTACTGCTATCACAACAGCAACATCGAGGCCGAGGACGTCAGCTACTGGATCATTGACGGGCTCGAGTCGGCCAACTCCGCGCACTACGGGATTGACATCCGGGGGAGCGATCACATGACCGTGCGCAACTGCCACGCGCACGGCGCCGCCTCCACCGGCATCATGACGGCCTTCTCGGATTACGCGGTGCTGGAGAACAACGACACCCACAACAACGGCGAGCACGGCATCTACAACGCCAACAGCTCAGACTACGTGACCCTTCGCGGGAACCAGTCGTACTCCAACTTCGGCTGCGGCATCCACAACAATGGCGATATCTCCATGGGCGGCGATGGGCAGATCTCGTACGCCACCATCGAGAGGAACACCATCTGGGACAACGGTGCTCCACCGGGGGGCGGCTCGGCCATCAACTGCGACGGCGTGTCGGACAGCATCATCCGGAACAACCTGCTCTATGGCAACCACGCGTCGGGCATCTCTCTTTACGGCGGAGACTCGGCCGAGGGATCCAGCCGCGACCAGGTCTACAACAACACCATCGTCATGGCGGCGGACGGCCGGTACAACATCAATATCTCGGGGGCAATCGGCGGCCAGCCCGTGAACTCGACGGGTATCTCGGTGGTGAACAACATCCTCTACAACAACCACTCCTGGCACGGGGTGATCTTCGCGTGGGACGCGAGCGCGCTCACCACCAGCGACTACAACGTGGTGATGGACCGGTTTGCGGTGACCACGGATGAGGTGATCATCAGCTTTGCCGACTGGCAGGCGCTGGGGTTTGACGCGCACTCCTTCATCGCCACGCCGGAGGAGTTGTTCGTGGACACCGCGGGCAATGACTACCATCTAGCAGCCGGGTCGCCGGCCGTTGACGCGGGGAGGGCCCTCGCGCCGGTGACCGACGACATCGAGGGAACGCCCCGGCCCCGGGGTGCGGCCTATGACATCGGATGCTACGAGTCGGCGTACGGCGGCCACTTCTGGGACGTTCCCCCAAGCCGCTGGGCCTACGCGGAGATCGAGGTCTGCGCGAACGCGGGCATCGTCGGCGGGTTCCCGGACGGGTCCTACCAGCCGCTGCTGGTGGTGAACCGGGACGCGATGGCCGGCTTCATCTCTCGCTGCCTGGCGATGCCTGGCGTCGTGCCGGACGGTCCGCCGACCCCGCACTTCCCCGACGTGCCCACCGACCAGTGGGCCTACAAGTACATTGAGTTCGCGTATGCCAATAACATCGTGGCGGGCTATCCAGGCGGTAACTACGAGCCGGATCTGCCGGTGGACCGGGGGCAGATGGCGGCCTTCGTGGCGAGGGCGATCGTGAATCCGACCGGGGAGGCGGGGCTGGCCGGCTACGATCCGCCGGCGACGCCCAGCTTTCCGGACGTGGACACCGGCTTCTGGACCTACAAGCACATCGAGTACATCCACGGGCTGGGCATCGCGGGCGGTTATCCGGACGGGCTCTATCATCCCGAGATTCAGTGCACCCGGGACCAGATGGCCGTGTACGTAGCGAGGGCGTTCGAACTGCCACTGTAAGGTCGGGTTCCAGAGCACGGAAGTCGCGTGACAGGAGTTGGGCTATCAGACTGCCAATGAAGGGGTGGGCGGCCAACGCCGCACCGCAGTTCCAGCGGGAGGACCCAACAAGTGAGCGGCATTAGGACGCTGGGTGAACTGAAAGCTGCGCTGTCGTCACCCACGCATGTGGGAGCAGCACGCGACCTAGACATGCCTGCGCTGATCTCATCCCTTGACTGGAGTGCTTGCCTCACACCGCACTTCCAGCTGCACTGCCATGACGACAGGCATGCGGACCACAGTTTTGGCGCTCCATTCGCCGACCAGTTCGAGCGCATGTATGGTGAACTGGCGACGTTCCTCTCTCTCGCCCCCCGATCCAAGCAGGAGCGCCTGATCGCTGAGGGTCGCCTTGTGTGCTTCATCATCCGCACGAGGTCCGAGCGTACCTTCGGTTCGATGGAGGCGCCGGGCCCGTTGTTCTACCTCATGGATCCCGAGCAAGATCCCGACTTCATGCTGCACTTCCGTCACGAGATTGCCCATCTCATGTGGGGGCGGCTCTACGGGGAGGCCCCTGCGCTGTTCAATGAGGGACTCGCGGTCTTTGCCGAGAACATGTCAGTCCCCGGGGCCCCGCTCGACGCGCTGCTCAGTCTCGACCCCGCGGCCGGGGGCAAAGTGCCCCCGCTTGAGGACGTCGCCTTCAACGAGTGCTTCTGGAGCTTCAGGCAATGCGGTTTGCCGCTCTATCGGGTCGGCGGTGCGCTCAGCCACTACCTAGTTCAGCGCTGGGGATGGGAACGACTCCGCGACCTGTTTCTGGTCTCAGAGTACGAAGACCCTGGTATCCTCAGTCACTTCCGATCCATCTATGGGCAGGAACTCGGTGCTGTTGACGCCGACTTACGTGAGTACTTAGTGTCGTGGAAGGGGTGAGCACTGCTCCGGCAGTCCATGCTGTCCAAAGCCGCCTTCGGCACCGGGATCGAGAATGCCAGCAGCGGCTCCAGCCCTGCCACCTCACCGACCCGCACTGCTATGCTCCTTCCACCTGCCGCTCCGAGTCCTGCAGCTTCCGATGTTCGGAGCAGACCGCACGGTGGCCGGCGTGTGTTCTCCGGCGGCCACTGACGCGGTAGGAGCGCCGCGCGTCAGAGGAAACCTCTTGAGCAACTCGCGCCCGGCGGGCAAGGAGGACGAACATGGCTCACCCGGTGGTTCACTTCGAGATCCCGGCGGAGGATCTCGAGCGGATGCGGCAGTTCTACGCGGCGTTGTTCGATTGGGACATGAAGTCCGACCCGGCGATGCCGGGGTATGTGATGGTGGACACGAGGACGGGTGGGCAGGGCATTGACGGGGGACTGATGAAGAAGCAGGTGCCAACCAGGCCCCGGTCAACTACGTGGCTGTCGAATCCGTGTCCGACTACGCCGACAAGGTGCAGCAGCTCGGCGGTATGATGGTGGTGCCGAAGACCGCGATTCCCAGGATGGGCTACTTCGCGGTCGCGCTCGATCCGGAGGGAAATCCCATCGGGCTGTTCGAGATGAATTCGGCCGCGGCCTAGCGGACGCAGAGGGCCGTGCTGTAGGCCTCAACACACGAGATGATCCGTCTCCCCGACACGGATGGCCCCCGGGCCATCCGTGCCGCGTTCTGTCACAGAAACGCCACAGCCTGTGCACACGAGAGTGGCACCATGGGCCGTGGTTGGGGTGAAACCAAGCTGAAAGAGAGTTGTCAATAGAGGTGTGGAGGTGAGAACCATGCAGAGAGGCAGCCTTTGCGGAGTAGGAAGACATTCGGGGGCTGGGCGGCTTCGGGGCAGGTCGTTCGCCTGGTCGCTGGTCAGTGCGGTGCTGGGCGGGCTGGTGGCGCTGGTGCTGTACACCGCCCTCCGGCCGGAGGCGGTGAGAGCGGCCGCCTCCCCCACCCCCAGTCCGGCGCTGACGCAGTTGGGGAGCCTGCAGGATGGGTTCATCGGGGTCGCGGGCCGGGTGAGCCCGGCGGTGGTGAACATCAACACCGAGCAGAAGATCAAGCACCAGTTCTGGGGGTTTGACTGGAACTTCGATCCGTTCTCGGGCGACTCGCCGTTCCGGCCCTACACGCGGGTGCAGACCATCACCAGCCTCGGGTCGGGGATGATCATTTCGCCGGACGGGTACATCCTCACCAACGCGCACGTGGTACGGGGCGCGGACACCATCAAGGTGAACCTGGCGGACAACAAGAGCTACCCGGCGCGGGTAGTGCCGGCTTCGCCGGAGCTGTTCAGTCGAGACCTGGCGATCGTGAAGATTGACGGCCACAATCTTCCCACCGTCCGGCTCGGGGATGCGGACCAGGTGAAGGTGGGCTCGTGGGCCATCGCCATCGGCAGCCCCTTCGGGTTTGACGAGACGGTGACGGTGGGGGTGGTCAGCGCGAAGGGCCGCGTGCTCCGGGGACAGGAGGGGAACGCGGAATCGCGGGACCTGATCCAGACGGATGCCTCCATCAACCCGGGGAACAGCGGGGGCCCGCTGGTCAACATCGCGGGAGACGTGATCGGCATCAACCAGGCCATCTACTCGCCGAGCGGGGGCAACGTGGGATTGGGGTTCGCCATCCCGCTGACCCGGGAGACGAAGGCGGCCATCGGCCGAGCCCTCCGCGGAGGGCGGGAAGCGTAAGGCTATCGACTGGTTGTAGTGGCAGGCTACAGCCTGCCCTACCGAGCCGACGTATCCGGCTGCATGAGCCCGAAGAAGTTGCCCTCCGTGTCCTGGGCGCGGGCGAACCAGCCGACCCCGGGGATGGGCGACCTCTCCATCACGATGCGGCCTCCGGCCTTCACCACTCTCTTCACGTAGGCGTCCAGGTCGTCCACCGCGACGGTGCACTCGAAGGCGGCCGCGGCGCCCGCGCCCGCCGGCTCCCGGCGCTTCGAAAGGCCGCCGTTGATCCCTGGCTCGCCGTCGGGGCCGGTGGTCACGATCCAGTAGTCCATCGGGCCTTCCCACTTATCTATTTTCCAGCCGAGGGCATCCTCGTAGAACTTGGCCGCCCGCATCGGCTCGTCGGCGCCGACGTCGAAATGAAGCACCCGCGCTGCCATGGAGTTCCTCCTGTCTTGCTGACGGTGGCTGATTCTCCCACCCGCAGGAACACGCGGGAAGGGTGATTGTGAGAGCCCTGTCAGACCTGCCGGACACGGCTACGCGAAGAGGGCCTCCAGCTTCCGCTTCGCGAGCAGCACGTAGTCGCGGTCGCGGGAGAAGACCTCCAGGGTGGCGGTCCGGTCATAGCCGATCTCGCGCAGGGCGGCGGCGACCTCGGACCAGTGGATGGCGCCGGTGCCGGGCGGGAGGTGGAGGTCCTCGCGGCCGGTGTTGTCGTGGACGTGGAGGTGGCACAGCCGCGCGCGGAACTGGCGGATCATGGCGGCCGGGGAGCGGCCGTGCAGGTTGCAGTGGCCCAGGTCGAGGTGGCAGCCGAGGTCGGGAAGGGCGGCGAGGACCGTCTCGAGGCGCTCGGGGGTATCGTGCTCGGAATCAACCGGCTCGTACATGAGCGCGAGGCCCAGCTCCCGCGCGGCGTCGAGCAGGGAGCGGAGCGACTCGATCTGCCACTTGACCCCCTCCTCGATGAAGGCCCGGTGGGGCCAGTGGGCATGGACGGTGACCATCGGCACGCCGATCTCCGCGAAGGCGCCGAGGTACTCGATCGCGGCCCGGACGGCCGCGGCCCGCAACTGAGGCAGCGGGGAGGCGAAGGGGAGATACCAGGCGAGGTGGCCGGTGCCGATCAGGCCTCGGCTCTCCAGCGCGGCCCTAATCGCAGGCGGGTCAATGACCTCGAGCGCCGCGCGGCTCGGCTCGAGGAAGAGGTCCACGAAGTCGAAGCCGTGGTCTCCGATCCAGGCGATCTCGGCGAGCGGGTCGCGGTGGGGGTTGTTGGCGAAACCGATTCTCATGGGGGCACCTCAGGGACTATGGTAGCGGGAGAGGCGATGGGGGGCAAGGCGGAGGGAGGGGCCAGGGTTCAGGGTCCGGGGCGTGTCCCTCGTTGCCGCTTCTTGCCGCTTTTCGCGATTTTTGCCAAAGCGGCAATCGCGCGAGGCGATTCTGACCTACAAGGCCTCTCAGCCGTCCCAGGACGCAAGATTCGGGGTGGCAGAAAGCGGCAATCCAGCGGCAGGGGGCGGCAAGAGCGGCAGGCAGAGGAGCCGGGCAGCTTAGCAATGAAGCAGTAGATAGCAGTGGAGGGGAAAGTCGGAGTGGGTGGAGGGCCGGGCTTCGCCGAAGTCCGCCGAAAAACGCGTCTTTTCGATTTTCGGCGGGCAAGCGAGCCGATTTCGACCTGTGGGGTACGAGAATGGGTCTGTGGAGCAAAATCGAATCGGCGGACGATCGGCGAACGTCGGCGGATGGCGGCGGATGGCGGCGAGGGTCGGCGGTTTGGAACCTGGGCTTCGGGGTTCGGGAGAGGCCGGCGTCCAGGCTAGGTGCCGCCCGGTTCCGCTACGCTGAACCGGGCGATTGCGGGGTGGAGATCGCTATGCAGTTGTCAAGGTGCGCGGCGCGGAGGGCGCCAGAGCTTTGGGTTAGTGTAGCACATCTATAGCAGGCTTGTCAAGGTACGAATAGGGTTCCGGCCAGGCACATGGGGTGATCCGCTCAGTCTATCCGGAAGCTCTTCGCCACGCTGTCGAAGATCGCATCGTAGGCTTCGCCGCCCTCGGCGGGGGCGGTGCAGTGTAGGGAGTACTTGTAGTCACCTGTTCCGAGGAGGTAATCAGAGATGCGCACCCGCCTCGGCGGGTTCGTGGTCAGGAGGTCGGCGGTGTAGTGCCAGCGCACGCCGGCCTCCCCATCCTCGGTCTTGAACGGGTCCTTGCCGGGTGAGGTGAGGAACGCACCTGAGCGCTTGAACTCCGCTTCCGCGTAGTCGGCGTAGGCCTGAACCGTGCCGGGGTGCTCGGACTTGAAGACAACGATGCTGGGGGTGACGCCGCCTTGGGCTGGCCCGACGTGGCATCGGTACCGGCTCGGGCGGGACAGCGTCACGGTCCATCCGGCGGGTGGGGTGTAGGAGAAGCCCCTCTCCGTGTCGTGGAAAGAGCGGGGAGGCTTGCCGCCGCAGCCGGGCCCGAGCGCGAAGAGGAGTGAGAGCGGCAGTAACCACTTCAGGTGTCTCATGGGACCCTCCCCAGACAGGCAGTTGCTGACAGTACAGATTCCGGCGAGGCGACGGCGTTCCTTCTGGCGGAACCGGCGGCGGACTCGTTCGGGCCGGGGCGTGCCGGGGTGAGGCGAGGGCTACACCGGCCACACCGTCCAGATGGCGAGCAGGACGGCCGTGGTGGCAAGGACTATGACGGTCACGGCATTGACCTCGGAAGGAGGCGGAGGAGGTGGAGCGGGCGCCGGCGCGGGTTGGGTGAGGCCCAACGCGCCGGCGAGCAGGAGGGCGCCGCGGATGGCGAACAGGCACCCGGAGAGGAGGGCGGCGAGGTCGGCCAGATTGCAGGCCATGTCGCTGCCGCGCATGAACCGCACGAAGTCCACGACGTAACCGAGGCGCAGTCGGTCCACGAGAATCCCGAGCAGTCCCGCGATCAGCAGGGACAAGGCAACTTCGCTGAGGAGGGCCAGGCGGTAGTGATAGCGGCCCAAGCGGTACATGAGGAAGATTAGCATTCCGGCGAGGAGCAGCGACAGGAGCAGCAGGTCCTGGCCCCCGCGACCGAATCCCAGGTACCAGTTCTGGACATAGCTGACGGTCATCCAGCCGCCGAGGAGGGGAATTCGTCGGACGGGTCCCGGGGCGAGGAGGAAGTAGCGGGCCGCGAGCGCCTGGGAAAGCTGATCCAAGAGCAGCACCCCCAGCACGACGGCCGCGCTGCGCCGGGGCGAGCCAAAGCGCGCGAGAAAGGCGATCAGCACCGCGAGGATGATGATCGAGCTGACGACGGCTTCGAGCAGAGCCGGACGAATGCCCACGGCGCGGGTGCCTCGGCGTTGGTTCCTTGGGGGGTATTCCATAGAGTGAGGGAGGAGGGAGGAGGAAGGGGGGGGCCGAGGCGCGGCGTA
>Ga0315282_10006248_pt1 | contig 20016 bp, 4 predicted proteins | sample YL17G07_20_MG_FD_203693 | JGI IMG/M metagenome (GOLD analysis project Ga0315282, IMG submission 203693) | Sediment microbial communities from Yellowstone Lake, YNP, Wyoming, USA - YL17G07_20 | ecosystem: Environmental > Aquatic > Freshwater > Lake > Sediment | place: USA: Wyoming | collected... | reverse complement strand
CCAGCGAAGAAAGAAAGAGGCGTTCGGCAGGGTGTGCGACTACAACATGAAAAGGCTGTGCTACTTGCGCTACTTGAATGGGCTTGCGGTCAATTGGAAGGAAAATTGAATTTTGTCCCAAAGCCGTGTGGGCGGAAAGCTAAATACGTACCTAAAAAGAGTATTAAGTTTTCGACTGTCCGAAGTTCACGAGTTTGAAACGGGCCTTACAGTTTCTGGTCCATAGCCTCCAATATCAGGAAATCAACAATTCCGAGCACCGCCACACCAAAATATTCTCGTCTTTCCCGACAAACAAGCCAAACCTTTTTTGCCTCATCCACCAAGTCAAGATTGATGTCCAATCCCTCTGAGCGCGGCATTTCGCCGGTCGTAAGCGCCACCCTAGTCATTGCCATAGTCGCGATTGGCATGGGGGTCTACCTCGAGCAGGTCGTCCCATCCTACCAGAGAAAGAACGAGATAGACCACATGAACGCCGCCCGCGCGGCCTTTTTGAACCTTCAGGCAATGATACTCAACAGGGATAGCGGCAATCTCGCAGTCCCCATGTCCACTGAGCCCACGCCGATTTTTACGCTTCCCCCGCCAACCAACAGAATCGATGTAACTCCAGCGAAGTGGGTCAAGAGGTTCCAGCCAAAGTACGACGCTTACGTGGACAGTGAATATCCAGACACAAAATGCGGGACGGACAATCCCAACATCCTGTCCGTCAGATCATACAAGCCAGCTGTGGGTTCCGCCCAAAACCGCCGGGTTTTCTTGGATTTTGACGTCGCAAGTGACACCACAAGCCCGCTTTGGGGCATAAGCTCCAGCAGGATTTCAGAGGCATGGCTGGCGCTTTACTGCGAGAACATATCGAAGTTTATGGGAAATCCATGGGGCATAGAAAGCGATTACGATTTGAAAAATTCGGGAAGTTGGGATCAGTGCGATTGGGCAGGGGGCAGTGGCCAGTTAAATTGGTCAAACCCGGCCAAGTTCTACAGCAGCGAGAACATAGACTGGGAAAACTTCCACGGCCAGCTCAGGCTCGCGTTTCAGGAACCCGCGGAATACTTTCAGCGCGGCGAGCTTGTCTCTTCAATATACAACTCTGGCAGCACCCTCACTGCCTGGGGATTAAACGATGGGCTTTATGAACGTCCGTCGGGAACCAACATTTACGTCCAGGTCCGATTCTCCAATGATGGCATCTTTGACGACTCGGAGACCATGGAAGACTGGCGGTACACTTACAAGGGTTCGCGGTTTGACTTTGGAACGGTGCATGCAGAATACGCCCAGTACAAAATCATTCTGACAAGCAACCAGGACAACCTAGACACCCTCATCTTCAAGGACCATTGGCTCCTGAACGTTGATAATTTCTTCCTGCCAGACGTCCCCGTCAAGGTCGAAGCCAGAGAGGTGACGGGAGCTTGGACAGAGGGAGACCTCACTTGGAACAATCAACCCGCTTATGGTGACACAATCACGGCCATGAATTGGCCTTGGGAGGACAATCACACGATAAAGGATAACGAGGCTTGGTTCACTTGGGATGTGACTTCCTTGGTCAGGCGCAGGATTGATTCTGAAGAAGATGTCGGCATCCTCCTTAAGGCCGTCTACGAGGGCGCCAGCCAAGAGCGCTACGCCAACTTCTCCTCCAAGGAAAGGGTGGTTAACGGCGGGATGAAGGTGATCAACGAGAACGAGGGCACTAGTAGCGACTCGGTCGCTGGCCACCCGTGCTACCCCACGCCATACTTAGCCGTTTTTTACGAGAACGGCGACCTCCCAGGCCCCCCCCTCTTCGACAACTGGGGCGCGCTCATCGAGTGCGGAAACGTAACTTTTAACACAGACTACTACAATTTCCCGAGCATATCGTTCACGTTCGAGTCTGGGGCCCTCTTCCAGCAGGTCTACGGCCAGATGTACACCCTGCTGATTTCAGATCCAGGGGCAGTGGTCGGAACGAGATTGGACCCTGACACCTACCACGACAACATCGCAATCTACGTCAACCGCTACAGGATAATCAACAGGGAGCAGTATTCCTCATCCGTAAATGCCAACCTGAAGGTCACGGTGAAGGAGAACTTTGACAGCTCCATCTACCCCGAGGATGTTTGGACAATCACCCCGGATGGCCCCATGCGCCACCTTGAAAATGTGATGATCACTTTCCGCACGGACTTCGAGTGGGCGTGGAAGTACTACCTACGGGATTTGACATTGAAGTGGAACACATCGTCCACCAAGGGCGGGCTTGAGGATTGGGCCAACTACTACGGGCACAACATCTGGTCCAACAACGTCGTCGAGTTCGAGGCCAAGCTGTACGTGGACCACAACATCCGCCTTTACACCTGGGGAAGGGTGGAGGACCCGGCCGTGCAAGACATCTTCTACTACGACAGGACATACGACGTGGAGGTGAAGGTAGTTGTCTGAGACAGAACGCTTGGTAAGAGGAGCGCTGTTTATCTGGGCCGCGCTGCTGGTTCTGGCTCTGGTGCCAACGGCCGGTGCTTGGGGCGCCTCCGTCCACCATGACCAGGCAATCACGCTGGCCAATGCCCTGAAACGGTCACTCCCACAGCAAATCAGTGAAAACGTGGACGGAGACCTGATATACAGCCTCTCCCTGGCTCCGGACGTCTGGCGCAGTGCGACAGGCGCGTGGGGAACTTGGCATTACAACATGGCGGAGAATGCATATCACCAGTTCGAGAATATTCGGGAGGCTTGGAAAAACGGGGACTACGACAACGCGATAGCCAGGATAGGTGTGGTCCTCCACTTCGTGGGAGACGTAATGTATATGCCCCACAACAGTGGCGTCCGCGCGTACTACGAGAACAACATCCCCCCAATAGGTTCCCTCGAGCCACTCTGGGACGCTAGCAGCAGCGGTGGCGAGACCGGGAAGTATTTCACGAGCACAGAGTACTTCCACGCCACCCACTATGCCAACCAGCAGGCCGAGGCCTACACAGACTCGGACTCAGCCTGGTATCCTCTCAAACCGGAGAACTACGGTATCGATAACTACGGTGTCTACGATGACGGGAGCCTCGACTGGTACTTGGATAGTTACCTCAAGGGCCCTGACAGCGGGTATACTTTGTTGATTAGCGATATCGAAACCGATAACTACCCGACAAACAGGGTCTTCCCCAAGTACATCAGGATGTGCAATCCATACGACGACCCAATCACGGGCGTCTACGATGCAAAGCTGGACAACCGCTGGTTCTACTGGGTCAGCACCCGCGACACGGCAATCCCCAAGCAGGACGCCGACAACACCATCCGCCTCGCATACAACGGGGTCTACCGGGCGCTCAGGGACGGCGAGTACAAGCGCTCGGTTAATCCAAACGCCAATCCTCCCTCGGACTGGAACATCTGGCCCTGGCCGACAACAAGCGCATGGCTGAGCCTTAACGATGACCTCTACAAGGAGGGCATGGACACCGTCCGCTGGCACCAAGGCTTGATCAATTATGGGTCGACGCCAGAGGGGTCCGGGCAGAATGTTCCACAGCAGCCCCCCGTGTCCCTCCTGTTGGCTTGGATAGCCCTGCCAGTAATTTTTGCCCTTGTCGCGTTAACTTACATCAGATTGAGGAGCCGTGATGCGAGTGAAACCCGGTTTTGAGGGCGGAATTTCAACCGTCGTGGGGGAAGTCCTGCTCATCGCAATAGCAGGCATGGCCATGAGCGCGGTGGCTTTGGTCGTGATTTCAGGTGTCCCCCCACCCGTAAGGCATCCTACTCTAGAAGTAAGGTTGGAAAATGCGGACAAAGCGCCCGACTTCGACAATATTGCAGTCGTCATTTACCACATGGGCGGAGACACCCTTGGGATACCCAATGGTCCGGACGACGAGTTCCGGGTGCAGGGAGGATACATCGGGACAGGTCTAAACCCCAATACATGGGATAATATAGTGTCATGGGACAGCTGGGTGTTCGAGAACTCCGCGAAAGGCTTCCAGACTGGGGAGTTCGCTGTTGGGCTCCTCAAGTACAACAATGCCAACGCAAACATCGGGGACAAGCTGTGGATAGCAATAACAGACCTTCCCTCAGGCACGCTGATTTTTCGCGATTCCAACATAACGTTAGAGAATTCTCTCACTGTTTATGGGTGAGGCTATGGGAGACCAGCCGTAGGCGTTGCTGACGTTCATCGCGTATTTCTGATGTTTCAACGCCACCGGCGCGCACTTCAAAGCTGCGCGGTCCTGGCGTTGGCGCCGCAGGGAAGCTGGCGGGTGCAGGGGCAAGCATTTTTTTAGGAAGAGCCCATAACAATAATCAGGCATGTCTGTGCTCATCAGGGACCAGCGGGGAATTTCAGCCATTGTTAGCCTAGCCCTAGTTACAGCGCTCATCATGATGGGCCTAGGCGTCTACCTCACCCAACAGTTGCCGGTGGACTGGAAAAACGAGGAGATAAAGACGATGAAGGAGGCCAAGGAATCCTTTGTGAAGCTGCGGGACGAAATATACGCGCTGAAACATGGAGGGTCCGCTGTGGTGGAGCTGAAGCTTGGGACGCCAGCCCCCACCGCGTTGCTCTCCGCCCTGACCCCCGCGGAAATCGACGTGACCACCGCGAGGAACTTCGAGGACGCCACGGAGGCGCGGACAGACAACAATGCTTTTTCTAGCGGGGATGACAGGCGGTGGCGCGCGTACGGCACCTATGTGAAAGAGGATGAAGAGGAGGACAACCTCATGGGGAAGTGGTGCATGAACGAGGCGAGCTGGGCCGGGGCGATTGGCGAGGTCATAGATAACTCCGGCATAGGGCGCATCACACCGGACAGCAGCACCGTTGGGCTCTGGTACATGGACGAGGCGATCTGGAACGGGACGCCAGGCGAGGTGGTGGACTCGAGCGGCCAGGGGAACAACGGGACGGCGGCGGGCGGGCTGAGTACAATTGGAAACGGGAAGATAGGCAGGGCAGGGAACTTCGACGGCGGGAACGATTATATAAACATCCCCAACTCCGATGAGCTTGTATTTGGTACAAGTAACTTTACGATTGAAGCATGGATATATCCAACCGCATGGGGGGGAGACGATGGGTGGAATGCCATAATAACAAAACATAATGGAGATCCCGGGAGTTGGTTATTTAGAGTTGCAAACAACGCAGATAGCGGAAATGTTGCAAAACTTAATTTTGAGAATGGCGAAGGTGGGAGGTATTTCGCCAACACCATAGTGGCATTAAATGAATGGCATCATGCTGCCATTACGAGATTTGGAAACACCTTTACTTTCTACCTTGATGGAAAGGAGGATGGGTCTTTTACTGACACCACAAACTTTACTTCAACGTATGCCATCAGGATATCAGGACAAGGAAATGTGACTGGCGAGAGGTTTACCGGCGGAATCGACGAGGTCGCCATCTACAAGAGGTCCTTCACGGCCGGTGAGATGGCGCGCCACGCAAGGCTAAACAACGGGCAGGCGCACCGCGAGGCGAACACCGTTGCGGACGGAAAGTTAGAGCGGGGAGGGTATTTCGGCGGGGTGCACGACAACGTCACCGTGCCCAGCAGCCCCGGCCTCAACATCACGGGAAGCTTCACGATCATGGCGTGGATTAACCCCGAGGACGGAAGCGCCGACTTCATCCAAGAAGTCGTAAATAAAGAAGAGGAAGCGGTGGGGGGTTACTACATGTGGAGGGACAGGGACACCCACAAAGTCTGGACCGGGTTCAACGCGGGTGAGGTAGAGGTGCGCTCAGTTACTCCGGTTATGGCCGGCTCATGGTATCACCTCGCAGGGGTGTGGGATGGCTCCGGCATGAGAATATACATCAACGGGGTTCTCGACAACTCTATTGCAGGGGGAGCGGCAAACCCTGCCGCTAACAATGAGAATTTGATGATAGGGGGATATTGGGATGGCGGTCCTTTCAAGGGCACAATGGACGAGGTCTCCGTCTGGAATCGCGCCCTCACGGGCACCGAGGTAGCACGCTACGCAGCGTTCTACGACGGCTGGAACTACTTGGCTGACGACTACGAGAACGACCACCTGGTGGTCTCCACAACCCAAGGCCAAAGGATAAGGAGCTACCTCAAGTTCGACCTCTCCGACCTCCACCTCTACAACAGCGGCGACTACACTTTCTATGATGATGTCGTGATCGACAAGGCGCAGCTCATGCTTTACACGGTTGATTTTGACCTCAAGGAGGAGCCCGACAACGTGTTTGAGATCAGGCCGCCCATCGTGGTCGAGGCGTGGGGGGTTGAGAATGACTCCTGGTGCGAGAGCATGACCTGGAACACCCAGCCACACAACGAGGGCTTCGACAAGCTGCTGGAAAACAATGATGTGAGCGGCGAGACGGCGTGGATCACCTGGGACGTCACCAATTTCGTGAAGGACGAGTTCGAAAAGGTCAGGAAATATGGAAAGTGGTACCAGACGATGTGGGACTATGAAACTGAGACCCTCGAGACCGGGAAGTTCGCCAGCTACGACAGGTACTCCAGCAAAGGTGACAGCATTATCATAGCGAATGACGGGCAGACAATCACGGGAGGAAACGGCACCGACAGCCTGACTTCATCGATTTTCGACGCAGGCGACGACAGCATGTTCTGGAACTACGTGAGCTTTTGGTACACAGATAACATGCCACTCGTTGAAATCCGCTTCGACAACCACGCCGACATGGCATACGCGACACCTTGGATAACCGTGACGAAGTCCGGGTATGCCGAGAACGTCTACGCCCGCTACGCTCAGTACCGCATTACTCCCATCGCCAGTGGTACAACAGCGTTTGAGAGCATCACCATAGAGTACACAGACTTCGTGAGCTTCGTCCTCAGGGAGCCGCAGGCTTGGGCGCCGTCGACAATCCAGAACCGGGTCGCCTTCAACTCCAGGGACAACTCCCGGGCGTCAGTGGCTGGCGTATCCCCGGTGCTCAGGGTAACCTACACCCGCAGGGAGCGCGCGGGCTATGTGGAAGAGGGGCGCATAGACTTTGGCTCGATCAAGTACTCAACGAACAATAAGTACCTGCCCAACACCAACTACGTTTACGAGGGGGGGTTGTTGTACCTGACGCAAGGTGACAGCGGCTGGTACGCGGTAACTCTTGAAGAGCCCACCAACTTGGTAACCATAACCACAGTGGAGGGCAGCAGCAACATCTACATGACGGTCACCCGCTACCAGATCTCGGCCAGCTTCCTCATGGGGGAAAGCGCGGGCGGCACCGGCCACACCGCAATCAGGATGCAGGAGGATGAAACTGAGTACGTGGTGAGCCCACCCTCGAACCCCAACCGCAGTCAAGTCACGATCGTAGTCAACTCCGACCAGCTGTCTCTGTGGAGGGACTACCTCAGGAAGCGCGCGGCCCAAATAAACTCGCAACTTGGCGGAGAATATAGTTACTACGGCCCATACGCGATGATTGATTACGACTCTGGGGCTCTGACCATTTACGGGAAGGACTTGAGCCCCAACGCCCAGGACATCTACTACACGGAGCAGGTGATCTGGATTGACACAAGCGTTGGGCTCTATCAAGGCGGGAGGACTTAGTCAGTTTTCCGGTCAGTTCGCATGGAGTTTATCTTTTCAGCGCCCGCCGGAGGCAGGCCGTCGCAACCAGCCGATTTATCCGTTTCAGTAAATTTTGAAACGTTTTAGTAGCTCCAAAGGGGGTTTTTGGGTGTCGGGCAAGGGCTACATGGGGGTTCGGAATGGCAAAAAGGTCCCTTCGGCGGGAGGAGCGAGGCGTTTGGGTATCTGTAGCGGCAATACTAATGGTCACAATCTTCATCGCCTCAACCGCAGCTTACTACACAAACGTTGCCCCAAAGCAGCTGTATGAGCAGGAGCAGAAAAAGGCAGAGTCGTCGAAAAGCGACTTTTTGAGGCTGCAGGATATTACGAACGGAATGGATGAGGGCCAGTCCACAAGCATATCTATCCACAGCTCGCTCTACTCCACAGACGGCCATGGCTCAGGTGTGAATGCGATATTGCACGACACCAAAAGGGACATGCTGGGCATGAGGAGCGAGAACAGGCTTGACGAGAACATCTTTATTGATGATTCCGGGGCGATAATGTTGGACAACGTCTGGCGGGGCAATAGGTTTATCGATATAATCCACCGCTCCCCCGGCTACGAGATGACTAGCCTAAAGAACATAACAGCCATGCGTTTCGTCGCCCAGAACACAGGGGTCATTGACAACGCCCGCGTGTTTGTTTACGTCTATGCGAGCGACTACCCGAAGCTGAGTGTCGTGTATTACGGGGCGTCGATAACTTTCACAGGGGATGCCCCCAACTTGGCAGATAATGGGTGGAACAACATGGCATCCGCGCTCAAGGTGACGGGCAGCGTTACCCTTTATGACGGCATATATACAAACCCCGACAATGGAGGGGCGTCGATAACTTTCACAGGGGATGTCCCCAACTTAACAGAAAATGGATGGAACAACCGGGCGTCCTCGCTCAAGGTGACAGGCAGCGTTACCCTTTATGACGACAAAAACTACACGAGCTACGCCGGCGATAACTTTTACCCGATCGCCGATACGTATGTTAAAAGCTCCGATAATACCTTCAGCCCCGGCGACGAGCCCGTAATGACGGTTGGGACGACCACAGTAACATATTACGCATATCTTAAGTTTGACCTCTCAAGGATTCCGACAGGTGAGAACATCTTCAGCGCGCAGATTGCGCTCGGTTGCAGTGACAATACCAAAAGGCCGAATATAGGTGCTTACCCTGTCAGCAACGACGGCTGGGACGAGGATACCATGACCTGGGCAAACAAGCCAGACAACTCCGCGGGAAAGCTTGACAACGTGATTATAGACGACATGTATTATTATCCATCCGTTGTGGCAGGAGTGTACCATGAGAATGTCACAGACCGAGATTACGACACTTACTACTGGAATGTGACGTCATTTGTGAAGACGGAGCTTACAGGTGATAAAGTTGCAAGTTTCTGCTTGAAGACATCCGAAGGCTCAGCAGATTTCAACTCAATGGAGCGTCTGGCGGCAAGGGTCTCGATAGCGGACGACTCTAACGGTAACGGCAGGCCCAGCAATTCCATCAGCAACGAGAACGGGGGCATGGTGCGGTTCCAGAAAGACAACGGCGGACTGTGGGCCTCTGATAATTCCGGCGGCTGGGCTTGCGGCGACAACCTCAATGCGTCGGTCGTGGCTGGCAACATTTACTATCTTCTTGTCACTGCCCTTGGAGGGTACGAGACCCCGAACGTGTATTCTTACTTTGCAGTTGCATATTCCCGCCCGAAAAACGTGGAGTGGGTGGACAACGGGCTGAGTAATGAGAACCGGGCCGTACTTTTCTACGGCATAGCGGATCCGGGCTTGGACGAGCAGTGGACGGAGTTTCCGGATTACGAGCCCGTCTACGTGCTCGGGTACTCGAGTTCCGCCCCCCAAGATAATGATTGGGAGGGCAACCCATACCACCCTGGCTTCAAGTTCTACTCGGACGGATATTACTACAGTGACCTTGGAGAAAACGGCGAGGACAGGGTCTTCATCAGCTCCCTCTACTCGAATAACGAGCATTCGGCAGGAAAGATATGGTCAAGCGGCACAAGGGACAACGACATCGTCTGGGGCGAGAACTTCAACGTTTCCGCGCCCTTGACCGTCACGGCCATCGAGATCCCCATCGCCAGGTATGGCAGCCCAGAAGACTCGAACCTCGAGGTGAGGATCGAAAATTCGACTTGGGCAGAAACCTTCATAGTCAGGTCGGGGGATGTGAGCGCCGATGACGTTCCGGTCTGGCACAGGTTCAACCTCAGCCAGCCCCGTACCCTCTCCGGCAGGTACCAGATCTACCTGCGCACACGTGGTTACACGAGGTATGACTATTACATCGTCCCGCTGGACAACGCCAACGGCCTCCCAGCTAACATGAGCTGGGAGAAAGCGGACTCTTACGCCTTTCGCGCGAGCGTGCCGAATAGATATGACAACCTTTCAGTTAAAGATAATGAGAACCGCTCAATGGTGCCCGTAAGTAGCTACAGCGCTGTGGACATGCCTTTCAGGCTCATCATTGGTAACTACCAAAGCCACGGCGTGTACACATCGCAAGTGCTCACGGCCCGGGACGACGGGCTTGTGAAGTGGCTAAACCTGACGTGGGAGGACAATACTCCATCTGGAACGAGCGCGGTCGTGGAGGTGAGGTTGGGCGACACTGCCCGTTATTTTAGCGACCCGAACATCTTCGATGACCCCGACTACCCGTGGTCCGGGTGGAAGCGGGTTGAGCAGAAGGGACAGGATCTAGCAGGGCTCTTTGGAGTGAATGTCACAGGGAACGAGGACAATCGCGTGACGCGCGCCCTCCAGTACCGCGTGATACTCTCCACCGACAACGTCAGCGTGACCCCAAAGGTATGGAACATCAATGTGGAGTATTACGAGGGGGTGGGCACCACACGCAACCCTCCGGCGCTCTCTATGGTGCAAACTACTAACGGCGACTTCGTCACGGGTATTGACGAGAACGGGTCGGAAAATGTTTCGGCCAGCGGAGGCGCGGTCAAGCTGAACAGCACGACGGGTGCTGGCTGGTCACAACTTACCGGCCCGCCCATGGGCGTTGGCGGCGTCAACGGGCACAGGGCAGAGGCAATGGGGGACAAGATATACTTCTGGGTGGCTGTTGGTCAGGATCCAGGCATCCCGGTTAATTCGGCCTTTGGTATGGGAACTGCGTACCCGAACTTTTACAGTTATGATTCAACGACCGACAACTGGACCAGGCTGGCGGATGTCCCGTACACCCAGTCCAAGGCATATTCTTCAACAGTCGTGGCGGCCGAAGATACGTCGGGCAATCCCGCAATATATGCCCTAGCTTCTACTTCATCCAGCGACACCCAGCAGTTGTACAGGTACAACCCGACGACCAACACCTGGTCGGCCAAGCTCAGCTCAACCATCCCGTGGGGCGGGAGCGCGTCCCAGAAGAAGCCGCGCAACGGGTCGGAGTTTGTGTGGGACAATGCGGACTACCTCTACTGGTTCCCAGGTTCGGGCTACAGCTACAAGCAGAAGGACTGGTACCGCTACTCGATTTCCGGCAACTCCTGGACGTACATGGGTGAATTTCCGGGGGATGCTTCGTCGGACCCACTAAACGGCCCTGGCAACTCCGGAGTGTTCGTCACATTCGAGGGGGAAAACTACATTTACATCCACTTCGGGCACACCCCAAGCAGCGACTACACTCCCGCGCAGTTCTGGTGCTACCAGCTGACCGGGACCGGGGCCAGCACCTGGAGCCAGAAGGAAAAGGACCCGTACGGGGCGGACGACGGTTCCGACCTGCTGTGGGACGGGGGAGAATACCTCTACCACTGGCCGGGGGCGTACAAGGAGGGGCTCCCGCACGTCGAGGAGATCCGCTTCTGCCGTTACTCAATCGCGAATGACACCTGGGAGGAGCTTGAGTCGCAACCGTACTGTGACCCAGGCGGGAACGACGACGGGGGGGCGGCGGGCAGGATCGGCAGCTACCTCTACAAGTTGAAAGGCGGGAGCGACGTTCCCTCCTCCGGAGGGGACACGGCGGCAAACAACTTTTACAGCTATGTCCTGCCCAACTATTCCACCTCGGGCAGGTACATCTCCGAGCTCATGGACGCCGGCGAGAACGTGAACTGGACGCATGTAACTTTCGACAACTTTGTTCCCCCGGGCACAACCCTGACGTTGTACGTGCGCTTTGATACAGCTTCGGACCTGGCGAGCATGCTGAGCTTGGCAGGCTGGACGGAGGTTTCACCCGACAACGTTCTTAACTACCGCAGTCAGTACATCAGGTACCGCGCGGACCTCAGCACGACGAATGAAAGTGCCAGCCCATCCATAAGCAGGGTCTCTATTAAATACACACAAAACGCGGTCATCCAGTCCCACGCCTGGGTGCAGACGGACTGGAGCGGGGACAACGGGCAGCTGGCGTGGGATGACGAGACCAGCTATTATTCAAGCGCCAACGTCACGGGCAAGGTGAGCGTCGGTGACCTCATACTGGTGCCGGGGACAGGCGACAACTATTGGGGGGACAACTTCCTGGTGGACACTCAGTACTCGAGCGACACCCTCAACGAGAACACCAAGCGCCTCTCTCTCATGTTCCAGGCACGGAGGGCGGAGGACGTTTACGGCGTCAGGGTCTACGTGGACAGCTACACGGATGCCGACCTGGCCGCAGAGATATTCAGGGACAGCGAGAGCAACCCCGGTACCCCCGGCGAGAACATCACGGTTGAAAACACTGTAATCCTCAGCAGCACCGGCTGGACTTGCATAGGGTTCTCATCGCCGGCGGTGCTTGTGAAGGACAACATCTATCACGTGGTCGTGCGCATGGTGCCCAGGACCGAGACAGACAACTGGTGGTCGCAGAGCACTTGGGTGGGCGGTCCCGGACACGAGGTATGGAGCTCGGCGGACGAGTTCAAAGACAACCAGGAGGTCAGCTGGTCGCTCGTGCCGGGGAAGATAAGGGGGAATAACTGGGACAACGTCACGTGGCCAGCCCACATAGCAGACCATGTTGTCATCTCTGAAATGGCCGCCAATTCCACCCCTGGCGAGTACGTGGAGCTGTATAACCCCAACGACACTGCCGAAAACATGAGCGGTTGGTACTTGGATATTTATGCCGGGGACTATACTTTTGGAGCTTCAGACGTGATCCCCGCGTACGGCTACTTCTTGATTGCTGAAAAAAGCCCGATTTCAGGCGTTACCCCCGATGTGCTGGATTCCAGTATGGGCATAACGGATTCCGGCACCAACAGCTTCGTCGTGTTGAAGACGAGTAGCAGCGGGTCAGTTATTGATAAACTGGGGTGGGGAACCACAACAACATACGAAGGCACCCTCGCAAGCTCCCCGGGCAGCGGGCATTCATTGGAGAGAAAATCAAGCATCACACATGAGGATTCGGGGGGGAACGGCTACGACACGGACAACAACCACAACGATTTCTACGTTAGAACGACCGTCGATCCCCAGAACAGCTCCAGCACACCAGAGGAGCCTTCCAGCACCCTCGCGAGGTATTACAAGAACGGCTGGGCCACATCATCCGTGTACGACACCACCAGCACAAATGCCCACTGGGACTACGTAGCCTGGGACGAGAACAAGCCGACTAACACCGACCTTGATGTGAAGGTGCGCTTTGACAACTACTCCGCGCCAGAGTACGCGTTCAACGGCGACACATACGCCATCTCCGCCGACAACCTCACATCCACCCGCGCCATCTTCGCATACAGGGACAGCGGGAACGGCAGCAAGGGGACCGCCGTCGTTGGCATCGTCTCAGGGGGCACCATCTCATACGGTTCGGAGTACGTGTTCAACTCTGGCGCCACGTTTGACGTTTCGGTGGCCGCGCTCGACTCCACCCACGCTATCATAGCCTACAGGGATGTTGACAACGGCGGCTACGGGACCGCGGTCGTCGCAACCGTCTCTGGGAGCACCATCTCATACGGTTCTGAGTACGTGTTCAACCTCGCCTCCACCGGCAGCGGCGACTACCTAATTTCGGCAACAGCGCTCGACTCCACCCACGCAATCATCGCATACAGGGACGTTGACAACAGCAACAAGGGCCTAGCCATCGCCGCCACCATTTCGGGCAGCGCCATCGCATACGGCAACGAGTACGCTTTCAACCCCGCCACAACCTCTGAGATTACCGCCAGTGCGCTCGACTCCACCCACGCTTTAATCTCATACCGTGACGAAGGCAGCAGCAACTCCGGGACCGCAATAGTCGCCACCGTCTCTGGCACCACCATCACCTACGGCTCAGAGACGGTGTTCAACTCCGGAAGCGCTTCGTATAATATTTCGGCCACGGCGCTCGACTCCACCCATGTTTTCATCGCATATCAGGACGGGGGGAACTGGTACGGAAACGCTGTCATCGCCACTATTTCTGGAAGCACTATCACCTACGGTTCCGAGTTCGCGTTTAACTCTCTTGACTCTACCTGGTCTCCCAGCTACATCTCAACTACAGCGCTCGACTCCACCCACGTCGTCATCACCTGGACAGAGGAGGAAAGCAACCTGCGCGGGTCATCTTTCTATCCATGGAACGGGTTTGCCAGAGCAGCCGCGATTTCAGGCACCACAATCTCTTATGGTCAGGAACAAGTGCTTGAGGTCGACGGGGAGGACATCAGCCTCGGACCCGTTGCGCTCGACTCCACCCACGCCCTCATACATCATGTGGACGGGAGGAACGGCATCTACGGGGTGGCAACCGTCGCCACAGTATCCGATTCAACAATCTCCACCGGAATCACGGGCAAGTCTTGGACGACGGTGACGAACGGCCAGACGCTCGACAACCTCGGCCGATACGCCCAGTACCGCGTGGCGTTCACTACCACAGACAACAGCTACACGGCAGAACTCGAGAACATCCGCCTGCACTACGGGATACCGCTCGGGAACAGTTTGGAAGCGGAGAACTGGTTTGTAAGCTCCGAGCCCGACCCGCTCGTGGACTCGAGCAGCCAGGTGGGCACCGTGGTTGGCACTTATGCAGACACTCTGGGTCAGACCGGCAACTATGAGAACATCTATGAGGAGAGCCTCGGGGTCGCGAATTATGAAACTTACACGGAATATGAGAGTTACACCAAGCTGGAGAACGGTACTGCGTACGGAGGGACGACGCCTGATAACTTGGATGCGGATGATACCAGCTACTACAAGGTGGACGCGGCGCCTATCACCGGATTCACAATAGTGAAGAAGCAGGGCTTCGAGGCAACAGACAACTCAAGCGATATTCCGTATCACCCGTACGGCGGCGGCGCCACGGTCGGTGTCTTGAATGACGCCACGAGGGCATATAGTGGGAGCTACCTCTACCGCGGCCAGAACGTGGACAATATCAACACGATCATTTTCGACAACGTTAACGTCAGCGCTTACGACAACGTCTGGGTGCACGTCTGGAACAGGTTCGAGGGAGACCATGAAGATGATGATTATTACAGGGGATATGTGAGCGTCAATGGCGGGGCCTGGACCCAGTTCTTTGCCATGCACGGAAGCACCGGCGCCGATACGCAGGACTGGAGGTACACCTATCACGAGAACACTTACAATGTCGGGGACAGCGCGACCAATGTTGCGATAGAAATAGTTTTCAACTCGAGCGGTGCGACCGGAGTGGATGCGGACAAGTATCTCCTCGACGATGTATCTATCACCGCCGCTGCAACAACGTACTCTCTCGACGTCCGCCACGACTCCGGCGAGCTGGCCACGGGCGTCAGCCAGTCGGCCGTGGACAACGTCTACGTCAAGCTCAAATTCAAGTCAGAGAATACTGTAACCTACACGTCCCAGATTTGGAACTGGGACACTTCGCAGTGGCTCACCCTCAACTCCGCATCCGTTGGCACGGACGCGGTGACATGGGAGAACACAATCACCACCAGCCCGGCCAGCTACATCTCGGACACCAGCGGGCAGGAGAACATGCGCGTGCGCCTGTACACGACAGGCGAGCTCTCTGACACCCGCGTCTGGGAGGACTTCCTGCAGTACAAGGTGAACTACCACACCGCGTCTGTGGACAACTACCGCCTCAACTGGGAGCACAGCATCCCGGAAGTCGAAACAGGGCAGAGCAGCTACACCTTGCGGGTGTACGGGTACAGGGATGCGGTCGACTCCGAAGACGTGGGTGTTTACGTCAGGAACTTTGACTCCGGCTCCTGGGAGCTGGTAGGCAACCTGCCAACTTCGGCGGGCTGGGTCACAAAGTCCATCCTGGGCGCCGACATAACCAACTACCTCTCGGACGGGGTGATGTCTGTTCGGTACTTTGAGAACACCGCCGACAGCACCCAGTCCATAGCTTACATAGACTACGTCGTGCTCGAGGGTGCGGGGGGAGGCAGCGGTGCCCTGTCCCAGACAAGCTGGGCAGGGGGATCCGGGCAGGCGATGTGGTCGGACAGCACCAAGTTCAACAGCAGCGAGAACATGGACTGGGAGAACACCCCCGGCAGCCTGGAGCTGGTTGAGAGTACGGCGGAGAACTACGGTAACCGCTTCCGCGTCGACTCCACCACGACCACTATTCACTCGGAGAACGCGGACAACAAGATCGACGTAAGGTTCACGGCGCAGGCCAGCCAGGGCGGCAAGACGCTCAACGGCGTCAGGCTGTACATCGGGAGCTTCTCCGGCACCCCCACGCTCAAGGTCAGGCTGGAGACGGACAGCGGCGGCCACCCGAGCGGCACGCTGGTCTCGGCAGGGGCGGAGAACACGAATGTGTCGGTCACGGGCACGGGATGGATACAGGTCACCTTCGGCAACCCCAAGCCATCGCTGGTTGCGGGCACTGTCTACCACATCGTTGCGTACGACCCGCCAGGAGCGGTTGCTTCTGTAATCAACCAAATTGGGCGGGGACTCAGCGGGACCATAACACCCACAAGCACCAAATATTTAGAGGGTTTTGATAACTATGCAGGCGCCATGCCTACAGGGTGGTCTCAGACAGCTGGGTGGTCCATCAGTACAACGTCGCATTATAGCTTCGATTATGATGCGCTATTGAGTGCTTCAGGGAACCTTGTAACTGATACGTTTAATTTTACAGGATGGTCTGTTACAAACTTTGACTACTACATCAGAGGCACCAGCACCGTCACCTCAACGATTAAGGTGCAATATAAAATTGGCGCCGGTTCTTACACTGATTTGACGAATACTATTAGCTGGCCGATAGATAGCGCCTGGAAATTAGCATCCGCCGCTGGCATGACCATTGTCAGCGGTGCGCTTGCGGCCATAAGCGGACAATCAAGCGTCACATTCCAGTTTGTGGGTACCTATGGCGGCAGTGCAAACGGCAGAATAGATGACACTACATGGACCATGGCAGTCGCATCCGCCCCCACAGTCACCACTCAGACCACCACCAGCGTGGAGAATACCACCGCCACCTTGAACGGGAACGTGACATCAGACGGGGGGGTACCGGTAACAGAGAGGGGTTTCTACTGCGACACTAATGCAAGTCCGACCACGAAGTACACGGTTTCGGGAACCACGGGCGCATACACAAAAGGTATGACTAGTCTGTCTCAAGGAACGATATATTATTCAAAGCCATTTGCTACCAATTTAATAGGAACAGGTAACGGAACCGTCGACAACTTCAGGACAAAACCGAACCCGCCGTACTCGCTCACGGCAACTGCTGTAAGCAGCAGCGAGATTGACCTGACATGGACAAAAGGCACTGGCGCGGGGTATACTAGTGTCCTCCAAAAGAAGAGCAGCGCCCCGACCAGCAGAACAGACGGAACGGTTGTCTATACTGGCGCGGGAAGTAGCTACAACAGCACTGGTCTTGACTCCAACTCAACATATTACTACCTGGCTTGGTCATACACAGATACCGCATATCAAACGAATTCCACCACTTCAGATAACACGGCCAATGCCACCACCAGCGTGGCAACCCACTTCCACGCAACCACTGAGCACTCAGGGACGGAGACCGCAGGCACTGCCTTTTCAGTAACCCTGACCGCCAAGGACTCCGGCGATGTTACAGATACCAATTACACCGGATCCCACAGCATCACCTGGACCTGGAATGCCACAAACTCCCCGGGTGGCAACTCCCCCACCAAACCAGCGAATGGGAATCAGACCTTCTCGGCCGGGGTTGCCACAGTAAGCGGATTTACCCTCACCAATGCTGGGGAGACCCCGTGGATTAAGGGCGACGACGCGTCCATAAACGGAACCTCGGCGAACATCACGGTCAACCCCGGCGCCCTCAACGACTTCACGGTCGTCCCGAGCAATTACTCACCGACCACAGACGACGCTTTCACAGTTACGCTCACCGCTCGGGACGCTTACCAGAACACGAAGACGAACTACACAGGGGACAAAACCGTCACGTGGGCCTGGGCATCTGGCGGGTCAGATTCTCCGAAAGGGACTCACGCGACAAAGCCAACCGACGGCACCCAGACGTTCTCGTCCGGTGTGGTCTCCGGCATCGCAGGTTCCCACCTCTACAAGACAGAGACCGCGACCATCCAGGCCACCGCTGACTCGAAGTCCGGAACCTCGAGCACGATCACGGTCGGGCCAGGCGCCTTGGGTGCGTTCACCATGACGGGCTACCCGAGCTCATGTACCACGGGAGTCGCATGGTCCACCCCCGCGAACGATGTCGTCGTTACAGCACAAGACGCAGAGTGGAACACGAAGACCAACTACACTGGGCAGGTTTACTTCACTTCGACCGACGGCTCAGCAGGCCTCCCCTACACGTCGTTGAGCAAGTACACGTTTGGAGGGGGGGAGAGCGGACAGCACACCTTCCAGGGTTCGGGCTTCACCCTCAACACGGCAGGGAACCAGACTATTACAATAACTGATGGATCTGTATCCAAAGTAAGCGATAGCATCTCAGTAGGCGCGGCAACCGCCACCGCAACAGGCCCGACAGGCTCCGACAACACCACCTCTCAAACCCTCACCTACGACTACGCCGGCACCCCCACCTCCGTGAAGCTCTACTACACAAAGAACGGCGGGACCAGCTGGACGCTGGCCGGGACCGACGCGACCGTTGACGGCTCCTATGCTTGCACCGTCAGCTGGGGCGACGGGACCTACGGTTGGATTGCCGTGGCTGTAGGCGGCTCGGAGACAGACCCGCCGACGGGAGGCACCTCACCCGAGGCATGCTCATTCATACTGGACACGGTTGTGCCCACGGTCTCGTCAAAGAAACCAACCAGCGGCGCGACAAACGTGCCGGTGGACAACGCGGTCGTCATCGTGTTCAGCGAGACCATGAAAACAGACAACGCCCCGATCCTCACCCAGACAGCCGGCACCGACCCAAGCGGCTGGTCATTCTCGGGCTGGAGCACGACCACCGTCGCAAACGACACCGCGACCTGGACCCACAACAACTGGAGTTATGGAGACTCAATCACGATGCAGGTGAAGATTTACAAGGACAACGCGCTGAACGTCGGCAGCGCCTCCAGCTGGTCGTTCAGCACGATTGCGGCAGCGAGCGCAACAGCAACCGGCCCAATCGGCTCGGAAAACAACACCTCTCAGACCATCACCTACGACAACACTGGCGCGCCCACCTCGGTGAAGCTCTACTACACCAAGAACGGCGGGACCAGCTGGACGCTGGCCGGGACCGACGCGACCGTTGACGGCTCCTACGCTTACAACATCACCTCGGGCGACGGGACATACGGCTGGATAGCGGTGGCGGTGGGCGGCGGCTCCACGGAGACAGACCCCCCGACCGGAGGCACCTCCCCGGAGGCATACTCGTTTATTCTTGACACCGCCGCGCCGACGGTCACGTTCACGAGGCCGCCGAACTCCGCGACAGGTGTGCCCGTTGACAACGCCGTCTCTGTTGTGTTCAGCGAGACCATGAAAACAGACAACGCCCCAATCCTCACCCAGACAGCCGGCACCGACCCAAGCGGCTGGTCATTCTCAGGCTGGAGCACTACAACAAACACCAACGACACCGCGACTTGGACCCACAACAACTGGAGCAACGGGGACTCTATCACCATGCAGGTGAAGATCTACAAGGACAACGCGCTGAACGTCGGCAGCGCTTCAAGCTGGTCGTTCACCACCGTTTATCTGGCGAGCGCAACAGCAACCGGCCCGACAGGCTCCGGCAACAGCATCAGCCAAGTTATCACCTACAGCTACGCTGACTCGCCAACCTCAGTGAAGCTCTACTACACCAAGAACGGCGGGACCAGCTGGACGCTGGCCGGGACCGACGCGACCGTTGACGGCTCCTACGCTTACAACATCACCTCGGGCGACGGGACATACGGCTGGATAGCGGTGG
>Ga0315282_10006247_pt1 | contig 20017 bp, 23 predicted proteins | sample YL17G07_20_MG_FD_203693 | JGI IMG/M metagenome (GOLD analysis project Ga0315282, IMG submission 203693) | Sediment microbial communities from Yellowstone Lake, YNP, Wyoming, USA - YL17G07_20 | ecosystem: Environmental > Aquatic > Freshwater > Lake > Sediment | place: USA: Wyoming | collected... | reverse complement strand
CCGAATAGCGAAGGATAGCTCCACCGTCGCCCACTGCCCACCCATTCCCTGCGTCGAACATGAAGATCGAGCGGAGAACATACCCCGTGGAGGGCGCCGGGATCTGGTTCCAAGTCCCCCCAGTGTAATGAAGTATTACAGGACTTGTTCCCACACCTCCGACCGCCCAACCATCTGAAGAAGAGACCATGAAAACGGAGTGTAGGTCAGCGGGTTGCGCCGAGATTGTAGCGCGGGTGAATGATGCGCCATTCCAGTGTGCTACAGTGGGTTCCCCGGCGCCTGAACCACAACCACCCGTCGAACAACCAACAATCCATCCGTCGCCTTCGCTCAAGAGATAGACCGATTGCAGACTAGCCGAAGGAATACCTTGCGAGGGCTGCCCCCCAAGTCCAACGACTGTGCCAGAATCTCCTACAGCCCAACCGGCACCTCCTGAAAACGAGACTGCGTTCAGATTCTGATTTGTGGCTAGGAGATTCGGAGCCAGCGCTGTCCAGACGCCGTTTGAGAAATGCAGCACTGTTCCTGATGCTCCAACTGCCCAACCTTCCGATTGACTAATCATGAATATGGACTTGAGATCATTGTTTGTGCTGCCGGGAGAGACAGGCCCCGTCCACGAACCTGAAGAATAGTGGTAGATCGCACCTCCATTGCCAACAGCCCATCCTTCGTTCGTCCCCAACATGAAAACGGAGTTGAGCGTTGTACCCACCGTAGAGAATAATGTCCAACCACCGCCAGCGTAATGGTAGATTATCCCGCCGATTCCGACAGCCCATCCCTCCGTAGCGCTGACCATGAAGACTGAGGTGAGTCCGGCAATGGCTGATGAGAACGCGTTCCATCCGCCACCGAGACCAGGAGTCCCAGACCAATGCCAAAATGCGCCTGAACTGACATCAACAGCCCAAGCGTCGCCGGAACTAACTGCGGAAACGGAAACAAGTCTGGTTGCGCTCGGTGAGGAAAGTCCCGTGGTTGTGCTGGACCAACTCACGCCATTCCAGAAGAGTGCAGTCGCGGTCCCACCGCTGCCTCCAACAGCAAAGCTGGCGCTCGGATTCGGCATGCTCGGTGGACCAAAGGAGATGCCATGAAGGTCTATGGTTGTGCCTGATGGAATTGGACTCCATGATGTCCCATCAAAATGCAGGATTGTTCCAGCGTCCCCTACTGTCCATCCATCAGTCGGACTTAGAATAACCAAGCTGTTCAGGTTGCTGGAGGTCGGTGGAGATGCGTGAACCCGTATACCCGACGCAGGATATAGTAACGAAATGGTAACAACGAGAACCAGAGCCATTTGAGCCGCGCGCAATTCCGATCCGTACATCCATTCTAAGGGATGAGCTTGCTATCTCTTTTGGTGCACTTTATTGATATGTGCTGTTCCTTCTTCGTGGCGAGGAACTCCTTTGCCCAGACGAAATGGAATAACGAAGGTCTATGGACGAGAGATTCTCGATTCGAGAGGAAACCCTACTGTTGAAGCAGTTGTTTGCGCTGGCGAGAAATGCGAGAGGGCCTCCGTCCCTTCTGGAGCGTCAACGGGCAAGCATGAAGCACTCGAACTGCGCGACAGTGACCCGAAGCATTATGCAGGGTTGGGCGTCTTGAAGGCCGTGAAGAATATTAACAAAGTGATTGGTCCGAAGCTCTTGGGACTCGATCCGAGACGACAAACTGAGATAGATGGGTTAATGATCGAGCTGGATGGAACGCAGAACAAATCCAAGCTTGGAGCAAACTCCATCCTAGCCGTATCATTGGCCGTAGCGAAACTAGCGTCAGCGATAGAAGAAGAATCCCTCTATGCCCATCTGAGCAAGGGCAGAGGTCGAACGCTCCCAGTTCCGGTCATGAACGTGATCAACGGAGGAAAACATGCGGGCACCGGCCTGAAGATACAGGAGTTCATGATTATTCCCGCTGGCGCGCACAGATTCAGTGAATCTCTGCGGATGGGAGCGGAGATCTATCACACGCTCAAACGCGTCATTCAATCCAAGCATGGTAAACAGTCAATCAATGTTGGTGACGAAGGCGGATTCGCGCCCCCCATCAACCAGACCGCTCAGGCCCTGGAACTGATGCTTCAGGCCATCGCGGAAGCAGGCTATACGGCCGGAAAGGATATTTTCCTAGGCCTCGACGCCGCCTCTTCTGAGTTCTACGAGAATGGGTCCTATGTGATCGATGACCAAACAAGAACCGCTGACCAACTTGTGGACTATTATTTTCAGCTCATCGAACGATTTCCGATCCGCTACTTGGAAGATCCATTCGAACAAGAGGATTTTGAGCACACTGCTCAATTGACGAAGATGATCGGGGGGAAGACTGAGATTGTTGGTGACGATATTTTCGTCACGAACATTGCCCGGTTGAAGCGAGGAATCAGCGCAGGTGCCGCCAACGCACTTCTCCTTAAAGTGAACCAAATCGGATCGTTGACTGAAGCCATGGACGCTGCCAAACTAGCCATGCATAGCGGTTACCGAGTTGTGACGAGCCACAGATCAGGAGAGACAGAAGACGTCACCATATCCGACCTCGCGGTCGCCCTCAATTGCGGTCAAATAAAAACCGGAGCCCCCTGCCGAGGCGAACGCACGGCCAAATACAACAGATTACTCCGGATCGAGGAAGAGCTGGGCGCGAAGGCCCGTTTTGCTGGAGTTGAAGCGTTTCAAGGCGGCTGAGCTGGAACTGTTGAGGGCATAAGAATATTAGCACACGCTAATATTCTTACTTCGGACCGCGCATGAAGACCTATGCACTCGAAGCAGACCTCTGCAAGGCTCTATCTCACCCAATCAGACTACAGGTCTTAGACATACTCTGCAAACGGGAACGGAGCGTAGAAGAGCTCGCCAAGCTCGTCGGAACAGGCCAATCCAACCTATCCCAACACCTAGCGGCCTTACGCCGCCAAAAGCTCGTGGTCCCGAGACGAGCGGGAATGAACGTATACTACGGGCTGTCAAATTCAAAAGTGGCTGACACATGCTCGCATATCAGAGAGCTCCTAGCAGATCTGCGAGAGCGCGACCAACGTGCGGTCACAAGTCCGGAGGTGTCAAGATAAAATGGGTATTCTATCGGAATCGCACATCAAGCGCCTAAAGACCGACCTTTCAGAGAAGCTCGTGAACCCGGTCACACTAGCGGTCTTCACGCAAGAATACGAATGTGACTACTGCAAGAACGCCCGTGAACTCACTCAAGAACTCGCCTCTTTGACCGACAAGATCAAGGTTGAGATCTTCGACCTCGTGAAGGATAAAGAGAAGGCTTCGGAGCTCGGCGTGGACAAAATCCCAGCCATAGTCGTCATAGGCCCCAAGAAGTCGCACGTGAAGTTCTACGGGATTCCTGCCGGCTACGAGTTCAACACCTTCCTGAAGGACATAGTTCAACTATCACGTGGACAGACGGAATTGTCCGATGAAACAAAACGAGCACTCAGCAGTATCAGAAGCCCGGTTCACATCATGGTATTTGCTACCCCAACTTGTCCCTATTGTCCCGGAGCAGTAAGCCTCGCCCACCAGTTCGCGATGGAGAACGCTAACATCAAAGCAGACATGATTGAGATAAACGAGTTTCCACAACTCGCAATCAAATACAGCGTGATGGGCGTACCGAAGACAGTGATCAACGAAACGCGAGAACTTCTGGGACTTCAACCGGAAGAGGAATTCCTACGCCAAGTCGCGGCTGCTGCAAAACCGCCATCGCCGACCTATGGTTAGGATCGAATGCAATTTGGACACAGAATTCACAACCACCCTTGAGCAGGTCAGAGATTTTACCTTCACCGTGACGTTCGACAAAGAGTCAATGAAGCCACTAACGATGGACGAGCCTGCACCACTGGGCGCCGGAAGCGGACCCAGCGCGTCTAGAGCCCTTGCCGGCGCCGTGGGCCATTGTCTCAGTGCTAGTCTCCTCTTCTGCCTAAGTAAGTCACGTATTCCCATGAAACACGTTTCCGCCAAAGTCCATACTACCTTAGCCAGAAATGAGGCAGACCGTTGGCGAGTTCAGAGTATGAGAGTGGACCTAAAGGCGGAACCACAGAACGAGCAGGATCGCGAGCGCATGAATCGTTGCTTGAAGATATTCGAGGATTTCTGCATCGTGACACAAAGCGTCCGGAAAGGAATCGACGTGCAAGTCGATGTCCAGACGTAAGCAGAGGTGAATTGGCATGACTGAGAAGTTCAAATGTGCCGATTTGGGAATGAAATGTGGGTTTGAAGCAACTGCCGACACCGTTGAGCAGTTGATGTCCAAGATAGCTTCTCATGCCAAGGCAGCACATGGAATGACGGACATACCGAAGGATATCTTGACAAAAGTTCAAGCAGCGACAAAGGACGTCTGAGCATCATCATAGCTTCTCTCTCAATTTCCTATGCCCGAAATCCCTCTGTTTTGATTTTGAATCACGATCGATAGTCAAATTGAGACATTGGCAACAAACACCCCACCACAATCCGACGCAGGAACTGCTATTCGGCGCGCAGCTGGAGGAGCGAAGATCCTCTACCCGATTGTTTTTCTGCCGACATCCGATATGAGGCTGACTCGGGAGTTCTACGAGAAAACATTGGAACTGCCCGTGGCCCTCGATCAAAAGGCTTGCACCATTTTCAGTGTCGGGAAATATGGTTACTGGGGATTCTGTAACAAACCGCAGGAAATGATAGTGAACCCTGAAAAGGTTTGCCTAACCTTGGTGGTTGAAAACCACGAGCAAGTTGACGAATGGCACAGGTACCTTGTGGCAAGGAATGTGAAAGCCAAACGCCGACCGACGTACACGCCAGACTACAAGATATACAACGCGTTCTACGCTGACCCTATGGGGTATACAGTAGAGATACAAGCGTTCGATGCAGATGCAAGACCAACTGGTCAGCAACAATTCTGAAACCATATTTTTCGGCATCATCGAAGCATTGCTGAGTAGAGCTGCAAAGGATTTCCTCTTAAGTCTCATTCGAAATTGCCCTGTTTCGAAGACAAGTCATGATCGACGTCAAGGTGAACGTCTTGAATCCGTTCAAGCGCGCTGTTGTTTCCGAAACTTTTGTCGCCTGGCCGTCGTGATTCTTTCTCTCATACTTCTGAAGTAGGTCTCATGTTCACGCATTTTCCCTTCGAAGAAGCTCACTGCTTCTCTGCATGTAGAAATGCTATTCCGCGCGTACTTTCCTAGGAATGGGATCAAAATTCTGTAAGCCCTTTCCCTAAGCTGGGGCTCAGTTAATCCGCCTTTTGCAGTCTCAGCAATCAAATCTGAGAGACTTCCTTCGAGGTCCCGTAACTCACCTACCGCTTGGATCGATTTCTGCTGAGGCGTCTTCTCCTTCACGAATGTGAAGATGAAATCTCCAACAAACGCCCCAATCTGCATAGCATGCAGAGTAGTCGTGTAAGCGCGAATAGGATTTTGGTACAAGAGGCCTTCAGGGTGTAGCAGAAAGCCCGCCCTAGATGCAGCCACGATGAAACTTGCTACGACTCGCATGTCTTTGCTGTTGAAAGTGCAGACAAGAAAGCTGTGTGGTTTGAGAACACGATAACATTCTTTGAAGACGGCGTGCAGCAATGCTTCGTAGTTGGCCAATGTTTTGCCTTGAGTCTTGTTGATTATCACCTCTTGTCTCTTTTCGGTTGTCTTGCCTTTGCTGACCCAGACATACCAGAAGTCAGAGAGTTCAGCGTAGTTGATATTGCTGCCATAGGGGGGGTCGGTTATGATGCAGTCGATACTCTCGTCTGGAACGGGGAGAGAGGTAGAGCTTTCGTTCAGTATCATGCAGTTGGCGTTGCCGTTGGCCAAATCGTTGAAATCCGTAGCCAATTTGCAGGATGTTCCGATATGACGAGAAGAGTACTTCTTTCCTCTTAGAACGGCGAGTGCTCTTCTTTCGAATATGTTCCAGACGTTCATCTCAAGGCTTCTGTGATAGATCCAATACGCATGTAATGCCCATCCCTCGACGATCCGACCGCGAAGATGGGACTGCCTACTCGCCCATTTGAGCGAGCCGCTGAACGCAAACTTGAGGAATTCCTTTGCATCTCCGTCTGCCAGACCTTCGATTGCCTTTAGCAGTATCGACAAGGCCAGCAAGTTTCGTTTTGTGAAGAGTTCGTGGAAGTAAGCGATATTGTGTTTCAGAAGAGAATCAGTTTTGTCGCCGCGAGGAATCTTGGTCTTTGGAAACCAAAGATTGCTGTTTCTGACGCGTGTAGCGAGGCTCGTGGCGATTTGTTTTGAGAGGTTGATATCCATCCGGTCAGGAGTCTTCTGAGTAACACCGCATCGGAGGCAGCGGTACTTCACTCTGACCATTTGGCAGTTCTTCTCGTCCCATTCGATCCAATCCGCGATCACTTTCGATCCGCAATGTCTACAACTTGTAGAATACAGCGGCAAGATTTTCTGCTTGGCCGTATTGCCAACCTGAGAAAACGCTTTCTCAAGGAGCTCAAGGTCTATAGGTCTACATTCCATTTCTGTAACGTAGGTCGCGAGGGGGTTAACGTCAACTCCTATTGCCTTCCTTCTCAATTTCAATGACTCAATTACTGTCGTCCCGCCTCCACAAAACGGATCTAACGTTATGTCGCCAAGAGCGGAATAGTGAGAGACAAGTTGGCTGAACACATTCCATGGTCTCCGTGCAAAATACTTGTGCATTTTGTAGACCGCAGTGTGGGGCCTGGCCTCCACTGTTCCACTGAGCGGTGGTCGAGCGAAGGTCTCAATGTTCTGAATATCAGTCTGAACTGCGGGTAAATTAGCGGGCAAGTTGACGGACACCAAGCGGGTGGATTTGATCTGCATGGGTGATTGAAGCTTCCTCCAAGGAAGACGGCAATATTCTCAAGATTGAGGCCACCTAGCAGACGAATCCGTGTTGGTCGATCGAACTGCACTATCCAGCCGCATGGTTTTTAGGGTTTGCCAAAAGTAACTATATCCTCTAGCTCGTGAAAGCACGTTGCGATGAGTGACCCAACATTAAGAAAGATAATGAGGGGTGCAAGATTTCTCAGTCGAATAAAAGACGAAATGTAAAGGAAAGGGTTGAGGCAATTCTAGGCGGATATGAAGAGAAGTACGGGAAGAGTAGTGGTGCGAAGCTAGATCCGCGAAACAACGACTCCTATTTGATTATTCTTTATCTGCGGAAACATGAGCCGGATGTTTTTCGTTTCACTTGTCCACGTTGCGGGCACGTTCATTCTGGCTGGATTGACTGGAAAGTAATAGGTAGCATAAGCGGTCTATTCGAAGACATTCGGAGAGCAAGGCAAAAGCTGAATCAGAACGGCCTTTACCTACCAACGGACCCCACGGTGCTCGCCAAAAGACGACGCAAAGAAGAAGCAACACGCGCAATGATGGCTCGTGCGTAGGCTGCTATATGGCTTATCAAATGATATCTCGAGCCATCGACCAAAGTCCTTGTTTTCACTAGTTCAACTTCAGGAATCTGCCGATGGTGGAAGAACAACGGTGCGCGGGTGACCATGCTAATTATCTATGCGCATGACACATAAGTCGCATTATCTGATACTTGCTCAAGAGAATCTAGGCTGTTGTTCGATGGTCAATTCCGCAAACCCATCGAGCAAAGGAGCGGGCAATCAAGATTCAATCGTCTCGGACGCTTCACTATATGGGGATCCTCATGTGTGCAACAGCTTTGGTGCGCGCACACATACGCAGTTTTAGGGTGTTATCACCCTGGGAGTTGGGCGACGACACCCTTTAGCGAATCTGCATCTCTTCCCCATGTGTATGAATCCCGGAGACTGCGTGAGCACACCCTTTGGCGAGTATCAAGTCTGACCTACGACCTGCCGCTGAGCAGGGACTCCCGGGTTACTCCCCTCTAGTCGACATTTCCTAGCCTCAACTTGTCTTAAAAGTAGATGGACAACACTCGCTGAGCGTCAGATTGCGAACACGCGCTATCTGTAGCCAGCCGACTATCACGACAACTCCCGCTCAGCGGCACATCATCGTGTTTCAACTATTCAACGGCTTCCAATTCTCATTTTACACATATAAGGGCGAAAAGATTTTGATGAAGACAGTTTGTGCTCTTGAGGAATTGCTCACGAAGTTGAGATTCGAGGTCTTCAACTCTTATATGGTCAGTGAACCGTAACTCGCTACGGCTGCTCACGATTGATCAAGAAAGCGATGTTTACCGAAGGAAACGTGCCAAAGGGCGGTACATGCCTCTCAGTCTTCCTCGTACTGAAGGAAAAGGACGGCATTCTTGTCGGCAAAATGACCAAACCCGAGATATGGATTGACAAAATCATGGTCGGGGAGATGTTCGCACCAAAGTACGTATCCTCCAACAAATGGGTGATCCCGGCGTCTCACTTGAAGTACGGAGAGAAACCAGACGATGCAGCGGCGCGTGTCCTAGCAGAACAGATTTGTGTGAGCAGAGTTAAGCCCTCATTCCTCGGAGTACAATCACATTTGTCAGTGGATCCGAACGACCCCGAGGCGGCTCATTGGGACATTTGCTTCGTCTATGGCGCACGTTTGGGAGTCAAGCAATTGGCGCGACCGGAATGGTTCTCTGAACTAGTATTCCAGAAGCCTGCTACTCTCAAGAGTGAGGATTTTACACGAGGACATGGAGACATCTTGCTGGAGCTCGGAGTAGTCAAGCAGTAAAGTTACTGTAGCGGACTCCGCCGCATCTGGCCGTCAATCATCCCCTCCGCTTGCCTTCGTCCCCGCGATTGTCAGGCTCCTCGTTTCCCTGCTGCATCTTTGCGATTCTGATACCGGTTCTTCTCTTGGAGAAGCGAGAAACGGGAACCCATTCGAAGTCAGCAATATTGACGGTAATGAAAGTAATATGCTTTCGCTTAAATGCGCTCTCGACAATCCATTAGAGATGAGTGGTGGGTAAGAAAATAGAATTTGAATGGCCCGAACTAGAGATTCAACTCGCCGCAACTCTCCTTGAAGAAGACGAGCCGGAACTGTGTGCGCGACTGTGGCAGCATCTTGAGAAACCGACCAAGTTGGTGTGTCGCCATCCTCTATCTACAGGATATGAGTTTGGTTGCGACAGTAGGCCACCGAAGCATCCCGTTGAGGCCGGAACACAGGCCCAGCCAGTGGGTAGGAAGACGTGGTTGCTGAGCAGAATCGAACCGGGTAGTGTAGTCTACACGGTTGCCGGCGGGTATGGGGGCATCGGCATATTCTATGGGCCATGCACAGAGCCACTACCGTCACGCGGTTCCGTGGTTGCGAAGGTCGACAAGGACGATATGAAAAAACTGGTAACTGCTGGACGGGCTGTCTGGATGGCGCAGTACATGACGCATCTCCCGATGGGCATGATTGCGAAACGAAAGGAGTGAGACGCGATGGTCAAACATTGGCGTGAAGTCAAGGATAAGATTGAAGCGGACCTAGACAGGATCTTTTGGAAGGAACCTGAAGAGGTTACCATGTCTAAGCTAGGGATTTTCCCGAGCGGAGCAGGTGTCGACGATCAAGTCTTGGGTAACTTGTTTTTCCAAGTCGCGGATACCCAGGCGATGGGCTGGTGGACCGCCGAGCCCGCTATGAAGCAAGCGCTTGGTGACCCGACTTTCAGCTTGGAACACTGCAAGCGTATGTGGAAATACATGACCGTGCATATGGCCAGTTTGATGGGGCGTGCCGATCCACCGAACTGCCCTGCCCCTTGGCTTAACCTTCCTAAGTTGACCGAATTTTGCAGCGACATGCTGGACTGTCTTGATACCGTAGAGACCAAAGATGACTTGAGAGATCTGTTGTGGAGTTGGTTCAATTACATAAACACGCTAAACCGATGGTTCTTCTTGATATTCCCATGGCATCTAGGCAAGATGTTTCCAAGAGTTGGACCCGAACAGATCGAAGAACTAGCAAAACTCGCTGGACTGAAGACTCAACAAGCCTCCAGATAGTCAGACCTTTTGGTTGGTCAGAATGATGAGGATTGCTCTCTATGACGGCCAAGGTGGTCTACGACTCCAGACAGCACCTGACCCTGAGATGGTTCCTGGCGGAGCGTTGCTAAGGCTGAGAGCGTGTGGAATCGCAATTTCAGACATAAGAGCGTACAGAGCGAGACTGTTCCCTAGATTGTACCACAAGCTTGCTGGCGAACTTATTCAGGTGTCCCCGGAAGTCAGCGGCATTGAAGCCGGAGCTCGAGTCTACATTAACAGCTACTATCACTGCGAACAATGTCCCGCATGTAGACGCGGATTTTCCAATCTATGCGAAAAAACCACCTACTTCTACAACCAAGCTCTTTCAGAGTGCATAGCATTGCCAACAAGGTTTCTTCAAAGAGGCGTAACGACGAAAGTTGGAAAGGACGTATCCTTTCAGGACGCAACCTATGTTGGACCTTTGTCAAACTGCATGAACACCCTGAGGGCTGTAGATTTTACGCCAGGAGATAGCGTCGTTGTTCTCGGAGCAGGACCTATGGGATTGCTCCATGTCCTGCTGTTGAGGCTGCGCGGCGCGGGCAAAATAATTGTCTCAGATGTGGACGATTTCAGAGTTCAGAAAGCAAAGGAGTCTGGTGCTGACTACACGATCAATGCCAAGACAGTAGACGCAGTCGCGGAAGTCAGGAGGCTGAGTGACGGTGGAGCCGATGTAGCCGTTGTGGCCACGGGAAGACCTGACGCAATGCTCGACTCAATCAAAATGGTCGGATGCCGCGGCAGGATAAGTTTCTTCGGCGGGACCGCATTGGAGCAGCAGGACACAGGTTTCAAGCTGGATCCCAATCCCATTCACTACAAGGAGCTAAAGATCGCTGGAACCTACGGCGCACTTCCAGACGACTACAAACATGCCGCAGAGCTGATAACTTCAAAGAGAATTTCACCCTCACAGTTGGACACCCATCATTTTGACTTTGATCGCATTCAAGAAGCATTGGCTGCTGAAAAGGATCCGAAAGCTCTTCGAGTCATGATACGAGTGTAATCATTTCGATTCCACAGAATGGTGTGATATAACTTGAAGTTCGGTATCTCAATTGTACCAAATAAGCCCGCAACTGAGTTCGTAGAGCACGTGAAGCTTGCGGAAGAGGAGAGCTTTGATTCTGCATGGATTGCAGATGTTGGTCTGCATAGAGAAACCTTCATGATGTGTGCGCTGGCTTGTCAAGGAACTAGAAGAATACGGATCGGCACTGGTGTTGTGAACCCATATACGCGACACCCTGGGTTGATCGCTGCTCAAGTGGCAACGCTTCAGGAAATGTCACACGGGAGGGCTTTCCTTGGGCTTGGAGCAGGTGGCTACAGGGCTCTACGGCAACTCGGTATCTCCACCTGGGACAGACCAGCGCTAACGCTTAGAGAGTCGATCAAGGTGATCAGAGGACTCTTGGAGGGTGAGAAACTCACATTCCGCGGATCTGTACTTGCAGTGGCCAATGCGCAGATCGATTTCCAGACTCAAGCAAGGCCCCCAATCTACTTGGGGGTAATGCTTGGGAGACAAGGGCTAAGGATGGCTGGAGAACTCTGCGATGGTGCACTTCTTGTGGGCCCACTTGGCAATCAAACGAAACGAATTGTCGAAACAGTCAAGCAGGCTGCAAGTGACAGCGGTAGAGATCCACAGGAAATCGACATTGCCATGACAGCGCCCTTCTCGGTTTCAAGGAAGCCGGTTGAAGCCATCAGGGCGGCGAAGCAAACCGTTGCAGAGCTAGGCGTACTGGACGATAGACTTCGCCCAGCGATCTTGGCTGAGGGCATAACTGATGAAGCGATCTCAAGGGTGAAGGATGCTGTTCAGCAAGGTCGGGCAGCTGAAGAGGCGGTCACGGACGCAATGGTCGACCTCTTCGGAATCGCAGGGACGCCTTCAGATTGCGTCGAAAAGATCGCGCTACTGAGGAAAATAGGCATCAATCAAATTGTGGTTGGAAGGCCTGCTAGGCAGAGTCCTGAGATGATGAAGATCATTGGTAAGGATATCATCCCGATTTTGCGTTGAGCGACAGCTCCCTTTTCACAGGAGCCTTTCAGTGACAAGACTTTTCAGGTGGCCAAACTGCCTACTCTCGACGCTCAAATGACTAAGAAGCTTTTCTGGGACGATGCATACGTCAGGGAATTTGATGCAAAGGTAGCCTCCGCCAATGGGAACCAAGTAGTACTTGACCAGTCTGCCTTCAACCCGCGAGGTGGAGGCCTTGTAGGTGACACTGGCTCGCTGAGCGGAGTGAGGGTGGTTGACACCGTAAAGGGAGAAGGCGACTCCATCGTTCATGTTTTGGAGCAAACGCCACTGTGGAGTGCAGGAAGCCAAGTTCACGGCACAATCGACTGGGACAGGCGACACAGAATCATGAGGATGCACACTTCAGCCCATCTCCTCAGCTCAATCTTTCACAAGGAGACCGGCGCTCTCATCACAGGAAACCAGATCGAACCCGAAAAGTCAAGGGTCGATTTCAGTCTCGACGATTTTGATCGAGAAAAGATGCTGGTCTACTGCGGAAAAGCAAATGAGGCGATCACAAAGAACCCACCCGTCAAGACATATTTCATGAAAAGAGAGGATGCGCTCAAGATTCCCGGCATCACGAAACTTGCGAGCGCTGCTCCACCTGATGTCAAAGAACTCCGCATAGTTGAGATTGAGGGGTGGGATACGCAAGCTGATGGCGGAGTACATGTCAAGAGCCTCGGTGAGATCACGAAAATTGAACCTTTGAAGTTCGAGAACAAAGGCAAAAGCAACAGAAGACTCTACTTCACCATACCCTGAATTCGGCATCCAGAGATTCGAAGTTTCTCGATTACACCTCTTGCTTGCTTCTTGCCACCAATCGACGAACCCAAGCTAGGATAGTCATTGCGCAGACTGATAACGCTCAATTTCCTCGACGCTTATGTGACAGGAGCTTACTCGCTAGTCGTCCCACTCCTCTTGCTTGAACGAAGAATAGACCTCACTACTATTGGCATCATATTCTCTGTCCTTCCATTGGCATACATGCTGAGTAGAACGCTCCTTGCATCTGCAGCCGACAGCATCGGTTTTGGAAAGATATTCAATGTGAACGCTCTAGCTAATCTCGCTTCAGTCACACTATACGCGGTCTCGGTGACGCCGGTTTCGTATGCTTTTGCCAAAGGCACCCAAGGCGTGAAGGAAGCCTCGATTTGGGCTGTAAACCGAAACGCCGCATACGCCATAACAGGCCGAGAAGACCCCCGCAAGACCGCCATGGTGGATTTCGTCCGTGCCCTTGCACTTGCTGCCGGAACTATCGTCTCGGGTTTCCTGATCTTGTTCGTAGGCTTTCAGGGAATATTCTTTTCGTTGGCGGTTTTTTCAGTATTGATATTCGTCCCGGCGAGAATGTTCAAGACCGAGACGAAACAAAGACTGAGCACTACCGGTCTGTTAAGAAGGCTTGACCCAAGATCGGTCGACCATGAAACATGGCATACTGCAATGACCATATGTTGGTACATGATCGCCTCGAGTCTCGTGTTCAGCTTCATACTGCCGATCTTCTTGCATTCGAAAGGCCTCGGGTATTGGGAGATAGGCATGGTGCTGGGCATCTACAATGGGGTGGGAGGACTCTTGCTGCTCTTCTCAGTGCGCAGACCTCCATCCGTCAAGATCACACTCCTTGTCCAATCAACATTGTACCTTTCAGCAGCGGTCTTGGTTCCGATGTCCGAAAGCTGGCCTATGATAGCCATGATAATTGTGATGGCATTTGCCGAGTATACTAGTTTCATTGTTCTTGAGACGCTGATCAGTCAATCAGCAACTGGATCGGAGAACATTGCGACGACCATAGCTTTTCTATTTCTCCCAGGGACCTTGGCTCAAATCCCCGCGTTAATGTTTGCAGGTCTATTGGTCGAGAAATTCGGCTATGGAGCGCCGTTTTGGATCGCAGGAGCCTTCTTTGTCATCTATTCGCTCGAATCTTGGCGGATAATCAAACGCTCAAATTGCCGCCCCGCGATACCGTTCAGCTCGGCCCCTGGTGAACTCTAGTAGGTGCAGGCTGTTCTCATATTGTAGGTTACTACAAACACCAGTATTTCTGTTAGGAGAGATGTGTCAACGACCAATTCTGTGACCGTATCTGCAGTCTTAGACACCGCAATCCGAACATGATTTGAGTAGGTTGTCTGAACTTCAACTCGACGTTGATTCGTCTTGGCTCTCAAGGTCGTTCTGGTGGAACCGGAAAAGGCAGGGAATATCGGCGCGATAGCTCGGTCAATGAGGAATTTTGATCAGCGTGATTTGTGGATCGTCAACCCAAAGGTCGCGATTGATGGCGAAGCACGAGCATATGCGATGCACGGACTGGAGATCCTTGAAGCAGCGAAGATTGTCGGTACTCTGCACGAAGCACTTGCAGGCGTTGACGTAATTGCCGGAACCAGTGCTGTAGTTGCAAGAAGCACCTCAAACCTGTCGCGGTTAGCTATCACTCCAAAGCAGCTTGCAGAGAAGACCACTTCCACAAAGGGAGCTATCGCGATTGTATTCGGAAGAGAGAGTGCTGGACTCAATAGGCAAGAAGTAGAACTATGCGACCTCTTAGTAACGATACCAGCCAGCCGCAACTACAACGTTCTGAACATCGCTACAGCTGCTTCGATCATCTTCTATGAACTCTTCCAGACCCAAGCAACTGGAAACATAGAACCCGCATCAAGCGCTTCCAAACAGAGGCTACTAGCACAATTCGATCGACTTATGAAACGAGGCGAAATCCAACTCCACAAACGCAGACTCGCACAGCGAGCATTCCGTAACATAATATCACGCTCCTTCATCTCCCGCCGAGAAGCATCACTCCTGATCGGCGTGTTTAGGAAGGCTCTGCCGAAGACGGTGTAAACTTAAGTAAGCGTGATTGCAATGACGGCAGGCTCTCTGAGAGTATGAAGGATGAAGGGTAGAAACTACCGACAGATCAAGGGGCAACCTTACACTAGACTGAAGTATATTCACGGAACACCTCCGTCAAAGATTTCGAAGTTCATGATGGGAGACACAAAGAGCAAATTTGAATACAGATTCAGCCTAGTGGCACAATCACCCGTACAGATTCGACACAATGCCCTTGAAGCTGCTCGAGTTGCTGCGAACAAAGTCCTTTTCGACGCGTTGGGCGAGACGGGATACAAGATGCACCTCCGCGTCTATCCCCACGTCGTGCTACGGGAAAACCGAATGATCGCAACCGCTGGCGCGGACAGATTACAGGAGGGTATGCGGAGAGCATTCGGTAAGCCGACTGGCAGAGCTGCCAGGATCAAGTCAGGACAATCGATCTTGGACATATATGTGAACGGCAACGCCACGGAGACTGCTAAGGCAGCTCTTCGCGTTGGCTCGACGAAACTGTCGGTCGCATGTGTCGTCTCTCAGGAGAGATTAGTCGCACAAGCTCCGCAGGCCGCCGCCTGAACAGACTAACCTCACAGATGGAATTCTTTTCCGTCATATTGGATCTTAGCCAAATCATCGGACATAGTTTCTCTCTCACAACGCATCGGTAACGCCTGCAAGTCAAGAAGACCTCATGTTTGAGAGGGTCAATCTGAGCCTAATCGCGCAACAAACGTCCCATAAAGCCTAAGGGACATCGTTGAGATGAGTCAATCGAATCATTCGGTCCCGATATGAGACGTGATTTTGGGCATGTATGAACTTGAAGTGGACAGAATCATAAACGAAATGAAACGGCGCGGGTCAAAACGAGTTCTTCTGCAGATGCCAGAAGGGCTGAAGCCGATGGGTTTTGAGTTGGCAATGATGTTGGAAAAGAGCACAGGTGTAGAAGTGTTCGTCTCGGGGGATCCGTGCTATGGAGCATGTGATCTTGCACTCTATCCTAAGAGACATGTTGAGGCTGATCTACTGATTCATGTTGGACATGCGGAGATTCCAGGCGAATTTCCTGAAGAGAAAGCCCTCTACATTGAAGCGAGAGCCGAAGTTCCAATAGACGAGCCGATGCTCCAAGCAGTCCAAATGCTGGAGAAGGAACAGGTGATCGGCCTCGCCTCAAGTGTTCAGCACATGAATCAAATCGATAGGGCAAGAGAAATCCTTCAAGAGCATGGGAAAGAGGTGCTTGTCGGCAGTGCCTCTGGTTGGTTGAGATATGCAGGGCAAGTCTTGGGTTGCGATTATGGAAGCGTTCGATCAATAGCAGAGAAAGTAGACGCGATAGTTGTTCTGAGCGGAGGCGATTTCCATGCCCTCGGAATTCCTCTCGCCACTGGAAAGCGTACAATAGTTGTCGACCCTTTTCAACGGTCCGCCAGAGACCTGACCGAGATGTGCCGCAAACTCCTTCGGCAGCGATGGGCCAGCATCACGAGATTCAAAGAAGCAAAGAAGATCGGAATAGTAGTAGGCCTAAAGAGTAGCCAAATGAACATATCACTAGCGAGACGGCTCAAGGAACTGCTTGAAAAGGCAGGATATTCGACTGTCCTCCTATGCACCAACGAGGTAATTCCGGAAACATTGGAGTCATTCACAGACATAGAAGCTTTCGTCGAGATCTCTTGCCCAAGAATTAGCACTGACGATCAAGATCGCTATCGAAAACCAATCCTCAACCCTGAGGAGACAATGGTCGCCTTGGGCAAGAAGGAATGGGAAGACTACACCAATAGAATGAACCTAGAAGAGTGGCATTAGAGAGGTCATCGAAGCTGACTCTCGAAATCTCATTGTAAGCACTAGAAGTGAGGAAGCGTGCCGGCAAAGGCGGTTTTGATTCGGAAGCGCGATCTCGCAAGGACGCTACAGACAATTAGTCCTCATCCTGAACCCCGAGTCAGTCTTGAGCAGTACACAATCCCAGCCGACCTAGCGGCAGAGATTCTTTTTCTCGCGAGTTATTCACTTGGAGACATCGAGGGCAGGTGCGTGTTAGACCTTGGCACCGGAACTGGGAGACTCGCCCTTGGTGCATCGATACTCGGAGCGGAGTACGTGGTTGGTGTTGATCTCGACCAGTTGGCGTTGAGGATTGCGTCGAGCAATTCGAAGCGGTTGGGGTTGGGTACGAATTGGGTTCTCGGAGACGTGAAAAGTCTGCGAGGGCATGTTGATACAGTACTCATGAACCCACCGTTCGGAACCAAACGACCGCATGCTGATGTGGAGTTTCTTCAGATCGCATTGAAACTAGGAAAGGTGGTCTACAGTATCCACAAAGCCTCAACGCATCAGTTCCTAGAGCGCTGGCTGCGACGTCGTCGCGCAGAGGCCGAACTGGTCATCTCCACGAAGATGGAGATCCCTCATCAATTCCACTTCCATACCAGTAGAAAACGGCACGTAGAAGTTGAAGTATTGAGAATCAAGTCATGATGATCACATATCTGACCTTATATACAGGGTAGTCATGTAACCGCTAACGGATCTACGCAATTCCCACATTGATCTCGCCGAGAGTGATCTCGCTGGCGAAGAATCCAGAAAGTGATTGTGAAGTTGAGTACAGTCAATTTGAGTAAAGCCGCACGTGAACGCATTCAGCCGGTACTCCCAGGAGACAAGCTGGGAGTTGTAGAGGAGTTCCTCCTCGGAACAGGTACCTATGAACAGGAAGGAACTATTTACTCTAACTTCACTGGGACAGCGAAGATCGACATTAGGAACAAGAGGGTGACCGTGACCCCCGCGACCAGGATCCCTGAGCTTCCCAGAGAGGGAGCAACGATTCTGGCTTCTGTGACTCACGTGCAGGAGAAAATGGCAACCGTGAGCATTTGGAAGATCAATGGAAAAACACTGCAGAATCCTTTCACAGCAATCCTCTACATATCTTCATCAAGTCCTCGATACGAAAGGAATATGTCTGATGTATGCAAAGCAGGTGATGTCATTCGCGCCAGAGTCATAGACATGACAAATCGGATTCCGCAATTGACGACGGCTGGTCGTGGTTTAGGAGTGGTGAAGGGTTTCTGCTCAAGATGCGGAGGCACACTGGCACTTGTAAGTAAGAGGCTTCAATGTTCTTCATGTGGAAATGTTGAGCGGAGGAGACTCGCCGAAGACTACGGTCAGTTCACATGAGGTGGAACAGATGGAAGTCAAGATTCTCTCGAAGAGCAAGAATGAGTTGAAGATCGAGATAGTTGGCGAAGATCATACCTTCTGCAACCTCCTGCAGAACGTACTTCTCGAAGACAAGAGCGTGGAGATGGCTGGATATGATCAGCCTCATCCTCTGATAAGATCCAGCATAGTCCACTTGAGAACTAAACGTGAGGCGTCACCGGAAAAAGTTCTACTTAGCGCGCTGGCCAACATACAGGAACTGAATAAAGAGTTCAACGAGAAATTTGCCAAGGCCGTCGAACCCGCATAATGAATAGGCCAGACGATATCCGCCGAGTCCTACGTGACAAACAACTCGCTAGCCTAGGAGATGCCTACGTAAATTTCCTTTATTCTTTGGCTCTGACGCGACTAAGCGGAGAACCACAAGGAGTCAAAGTCAGCGATAGGATTCTCGCCGAAGCATTCAAGCTAGCGGGATTACGCGAATTTCTAGGAACCCGGATAGCACGCAAGGACCTCGCAAATGCTTCAGAATCTCTTCTAGTTGAGGCGTATCGTAGAGACTTGCTGACGATAGAGGAAAGCGTTACAATTCTAGCCGGCAATCCCGAGGACCCTGTTCTTGGTCTAGTGGATCTCCTGAAGACAGCGGCTGGACGCCTAGTACGCACATAGTCGGCGAACCGTTGTTGCTCAAGAAAGAGACCAGAATTCTCGGTTTGAGCGCTCCTCGAATGGTCAGGAACTACATTCCTGTCATCGGAGTAGTATTTCGAGGTCACTTGTGGCTTGATGGCATCATCATGTGCGTATTACGACCAAACCAACGCGCCAATCTTCCGGTCCTAGCTCACGCGATCACACAATCGAAGCAGTACTCCCAAATCCGCGCCGTCATTCTTTCGCCGAGACTACTAACATCAAGAATACGTATTGGGATGGCACCCTTGGCCAACACAGTCGGTCTTCCAGTAATGTGCGTTGGCAGACGAGCCTCAGACCGGACTAACAGGTCGCGGGACACGAAGCGCAAGCGATCCGCTTTGACGAACCACCTTCGAATCAGAATCGGCAGCAAGTATCTCTCAGTCTTGATAACTGGGATCAACGATCCTGCCAAGACAAGGGAGATTCTCACGCTCGCTTGTGCGACGAATAGCCAGAGTCCTGAAGTAGTGAGAGTAGCGGAACTGATAGCGGATCATATCCCCCGGCCGAATATCCTTCAAAATGCTGAGGGTTTTTCGTGACACTTCTCTCATCACAGATGGTCGAATCCTCTATGACTACACTAGACAGCATATCGGACCAAACGAGAGAAGCCTCAGGTATCCAGATTGACGAACCAAGCAAGCTGCTAACAATAATCTGGACCTCAAGCAATTTGACGCGAACCGACAGGAAGTTCTATCTTACCACTCAACAGAACCAAGCAATCCTTAAATCAGACTCATATTGATTGGGCTAGCCGGTCGTTATCGAAAGTGCAGTTTTGTCCGAAGTGCGGTCTAGCTCTCCTTCCCACGAAGAAACAGAAATCGATAGTGCTGAGCTGCCCCAAATGCGGGTACGAAACGAAGCGCTCCGATCGAACGGTACAGAAACTTGAGCAGCAGAAGGAGAACGTTGTCGTCATTGGCAAAGAGGAGCAGAAGATTCGCACGCTACCCAAGACGAAAGTGGACTGCCCCAAGTGTGGTCATAAAGAAGCATTCTACTGGCTTGTTCAAACACGCGGAGCCGATGAATCCTCAACCCAGTTCTTCAGATGCACAAGCTGCGGCACCACGTGGCGAGAAAACTCCTAGAATAGATGCCTGACCGTCACCGCTCAATTAAAGTACATAAGCCCCC
>Ga0315282_10006246_pt1 | contig 20017 bp, 21 predicted proteins | sample YL17G07_20_MG_FD_203693 | JGI IMG/M metagenome (GOLD analysis project Ga0315282, IMG submission 203693) | Sediment microbial communities from Yellowstone Lake, YNP, Wyoming, USA - YL17G07_20 | ecosystem: Environmental > Aquatic > Freshwater > Lake > Sediment | place: USA: Wyoming | collected... | reverse complement strand
CCGAGCTTTGTGACCGGTGTGTATGCTCCACCCGCAAACGTGAAATCGCACTTTCTGCATTTCCAGACGCCTACGCTTTCGCGTTTAACCCTTACGAAGCCGCATTGTGGGCATCTATGGGGTTTCTTCAGCTCCGTGATCACTTTGACGTACCGTTTTCTGACGGAGGACCCGTATCGAACTCCTAAGCCCCTTGTTGGGCCTACTTTCTTCATTTTTCCCAATCTTTTCACCAATCCAGTTTTTTCCGTATTTCTGCAGCTTTTTCTTGCGCAATTTTCGTGGCTTCTACTATCTGTTGCGGTGTAAAGTATCCTGCGCCGCCCTTTTGTATCGCGCAGATGTTGCCTTCGTCATTGATCGCCATGGAAATCCGCGCATCCATTATTTGCTCCTCTTCTAACCACGGATCAACGATTAATTTGTCGTTTATCTTTCCAAGAGTCACCGTTATAGGGTGGCTTTTCATTGGAAGCGGAGTATATCCATGTTTGATTTTCACTTCTCCATCTTTGATTTCGTAGTTGGGCATCTTCGTGTTAAGCAAAGCGGCTACCGCGGCTAAAGCGGAAGCATCTATCAAGTTTCCATCGTGGTTAAGCACCCAAACGTCAACAAAAACGACGAACACGTTTTTTCCAGGTTCAATACACAGCTTCTCTACGTCTATGGCTTTCGATTCTCTTATGCCTCTGTCCACTATTCTGGCTAGTTCTATGGAGTTTTCGTCTGGCGGTCCAGGCTCGAAAGTTGGCGAGGCCAACGGTACGAGTTCAGCGTTTACGGTTTGTACTCCTTCGTTTGGCGTATCGGGAAACGGTTGACCTGTTTCAACTTTTGTTCCAACAAGGACCTCAGTTTTTCCCAGCAGCACTCTGGCGGAGCCTTCTGCCTTTTCGATTAGTCCTTGTTCAAGTTTGATTTCTCGATAGTCACCTAGGCCTCTTCCATCGAGACGTTTTCCAGTATCAATTAGTTGTCCGATCTGTTTCTGTCTTACACGGGTAACAAGTGATGACATTACTCTTCAACCTCCTCCTTGACGTTCATATACTTGGTTTTTAACGCTTCCTTTTGTAGGGCGTAGATTTTTTTGCATCCTTCCATGGCCAAGTTCACTGCGTTTTCGAACTCATCTGGGGTAAGTATTCCATCCATCTGCAGCAGTGTTACTGCGTTCAAGTTGGGCATATACGCCACGGGAACGTCGGCAACTCCTACTTTGTCTTCCGTGTCCATCAAATCCAGAACGACGGTGTCGTCAACTTTTCCCGCTGCGCACGCAACCACTAGATCTCGCATGGGAATGCCAGCGTCTGCTATGGCCAAGGAAGCTGCGGTGATGCTTGCACATCTTGTTCCGCCGTCAGCCTGCAAAACTTCAACGAACACATCTATGCCCGTCCGCGGGTAATATTCCAAGAACACTGAGGGTTCAAGAGATTCCCTGATGACTTTTGAAAGTTCCACCTCTCTTCTTGAAGGCGCCGGTGACTTGCGTTCCTGCACAGAGAAAGGCGCCATGTGATAACGGCATCTCAGCACCATGCGATCTGGAAGCGACAAGTGCTTAGGATGCATTTCTTTGGGGCCGTACACCGCCGCCAAAATCTTGTTCTTTCCCTGCTCGATGTATGCTGAACCATCAGCGTTTGACAAAACGCCTACTTCAATTTTTATAGGTCTTAATTCGTCTGCTTTCCTTCCGTCCAGCCTTAAACCTTTCTTATCAATCAACTTTTCAGGTTTTTCATTCATTTTTACTTTCCTCCCGTTTTGCTTTTTCTTCTTTAAGCAATTGTGAAATGCGATCTGTTAGACCGCTCGTGTGGGATTCCTCTTCGATTTTTCGAATCGCCATCATGGCGAGTTCTTCGTCCTCTGGGTTTTTCCCAGTGACCAATATGACTCCGTTGAGTCCCAGAATTATCTGGCAGCCTGTTTCCTGTTTTATCATGGAAATCATAGAACCCTTTCTGCCTATCACTCGGGGGATCTTCGTCGGCGTTACTCGCATTATTTGTCCACGGGTTATTTTTCCCAAGCCCGGCTCGCCGACCGTGAGCTGCGGGTCATGTGCTCTGTCATATGAAGCTATTTTGGCAACTATCAAATCTCCTGCGTTAAGGACTTGTGACAATTCGTCATTTTGTGGTTTGAAAGGTCTGCTTAGAACGTCTGATGCTCTCAAAAGTGCCTCGTAGGGTGCTTTAATGTTTATTGTCCATCCGTTGAATCCAACTTCCACAACTGTGCCTATGACTACATCGCCTATTTTGGGAACATAGAAAGCCCTTAAAGCGACGACGTCCACGTTTTTGTTGTCACAGTCTACAAGGCCGATTCGTGAGGCGTAGATTTTGTTTCCTTCCGCGTATGTGTTGTCGCCTGCTACGTAGTCGCCTTCTGCAAGCAATTCTCCTGGTGTTACAAGCTGCTTTTTTTCAAAAAATGTTGGCATAATTTCACCTACCATCCATCAAACTCAACTTTTTTAGGTAACTATTTTCGTTTCTCCACTTCCCTTTGTAACTTCTCCAAGTTTATTAAGAAACGAAGCGTAAGAGCCGGCAGGCATTTCTACTATGCCGTGCCAGGAACCGTCGGCACGCCATTCTTCCCGTTTTATTGTTCCGAAGTTTTTGACTGCTCCATACGCTCTTGCTGAGTGTTCAGCAGGTATCTGGACGCTCACGGATATTTGTTCTATTTTCAAAGGCAGAATCGGACGTAAGAGTTTCACTATGTCTCTGGCTTGTTCTTCTACAGGTTTGTAGGGGTCTATAGGATAGTGGATTTGTTCCATGGCGTTCTCTATGCGCAAAGGCGGGTGTGGAAGATTGGTTTTCGGGTCAACTGCCTGTCGTGATATAAAATCTATTATTTGTTTTCTCTTGTCTTCTACCATTTTGCGCCTTTGCTCTGTTGTGAGCTGAAGTGTGCCTTTTTTAAGTATGATATCTGCGATTTTCAGTGTTTCTGTTGTTCCGAAGGCTTTGCGCAACCGCTCCTCTGAGACTCTTGTGCCCTTGTTTGCGTCTGCAAAAATGGTTTCAGTCGCTAGAACCTCTGTTATTCCGGCAATTTTTCCCGTGCGGTAGTCTAATGCCTTCTGAGGTTTTACTAGAACTTCAAAATGTTCGTTATCTTTTGTTAAGCGTGCAACGGTGTACTTCTCACTCATTAAAACTTCACTTGCTCGAACCCAGCTCTTTGATATAGCCTTCTACTGTTTCGTCTGTGAGCATTTCCATTTTCTTCGTTGCTTCGGGGATGACCGCGATTTTTATTCTGGGCGGCAATTGCCTAGCTTCTAAGGCTTTTACCAAGCATTTTACTGCGAGTTTCGTGTCTTCTTCTAGGCTCATTTCTTCGCGGTATTCGTCTTTCAATATTGCCAACACTGTTTCTCTTCCAGCGCCTAGGGCTGTGGCTTTGTAGCCTCTGTAGGTTCCGCTCGGGTGGGTTCCGAAAACGCGTGTTCCAGTTTTGTCTACTCCGCTGAAGATTATTGAAACTCCGAAGGGTCTTACGCCAGCGTGTTGTGTGTACATTTGTTGTATATCGCATATTCGTTTTGTAACTACTTCTGTATCTATGGGTTCGTCGTAGGTTAGTTTATTGCTTTGCGCGTATATTCGCGCTTGGTCTATTAGGATTCTGGCGTCGGAGCTTAAGCCCACTATCGCGGCGCCTATGTGTTCGTCAACCTTGAAGATTTTCCATGAGTATTCGGCTTCTTCAAGATTTTCGATGCTTTCTTCTGCGCCCAGGACCACTCCGCCTGCGCATTGGATTCCTAGGATTGTTGCGCCGCGGTTTACTAGTTCCATGGCGTATTCAACTTGAAAGAGCCGCCCATCTGGGGAGAAAACGGTTATGGCGCGGTCGTATGCTCCTGGCGCTGCAAACACAGACATAACATCAACCTCACATTAACTCTTTACGCTTTGCAGTCTTTGATGTGATAACTTTGCTAAAAACCTTTCCTATTGAAAATGTGGTTCTTGGTTTGGTGTGGCTGTTTTGGTTTGCGGGTTGGTTTTGTGTTTGTTGAATCTGGTGTTTGTGTGTTTTTGTGTTCTCTAGTGCTCTGTAGTGCCTACCCCCTCCCTTATATATACATTGAATTGGACCATGAATTGCAGGTTCAGCTTCGGCTTTGTTTTTGCTTCTGTCATAAAAATGTAAAAGAGGTTTGGATAGACACTCTCATTCTGTTTTGCTCATAAACACAGGCGCGTCTTGTTTTTCTCTGTCAACAACCAACCTTCCATTCTTTATCACCTTGTCAACCAAATTCACGCCGAAACGGTAGCCCAGAAACTTGTGATTAGGCACGTTCAGAATGATGACGTCAGCTCGTTTACCCACTTCTAAACTGCCTACTTCGCCAGCACGATTAACGGCGAAAGCAGCATTAACCGTCGCAGCTGTAATCGCCTCAGCCGGCGTCATACGCATAAAATGACAAGCCATAGCAATAACCAACTGTTGATTTTCAACCCAGCAATCCGCGCTAAAACCAGTACCCAAAGCCACAGGCACCCCACAATCAATCATAAGCCGCGCATCGGCATATCTGCCCATCATCAGACTGAAAGCAGCCGCAGGAAGCAAAACCGCAATAACGCCTTTTTCAACCATAGCTTTGATGCCTTCAACAGAAGAAAAAAGCAAATGCTCAGCAGAGACAGCGCCAACGTCAGCGGCGATTTCTGCGCCTCCCAGCATGCTCATCTCGTCAGCGTGAATCTTGGGTTTCAAACCGTGATTTTTGCCCCTCACCAAAATGCGTTTAGTCTGCTCTAGGCTAAATGTTCCTCTTTCACAAAAAACATCGCAAAACTCGGCTAACCCTTTCTCTACAACCTTCGGAATCATCTCGCCAATAATCAAGCCAACATACTCTTCCGAGTTACCACTGTACTCAGGAGGAACCGCATTAGCTCCCATAAAGGTGGAAACAACATCCATGCAGTGCAGTTGGTTCAGACGTCTAGTGGCTTCCAAAATCTTCAGCTCATCTGCAGTGCTTAAGCCATACCCACTCTTAGCCTCAAGCGTAGTCGTGCCATGAGCCAGCATAGTGTCAAGCCTTTCTAAGCCAAGGTCCACGAGTTTTTCAACCCTCGCCCTTCGTGTTTCCCTAACGGTTTTCAATATGCCGCCGCCAGAACTGAGAATCTCCATGTAAGAAGCGCCTTCAACCCGCATCTGAAACTCATCTTCGCGTGAACCAGCAAAAACCAAGTGCGTGTGCGGGTCAACAAAGCCTGGAAGAACAACCTTTCCTTTAGCGCTGATTATGTTTTCAGCCCTAAACGTTTTCATAACATCCCGAGTTTTCCCAACAGCCACAATTCGGCCTTCTCTAATGGCCAAGGCACCGTCACGCACAATTCCCAGCTCACGCATTTGCCTGCCCGTCCGAGGCTTTAGACCGCCGTCGGCAAGGGTCAACAACTCCTCAGCATTCACAATAAGAAGATCCGCGCTTTCTCTGGTTCTAGCTCTAGAAGTCTTACTCAAAGCAATACCAGACTAAAGCTAAGCGCAACAAAGTAATATAGGTTACCAAAAAATCCAGCCTCGCAAAATAGCAAAAAAGTCAAAGCCAAAGTTTAAACTTATAAGTTTTCAACAAACTCATCATATAAAAGAGGAAAAGCTGTGGAAACCGAAGCGAAATTTGAAGTTCCAACATGGAACCAAATATATGAAATGCTGCTTAGCCAAGCCGAAAAAATCCGCAAGAGTGGCTTCAAACCCAACATCACCATCGCCATCTCAAGAGGCGGGTGGCTCCCAGCTCGAGTCTTATCGGACCTTCTCGAAACCAGCCTTGCCAACGTCAGCGGCGAGTTCTACTTAGGTGTTGCCGAAACCAAAAACGAACCAGTCTTGACACAAGGCGTTTCTGCGGTTGTAACAGACAAAAAAGTGCTCATCGCAGATGATGTTGCCGACACGGGTAAAAGCCTGAAACTCGTGAAAGAGCACATTCTGCAACAAGGCGCAAAAGAAGCCAGAATAGCCACGATATACTATAAGCCTTGGAGCGTGGTTAAGCCAGACTATTACGAGCGGGAAACAAGACTCTGGGTAGTCTTCCCATGGGAAATGAAAGAAACCATCAGAAAAATCGTTGAAAAACGCAGAGATAAAGACGCGCTCATCGAAAAGGAAACCGCGAAACTTGTAAAAGCTGGCTTGCCCAAACAACTGGCGGAAAGATTTCTGAAAGAAATATTTGAGGAAAGAAATTGCTAAAATACATCGAAGAAGATGAAAAATACGCCGAAATCACGGGCTTTAGAAACATCAAGATTGAAGATGCTGCAGATTTCTTGAACGCAATCCGCAAGGAGCAGCAACAAAACACCGCAGTTCAATTCTTCAACGCTGAGCTTGTGGCTACGTGGCAGCACCTGCACTTTGCAGCTTTAAACGCATTAACAGCTTTCAGAAACAAAAGCAACATTTCAAAAAACGTCGCCATGGAGGTTATGCTTTACGCTTCTGCGCAACACCAGATTCGAAAGGCTATAGAACTCATAGGAGTCAAACCTGACTCTGCAAATATGGCGGTGGTGATAATCGGTGAAACCCCAGCCTCCATCAAAACGGTTCTTTCTGCAGTTTCAAAGCACATTGGTGCGGAATCCGATGAGACAGTTCTCGAACTGTCCAAAGGCAAGATGCAGAGCATCCGCAGAGCCTTCGACATATCTGAGAGAGAGCTTGAAACGGTCATGAAAAAGAATAACCTCGAACAGGCTTTGGTTAACCTCGTCATCGAGAGAATGGCTCTGCTGTCAACTCAACTTTAGGCTTAACGCATTTTCTCTTTGACAACCGCTAAAATGTCGCTGGGCTTTATGAGGGATATGCCAGTTAATCCGCCGATGACTTCGATTAACAGGATTTTGTCGGGATTTTCCAGATCAGCGTTTCTCCGAATGTCCGCTGCGGCAGCCTCTACCAAGTCACGAGAGTGAACGCTTGTAAAACGTTTTTCCACTGTAACCCTGAAAGTCTCATTCTCCCCTATTTTTGCGGCAAGCTCTGCAGCCGCACATTTTATTTCGTCCAAATCAGTGCGCATAACCTTCTCGATCGGAATAATTCTCAGCGCGTAGCGAAACTCGTACGGACGCTCCTGCAGAATAGCCCTAAACTTCTCTATAACCTCGTAAGGGTCAAGAGTGGTTTTTGCCGCGATCAAACCTCTAACTCCAGTCTTATCAACTGCTGATGTGGGGTCGCCTATTTCCTCCTTAAGCAGGTAAAGCATTTCAGAACACATTTGCCTCTCGCTTCCACGTGAAGTGGTGGCTAAAAGGTTAAAATCCGAAAGCACGCTTTCAACTCCGTTAAAGAATTAGTTTTAGCGAGTTTATTTTTGTTTCTCAATTTATCCTCCCTCTGTTGTCCCTGCAAAATACTTGCCACTACTGTTTTTGCGCAAAAGTTTTATGGATTCTTCTTGGGTCAGTGCAAGTACGGCTTTTCTCACAGCTTGAAAGCTCGTAGCCGTCGCCTCACATCATCCCACAATGAAAGTCTCTGTTCAGAGATTTATCCATTTTGATGTTTCTATGCGCTATGCTTAGATTAAGATGCACTTTTCCATTTTTATCAGCTTCAAAAAGGCGATTTCTAGGCAATTACAGCGATATGGCTTTAGCTGTGGTTGACGCGTCACGTTCACGGGCGCTGCTGAGAAACACTTTGGAGAAAACTGCACCAAAAAGCACGAGTCTTCTTTGAACTTTTGGAGAAGACTACGACAACTGTCGAATACAAATATTTAAACCGTTCCAAGCTACGCTACACTAACACCAAACTGCGCGCGGAGGTGAAAAAGAGGATGTTTGAAGAAGACGAAGAATGGGAAGAAGGCGAAGACGAGGAATGGGAAGAAGAAGAATGGTAAAGCCCATGCAAAAACAAACTTTTAACGATTTTTCTTTTATACATCATTAATACGCGTTCTCGCATTATTTTTTACGTGATTTTCAGGTCCATGTTTATAACTTACCAGTTGACTTCATTATTTCGAGTTTGACATGACACGCGTTGCTGTACTGGACTCTGATAAGTGCAAAACGAAAAAGTGCGATCAGTTATGCGTCCGTTTCTGTCCTATGGTGCGAAGCCGCGTAGAAGCCATAAGAATAGAAGGCAAAAAAGCGGTAATCTCGGAAATGCTCTGCAGCGGCTGCGGCATCTGCGTGAAAAAGTGTCCTTTCAAGGCAATCTCCATAGTGAATCTGCCAGACGAACTTGAAAAAGACTGCAGCAACCGTTTCGGACAAAACACTTTTAAACTTTTTAGACTGCCCATGCCTTCACCGGGCACGGTTTTAGGCTTGCTGGGGCAAAATGGCATGGGCAAAACCACAACTCTGAAAGTTCTCTCAGGCGAAATCAAACCAAACTTGGGGAACTACCAAAATCCACCCGACTGGAACGAGATAATCCAGTATTACAGAGGCTCAGCACTTCAAGACTACTTTCGGAAAATGAGCGAGAATAATCTCAAAATCGCCCACAAACCGCAGTACGTGGACAAAATTCCAAAAGCCGTTTCTGGAAAAGTCGGAGAACTTTTGGATAAGGTTGACGAAAGAAAACTTCTGGATAAACTCGCGGAACAGCTTGAACTCAAACAGGTTTGGGACAGACCCTTAGAAGTGCTCAGCGGAGGCGAACTCCAGCGCGTGGCGGTGGTCGCCGCCCTCTGCCGAGAGGCAGATGTGTACCTTTTCGACGAGCCATCCAGCTACTTAGACGTGAAGCAAAGACTGCAAGTGGCTAGAGCCATAAGAAGCCTGAAAGACCATCAAAAAACAATAATTGTGGCCGAGCACGATTTAGCCATAATCGATTACTTGTCTGACCAAATTTGCGTCTTTTACGGAGAGCCCGGCGTCTACGGCGTTGTCTCCCATGTTCACGGCGTCAGAACGGGCATAAACATTTACTTGCAGGGCTACATTCCCGACGAGAATGTATTGTTCAGAAAAGAATCCATCATGTTTCACGAAAAACCGCCCGCAGTAAGCGTGAGTGCTGGCGAAACACTGTTGAATTGGGGTCGAATGGAGAAAACGTTCGCGGGGTTCAAACTCGTTACCCAACCGGGCGAAATAAAGCGAGGCGAAATCATCGGAATCCTCGGGCCGAACGGCATTGGGAAAACAACTTTCGTGAAGATTTTAGCTGGACTTGAAGAGGCTGATGATAAGCAAAAACTGGGCGAGTTGACTGTAAGCTACAAGCCTCAGTATATTGCTGCAGAGTACGAGGGCACCGTTCAGGAGCTTCTCGTAAGCGTTGCCAAAGAGAACTTTGCGTCAGGCTGGTACAAGACCGAAATCCTTCAACCTTTAAAGATAAACTTGCTTTTGGACAGAAACGTAATGGAGCTCAGCGGTGGAGAACTACAAAAAGTCGCCATTGCCGCCTGCTTATCCCGCAAAGCTGATTTGTTCTTGCTGGACGAGCCGAGCGCCTACTTGGATGTTGAGGAAAGATTGAACATGGCGCGAACCATAAGGCGAGTTGTCGAAGCCCACAACGTGACCGCTTTCGTTGTTGAGCATGATGTTGTAACTCAAGACTTCATCGCGGATCGCCTCATGGTTTTCAGCGGAGAACCCAGCGTGAACGGCACCGCGAACTCGCCTACAAGCCTGAGAAAGGGAATGAACATGTTTCTGAAAGGAATGGCTGTCACATTCCGCCGAGACTCAGTCACCAGACGACCCAGAGTTAACAAGGAAGGCTCAAAACTTGACACTTTCCAAAAACACATCGGAGAATATTATTATACACGTTTGCGGCAAAAATGAAGCGTGCCAAGTCCTATTCATGGCTAAACCCGAGAAAACGAAAGGCAAAATGCTGTCTTTCGCCTTTCGAGAAATGAAGGTTTTTTCTCTGAAAAATGTAGTTAACTTAAAGAATGAGCAAAAACATATCCTAAGCGAATTGATGATGAGAAAGAACTCAAGTGGTGGAGGCTAGAAGTGGCTCAAGCAACCTTTGAGGAAACAAGCGCTTCAGACTATGTTTCTCTTTATAACCAAGGTTATTCAATTAACGAACTTCTTATTTGCACCTACGACGAGCAGAAAACGAAGGGCAGACGCGGTAGGCATCTGAGTGTTTTTCGAAATTGCAAGAAGAAAAAAGAAGTTATGAAGATTTTGCATTCATGGTACAATGAGTTAAAGGGGGGATGAACTGTTACTCAGGTTTTTGAAGAGATAAGTGCATCTGACTTTTTTCTATCGTAATCGCGACCTTGCTGGCTTCACTAATCCGTCCCGCGCCATTTTCGCAGCAGTGAGGGAACTTGTGGAGAACTCGTTGGATGCTGCTGAAAGCCTCAAGACACCGCCAGACATTTATGTGCGGCTCTCTTTCGAGGGAGAAGTCAGCAAAGAAACGCAGATTTACAAGTTAAGAGTCGAAGACAACGGCTCGGGAATAACGCCTAGACACATACCTTCCGCTTTTGGGCAGGTCCTCTATGGTTCAAAGTACAAGTTGAAACAGCAACGCGGCACTTTCGGTTTAGGCGGCAAAATGGCCGTGTTATACGGGCAAATCATGACACATCAGCCTGCGCTCGTTACTTCGAGCACTGGCACGGCCAAGATTTACTCGTTTAAGCTGATGATTGACATTCAGCGAAACCGTCCCGTAATCCTCGACCGCAAAGTGCTCATAAACAAGGAGCAGTGGCGCGGAACCATAGTGGAATTCTGCCTTGAAGGCGACTATCTGCGGGCTATGCCAAAGATTATAGAATATTTTAAGCAGACTGCCATGGTGAATCCGTACGCGAATTTGACGTTTGTAGATCCAAAGGGCAGGCTCTACAAGTTCACGAGAGCTACGACGGACATGCCTGAACCTCCGAAGGAAACTTTGCCGCATCCCTACGGCGTGGATGTGGAGCTTCTCCAGCGGCTCATTCAGATAACTCCTTACAAAAACATGCTAGAGTTTTTGAAGCATCATTTTCACAGAGTCGGCGACATCACCGCGCAGAAGTTCTTGATGTTCAGCGGCTTAAGCCCGTCTAAGAATCCGAAGAAGCTTTCGCATGAAGAAATCGTCAGGCTAATGCAGAATCTGAAGAAGTTCAAAGAGTTTCTGCCGCCAGACGCCAGTTGTCTATCACCCTTAGGCGAAGAACTCCTAAGAGCTGGAATTATGAAGGAGCTAAAACCAGAATTTCTGGTTGTTCATCAGCGTAAACCCTCAACCTACGCTGGTCACCCTTTCATTGTCGAAATGGGTATAGCCTACGGCGGCGAAGTTCCGAAGAGGGGGAATTTCGTAATCTACCGTTTCGCCAACAGAATTCCGTTGCTTTACGATGAGGCAAGCGACGTTTCATTTAAGGTTATAAACTCTATGAATTGGCGCAGGTACAAGGTTTCGCCTGACCTGCCCATAGCCATCCTAGTGCACATTTGCAGCACGAAAGTGCCCTACAAAACTGTTGGGAAAGAATTCATCGCTGATAGGCCAGAGGTTAGGCGGGAAGTGGCGAATGCGCTGCGCGAGGTCGGCCGCCAGCTGCAGCACTTCTTAACTCGAAGGGAGCATGTGGATAAGGAGAGAAAGCGACTTGGAATTTTCGCCAAGTACCTGCCGAAAATCGCCCAGTTTTCATCTGACCTCGCTGGAAAGGAAAAGCTTCCAGATATAGAAAAACTGTTAAAGAGTGTGCAGAAGTTTGGAGCAGAAGAAACATAAAACCAGTGTGATTGAGAAAAAGAACGAAGTTTTAGGAAACCTGCGGAGTCTTGGCGCGAAGGTTTACGATCAGTTGGACAGCGGATATTTTCCCTCCATTAGCATGCCTAGTCGTTCCACGGAGAACATCAACTACGACCCGAATCTTAGACAGTTCATCTTAGGCGATAAGAGCGTCCGCAGAAGCGCCCGCAACATCCGCCACGTGAAACCTTTCACGCAGCTTGTTTGGGCTGCAACTTTCTCGCATGAACTTACCTCGCAGCGTAAAACGTCAACTTTAAGGGATGTTTACTATTCCGCGCAAGCCTACGAAATGACGTTTCAAGACCAGCAGGAATCCAACAACATAATCACAGACTTGGAAACCGTTCTCGGCTTTTCACGGGAAGACTTCAACATCTTTCCAGAGGAGCGCTCCGCGGTGTTCGGCGACCTCACAATAGAGTACACGGTGCCCGGTTACGAGGGCAGAACCTTAAACTTAACCTCGCACCCTGACGGCGTCTTAATCGGTCCAGCGTTGACTTCGTCCGAGTTTGTAAGCACAACAGCTGACAAAGTCATAGCCATAGAGAAAGGCGGCTTGTTCACCAGGTTCATAGAAGAGAACGTACACAAGAAATATAACGCCTTGCTGGTGTTGACGGCTGGCCAGGCGCCTAGGGCAACGAGGCACTTTATTAGGCGTTTGCACCGGGAAATGAATCTTCCCGTTTACATTTTCACTGATGGCGACCCGTGGGGAATGCATATCGCCATGGTCATAATCTCTGGTTCCGCCAACGCGGCGCACTTACGGGAGTTGAACACGCCCGACGCGAAATGGAGCGGAGTGTGGGCCACAGACATCGTCAACTACAAGTTGCCCACAGACCCGCTGGACGTTGTGGACATCAAAAGGCTTTATGAGCTGCAGAAGGACCCGCGGTACCAGGAAGACCCATTGTGGCAGAGAGAAATCAAAACTTTCCTGAAGATAAAGCGAAAGGCGGAGCAAGAGGCGTTCAGCCGCTACGGTTTAACTTACATCGTTGACGAGTACTTGCCAACCAAACTGGAAGAGACCAAATAGCTAGAGAAATTTAAAATAACTGTTCATGTGTTATGTAGGAAGACATTGAAAAAAGGACTGAAATGGCATGAGTGAGGAAGAAACTTACTGGGTATCACTTGCCGAGAAGTTTTTCGGCTTACTGCTTACAATTATCGGCGCTTTGTTCCTGTACTTTACGGTCACAAGCACCACCACTTTGGGGGTGTTCACCCCGTTTTTCGGATTTTTGGGCATCGTGCTTCTGGCGGTTGGTTTGTTTCTGCTTTTGGTCAGACCACCTGAATAGCTAGAGCACGTCTCATTCTCTTCTTTCGACCACTATTCTGCAGTTCGTAACCAGCGCGGTTATCACGCCTAAGGCTGTCAGCCACGGAGTAAGAACTGTACCGATTACGCCTACAGTTGCTGGAATTTCAAGTAACGTTTTCCCTTTATCGTCTTTTACAATTATTCTCGTTACGTTTCCTTCGTGAAGCAGTTCTCTGACTCGGTCAACGAGGTTGCTGGCTGAGACAGTGAATTCTTCTTTGGTGACTTTGGCTACTGGCGCGCCGCAGACAGGGCAGAATTTATCGTCCTCTTTCAGTGGTGCTCCGCACTTAGTGCAGTAAGTCAAATTCTTCACCTCACTGTGCCAAAGTTTGTAACGCACTTAAAAATATTGTTAAGCGGCGGCTGAGTGTTTATTAAGTAATACCCTTATTATTTTTGGAGCAGTCTCGCTTGTTTAGCCAACAAAAACGAGGGATGCGTTCAAATGCCTATTCGCCAACCAATCGTGTGCGTTCTCGGTCACGTGGACACTGGTAAGACTCTGCTGTTGGACAAAATCCGAAAGACAAGCGTGCAAGCACGAGAAGCAGGCGGCATAACACAACACATAGGCGCAAGTTTCTTCCCAGTTGAAACGCTCAAGCAGCTCATAGGCCCTCTGCTTTCCATGTTGAAAGGCGAAATAGAAATCCCTGGCTTGCTGATCGTTGACACGCCCGGGCATGAGGCTTTCACCAATTTAAGGCGGAGAGGCGGAAGCGTAGCGGACATAGCCATCCTCGTGATCGACATACTACGCGGTTTTGAAGCGCAAACTTACGAGTGCATAGAAATCCTGAAAGCACGCAAAACGCCCTTCATTGTCGCCGTGAACAAAATAGACCGTGTTCCAGGCTGGAAGTCCCAAGCTGCCGCGCCTTTCTTGAAGACTTACGCCTCTCAAGATTCTTATGTTAAAGAAGACTTGGACAACAAGCTCTACGAGATTATGGGCACTTTCTCACGGTTGGGCTTTAGCACCGAACGCTTCGACCGCATAAAAGACTTCACCTCAACAATCGCCTTAGTACCTACCAGCGCAAAAACGGGCGAGGGCATCACGGAACTTCTCATGGTTCTCGTCGGCCTGGCACAACAATACTTGAAGAAACAGCTGCAGACGACGGCAGGCCCAGCAAAAGGCTCGGTTCTCGAAGTAAAAGAAGAACCAGGCTTGGGCTTGACGCTTAACACCATAATTTACGACGGCACACTGCAAAAGGACGATTTAATCGTTGTAGGCGGCAAAGAAAAGCCCATTGTAACACGTATAAGGGCGATTTTGGTTCCCAAACCCTTGGATGAGATTAGAGACCCGCGCGACAGATTTTCCTCCGTCGACTCCGTTTTTGCAGCTGCAGGAGTGAAAATAGTCGCCTCTGGTTTGGAAGGCGCCCTTGCTGGAGCGCCTTTGTACGTTGTTCCTTCAGGCGAAGAACCGGAAAAATACGCCAAACTCGTCACAGAAGAAATTGAAAAAATCAGAATCGCCATTGAAGTTGAAGGAATAGTCCTGAAGGCCGACACGCTGGGCTCTTTAGAAGCTATTGCTGAAATTCTGAAACAGAATAACGTGCAAGTTAGAATCGCTGATGTGGGTGACGTTTCCAAACGCGATGTGATAGAGGCTTCCGTGGTGAAGGAGCATGAGCCCTTGTACGGAGTTGTCTTGGCTTTCAACGTTAGAATTCTGCCAGACGCAGAAGAAGAAGCAGAAATCAGGAGTATCCAAATATTTAAGGAACAAATAATCTACCATTTAATAGATAATTACTTAAAATGGCTTAAATCCCAGCGTGAAGCGAAAATTGAGCAGGAACTCGAAAAACTAGTAAAGCCTGGAAAAATCCGCGTCATGGAAGGCTACATCTTTCGAAGAGCAAAACCAGCAATATTCGGCGTTGAACTCTTAGCTGGGACTCTGAAACCAAAATACCTCCTCGTAAGGGCGGAAGACGGCAAAGACGTGGGCGAAGTGCAGCAAATCCAAGACAAAGGCAAAGCCCTGTCAGAGGCTAAGCAAGGCATGCAGGTAGCCGTGTCCATGGACAAACCCGTAGTCGGAAGGCACATTTTCGAAAAAGACATCCTGTACGTAAAAGTACCAGAAACCGACGCAAAGGCTCTGCTGACAACTTACGCGGACAGGCTCACTGCAGAAGAACAAGAAGCGTTAAAAGAATACGTAGAGGCGATGCGAAAGAAAACACCTTTCTGGGCATACTAGCCATTCATAACTATCACGTAGTTATTCATGAAAGTAGGTGGATGTTTCCTATTCTTGTGTTTTTTAGGTGTTTTTCTGCTGCTTTCTGGCATTCTAATGCTTGTTTTCTGCTTGTCGTTGATAAATCGCTCATGACATAGCACGGATAAAACGCTAACAGCGTGTATGGAATGTTTGGGTCTATTTCGCTTATGAATTTGGCAATGTTTTCAACTTCTTCCGAGTCTACATAGCCTGGCACAAGCAATGTGCTAGCGGTAAGCACTGGCAGTTCCTTTCGTTTCTCATAGAATTTTTCTCCTATCATCTTGAAGTTGGCTAAAGTTGGCTTATTAGAAACTCCGCATAAGGCAGTGTTTAACTCTTCACTCCAAGTTTTCAAGTCGAATTTTATGTTGCCGCCGCTTTCTAGCGCGTATTCTGCGGCTTTCTCCGCCAATTTTGGATTCATGTAGCCATTTGTTTCCCAACAGATGCGGAGGATGCGCTTTTCAGCGTTTGTTTTTTCTAAGGCTATGCGGCTCACTTCAAGCGAATGCGGCATCTGGGGCGATGGGTCGCCTCCAAAATAGCAAATACAAGAAACATGCTTATCCACTTTCTCTGCTAAAGCCTCAGCACTCATGACAGGCTTGTGCTTCGCCGACAGGTTGCGGTAATGCCAGTTCTGACAGAAAAGGCAATCATAACTGCAAGCTCCATAAAAAACCGCCAAATTAGCGTAGCCATACTCAGCCTCTGGCTTATAAGCGTATTTAGGATAGCCACTTCCAGTGCAGCCAGAACAGAACCACCAACTAACACAGTTTGTTGGCAAACCATCATAGTACCAATTCAAAACCCCTTTTTCGGTTGTGCCGCCAAAACGAACCAGACGCCCATCAACGTTCCAAACAAGCCCACAAAAACCAGTACTGCCAGAACCAATTACACAATTGTTGGCGCAAACACCACAAGGTATTCCATCAGCATCTTTTGGCGGTTCAGGAGGCAAACCAAAAACCGCACGGCTCTTCGTATGCACTCTCCTCATAATCTCAAGGGCTTTTTCAGGCTTTCCTCTTATGCATTTTAAACAAACACCCACACTGTCCGAAACAGTCGCGACTTTTTCGCCGCAAACCAAACATTTCCCCATAATGTCAGCCGCCGCCTACGGGGGGAAGTATGGCTAAGACATCGCCGTCTTCCAGTTCTGTTTGTAGCCCGTTGAGGGTTGCGGCGCTTTTTCCGTTAATGAGAAATTGGAGAAAGCCCTTAACGTCGTCAGTCTTGTCGTCGTAAACGTATTCCACGAAACGTTTACCGTAACGCTGAGCCAGAATTTTAAGAACTTTGTCCAATGTGACTTTTTCGCCTTCTGGAAACTTTAACGTTTCCTCTTTTTTGTCGGCTATCTCTCTTAGGCTGGTGAAGAAACGCACTGAAACTTGCAAGGCTCAGGCACCATTCTTATTATTAGAGAAAAACTGCTGAAATTAAACTGTTGTGCATCAAAACGCCATTAACATACCATTTAAATAACGAGTTCTTCACGATGACCAAATCGCAGTGGCGACGTTGTGCCAACAACAAGTTATCCTAGCCATAAGGGTAAAGGTTTATATTCCCGTTGAGTTTTTGCATATTTCCGATTGAAAATAAAGTTCTACCCTTGAAAAGTGAGGTTAATAGTATGGCGTATTTAACAACAACAGGTTCAGGACAACCAGTCCTAATCCTCAAGGAAGGCACAACAAGAAGCAGAGGAAAAGAAGCTCAAAGAAACAACATAATGGCAGCACGCGTAATCGGCGAAGTGTTGAAGACCACGCTTGGACCACGCGGCATGGACAAAATGCTCATCGACAGCCTAGGCGACATAACCATAACAAACGACGGCGCAGCAATCCTCAACGAAATAGATGTGGAACACCCAGCAGCCAAGATGATGGTCGAAATCGCGAAGACACAGGACGACATGGTGGGTGACGGAACAACCACAGCCGTAGTCCTCGCAAGCGAACTGCTCAAGAAAGCCGAGGAACTGCTGGACCAGAACATTCACCCAACGATACTGGTGAGCGGCTACCGCAAAGCAGCCCAAAAAGCCATCGAAGCCATAAACAAAACTGCGGTGCCAGTCGACATCGAAGACCGCAAAACATTGCTGAAAGTCGCTTTAACATCAATGAGCAGCAAAGCCGTAGGCGCCGCTAAAGAGCATTTCGCAGAAATCGCCATAGACGCCGTCAAACAAATCACCGAGCAACGCGGAGACAAGAAATTAGCCGACATAGACAACATCCAACTCGTAAAGAAAACGGGGAAAAGCCTTCTCGAGACGCAGCTTGTAAGAGGAATAATCGTTGACAAGGAAACAGTTCACCCAGGAATGCCTAAAAAGAAAGAAAACGCAAAAATCGCCCTCTTAGATTCTGCCTTGGAGATTGAAAAAACCGAAATGAGCGCCGAAATACGCATACGCGATCCGAATCAGATGAAAGCTTTCCTAGACCAAGAGGACAGCATGCTGAAAGAGATGGTGACCAAGATCAAAGCTTCAGGCGCGGATGTTGTTTTCTGCCAGAAAGGCGTCGACGACATGGTTCAACACTACTTAGCCAAAGAGGGAATAATGGCCGCCAGACGGATAAAAGAGTCAGACATGGAAAAGCTTGCGAGAGCAACAGGTGGAAGAGTCACTTCCAACTTGGACGACTTGAAAGCGCAAGACTTGGGCCATGCTGGCTTAGTGGAAGAGCGCAAAATCGGCGAAGACAAGATGATTTTCGTTGAAAAGTGCAAAGACCCTCATTCAGTGGCGATACTCATACGCGCTGGGCTTGAAAGAATGGTGGACGAAGCTGAGAGAGCCATGATCGACGCGTTGTCAGTGGTTTCAGACGTTATCGAGAACAACAAAATAGTCGCAGGCGGCGGAGCAGTGGAAATCGAAGTTGCTAAGGAACTGCGCAGATATGCCACAAAAGTCGGCGGCAGAGAGCAACTTGCCGTAGAAGCTTTCGCAGACGCAATGGAAGTAATACCCAGAGCACTCGCGGAAAACGCTGGACTCGAACCCATAGACGTACTAGTCGACTTGAGATCCGCGCACGAGAAAGAAGACGGCAAATACAAAGGCATCAACGTCTTCACAGGAAAAGTGGAAAACAGTCTTGAAAGTGGCGTCATCGAACCAGTCGTAGTCAAAGAACAAGCCATAAAATCAGCAGCTGAATCAGCATCAATGATACTGCGCATAGACGATGTCATATCATCAACAAGACCCAAAGAAGGCGGCCCAGGCGGCAGAATGCCGGGCGGACCTGAAGGCGAAGAATAAACAACCTCCAATTTTTTCTTATTAAACATCAACCATTTTTATCAAACGAACGCCTAAACGGAAGATTACTACTTCAATCTAAGCCCCGGTAGTTTAAGCCTAGTCAGACAAATCTATAGTGGAGATTTCTCCAGAAGCATTAACTATTGTTAGTTTTTCGGCATGTTTGATATACCGCATAAGACAAAGGTAACCTTGTAGATAAAGGACATTCTGAGCATTCAATATCTAGCGCACGTTCTTTTGGGAATAAAAAAAGGAGGTGTGATTTCATTGGCGCACGTGGATGACTGAAAAAAATTTAGATTTCGTAGAAAATACTCATAGAAAGCCAAACCGCACCGAACTCGCATAACTCTTAAGCAGGGCAATGCTAATGAAATAGACTTAATTCAGTCTTCTTTTAGAAAACAGCATTACCCCGTTCCCTTATGTAATTATGGGAAATTGATGGTTCCCGAATTAAAGCCCGATGGGATCCTTTTTCAAGTTCTATTAGGTTCTGTTTTGAACCTTCTCCTCTGTTTCTTTCCCGCACGAGCTCTTCTTTGACTACCCTTTTGCTTGTCACTCATTTTCTCAGAGTTACCTTTCTCGCTCATGTTCTGTCACTTCACCTTTTCAATTCTCATAATGCCTATCCCAAAATAATGCACCCTACTAAGGGGTGGGAATTATCGCTTAGAAAGCGCGCCCTTGTCATTTCAATCTCTATGCTCGTGGGATTCCTCTTCGGATTCTTCTTCCTTCTCGTCTTCGTTCTCGGCGATTTCTTCGTCTGCAGCGCTTGCTTTGTCTTCAGCTTCACCTTTTGAGGGATAAGCCTCATCTAACCAAGATTCAAACTGCTCCTTGTCTTCAGGATTGGAAAAAGCCCACTTGCACAGTTCACTGATGACGGCATTCAAGTCAATTTCGTGATCGTCAGCCAAAAGCTTCAGGAACTGTTCCCACTTTGCAGGCAGAGATACCGTAAACCCAACCACCTTGCATTTTCACCATCGTCTTGTATTATTCAAGTCATATTTAAGCTTCAAACATGCACCACGTTTAGCTTATTTTGGTAGTTTAGCGCGCTAATATCTAAATATTAGGAATAGATAAAAAGAAACTGGAAAGTGGCAATCTAGAGAACTATTAAACAAAGTGAATTTCATGTCCAGAAAGTACTATGAGCGTGATGAAGATTGGTTAGTCACCTGTCCCGAATGCCACGGTGAGGGCACGATAGGTAAAGGGGTTTCCAGAAAACGATGCCCAAAATGTGATGGAGCAGGAAAACTGAGACGATAGCAAAGGCCGTTTAGGCGCGCGC
>Ga0315282_10006244_pt1 | contig 20022 bp, 19 predicted proteins | sample YL17G07_20_MG_FD_203693 | JGI IMG/M metagenome (GOLD analysis project Ga0315282, IMG submission 203693) | Sediment microbial communities from Yellowstone Lake, YNP, Wyoming, USA - YL17G07_20 | ecosystem: Environmental > Aquatic > Freshwater > Lake > Sediment | place: USA: Wyoming | collected... | reverse complement strand
ACTCGCACCGCCGGCGCCTGCCTCCTTCTTCCCGAACGTTCGCCGGATGCCCCTGTCCTCGGGGCGTTCTTCGGTGAAGTTCCACAGAGTGATGTCGGACCCCTCCAGAAAGACCGACCCCCTCGTGCCACAGAGTTCGATGCGGCGGGGGTAGCCTTTGTAGGCAGCGGTGGTGCCTTCGATGGTGCCGAAGGCGCCGTTGGCGAACTCCAAGGCGGCCACGGCCGCGTCCTCGACCTCGATCGCTTTGTGGCCCAGTTTGCCCACGAACCCGGTGACGCTCTTCACCGGCCCGACGAACCACCGCAGGAGGTCGATGGTGTGGATGGACTGGTTCATCAGGGCACCGCCGCCGTCCAGCTTCCTCGTCCCCTGCCAGCGGCCCGGACCGTAGTAGGCCTGGTCCCGCCACCACTTGACGTAGGCGTCAGCGAGCACCATCTGCCCGAAGCGGCCCGCGTCCACAGCCTCCTTGATGGCCTGGGCCGCCTGGCCGAACCGGCTGGGGAAGATGGTCACGAGGCCGACGCCCGCCTCGTCCGTAGCGGCGATGATGCGGTCGCAGCGGGCCAGGGTGATTTCCAGAGGCTTCTCCACCACGACGTGCTTGCCGGCCTTGGCCGCGGCGACGGCGTAGGGCATGTGGGCCCCGGAGGGGGTGCAGATGTTGACGATGTCCACGTCGGGCGAGCGAAGGACCGCCCGCCAGTCGGTCGTCCACCGGGCGCCGTACGGCTCGGCCACCCGCCGGGCATTCTCCTCGCGCCGGGACGTCGCCATCACGAGCCGAGCGTTGGAGATTCCAGCAATGGCCTTGGTGTGGAAGTCGGCGATGAGCCCGCAGCCGACGATGGCGAAGCCATAGGTTTTCTTTGTCTTCTTGGCCATGTTCGGCGCCTCCGTCACTTCCTTTCCGCCAGTCCGAGGAGTTTGGCCGCTGTGCCGCCCATGACGGCGTCCTGGTACTTCCTGGGCAGCCTGAGGGCGCGGAAGAGTTTCCTGTAGTCCTCCATCGTTTCGGGCATTTCGGCCGGGGTGACGTCGGTGCCGAAGAGTATCTTCTCCCAGGGCCCCCGGCCGAGCTCGTCCCTGTAGCGCACCTTCTGCTTCTCCCACCAGAGAAGTTCGCGGAAGAAGGGGGCCTTCTTGTACTTCAGGGTGGAGCCGGAGAGGTCGAAGTACATGTTGGCGTGCCACCGGCACATCATCCCCGCCTCCCAGTGGTCGGGGTTCCCCAGGTGGGCGACGAACATGGTCATCTTCTGGAACCTGCGGGCGATGCGGTCCAGGTAGATGACCTTCATTCTGCTGCTGTCGACGTCGAAGTGAACCTGCTGGGGCCCGCGGCCGACGATGCCGGTGTGGAAGAGCGTAATCATCCCCAGGTCCTCACACCGTTCCCACACGGGGTAGTAGGAATCGTCGTTGTAGTTCCTGGTGGGGTTGATGAGTTTGAGCCCACGGAAGCCTTGTCGGTGCGCCCGCTCCACCACCCGGGGCCCGTCCACTCCCAGGCGGAAGTAGTAGAAGGGGATGACGACGTCCGGATACTTCCGCTGGGCCTTCAGCACGTCCTCGTTGGTCGTCCGGCGACGCTCCGCGGGTTCTGGCGTGTTGGCACGGGGCGTTCCTACCTTGGCGCCACCAGGCCCGAAGAAGCTGAGTTTCCCGGACCCGGCCGTGAACAGGCAGAACTTGTCGATCTTGAGCCGGGCAGCCATGTGCACCAGTTCTTCCAGGTACCCGGGTGCAGACCCGAGGTGGACGTGCGTGTCGATGATCATGCCCTCAGCCTTTCTCCCTTGCCTGCGACGTGCCCCCGGTGAGCCTGACCCGGACGAAGCGCCGCTTGCCATGCTGAAGGAGCATCCCGTCGGCCACCTCGACCTCCAGGTTCGGGTCGGTGACCACGGCGCCGTCCAGGCGCACCCCACGCTGGGCGATGGCCCGGCGGCCCTCACTGCTTGACGGCACCAGCCCCGTGAGCACGAGGAGCTTGACCACCCAGGCCTTCCCCCCGTCGAGAGAGGAAAGCTCCAGAGTCACCTCCGGTATCTCCCCGGGCAGGCCTCCTTCGGCAAAGACCCGGCGAAACTCCTCTGCTGCTTCCTCTGCTGGCTTCGTCCCGTGATAGAGGGTGACAATCTCTCGGGCGAGTCGCTCCTTGGCTTGTCTCGGGTGGACGGCTTCCGAGCACAGGCGGTCAATCTCAGTCTCGGGCATGTCGGTGCAGAGTTCGAAGTACTGGCGCATGAGCCGGTCGGGAAGGCTCATCAGTTTGCCGAACATCTCCCTGGGCGGCTCGGTGAGGCCGATGTAGTTCCCGTAGGACTTGCTCATCTTGGCTTCGCCGTCCGTCCCGATGAGCAGGGGCACGGTGAGGGCCACCTGGGGTTCCATCCCCCGGTCGCGCTGGAGGTCTCGTCCGACGAGGAGGTTGAAGGTCTGGTCCGTCCCGCCCAGTTCCACGTCGGCGCGGACCATCACCGAGTCGTAGCCCTGCATCAGGCAGTAGAGGAACTCCTGGATGCTGATGGGGTCCCCGGCCCGGTACCGTTTGGCGAAGTCCTCGCGCTCCAGCATGCGGGCCACCGTCATCTTGCCGGCCAGGTCCAGCACTTCCCGGAACGAGAGTTTCTTGAACCAGTCCCCGTTACGGACAATCTCCACGCGCTCCAGGTCCAGGATTTTGCCCGCCTGCTCGAAGTAGGTCTTGGCGTTCCTGTCGATCTCTTCATAGGTCAACTGCGGGCGGGACTTTTTCTGCCCCGAGGGGTCGCCGACCAGGCCCGTGTAGTCCCCGACGATGAGCACCGCCTGGTGACCCAAGTCCTGGAACCGGCGAAGCTTACGGAGCACCACGGCGAACCCCAGGTGAAGGTCCGGAGCCGTCGGGTCGATGCCCAGTTTCACCCGGAGCGGTGTGTCTTTCTCCGCGGCCCGGCGCAGTTTCCCCAACAGCTCTTCCTCGGTCACGATGCTGACCGTTCCGCGGCGGAGCGCCTCGAGTTGGCCTTCCGGCTTCATGGGGAGAAGGACCTCTCTCGTCACGAGCATCTCGACGACGCAAACAGCGTTCATTATAAGCGGGCGGCCCGCTTCCGCAAGGTCTTTCCCCTGCGCCCCTTGAGGGCTGTCCGCCAGAACGCTCCCGGCGTCGCCGATTAGCTCTGTGAGAGCCACTTCATGACCAGGGCCGCCGCATTGTTTGCGCCGTGACAGCCGACCGCGAGCCACAGCCGACCGGTTCGCCAGTAGAGCCAACCCAGCAAGAGTCCCAGAACGAAGGCCGGGCCGCTGGCATATGCGTTCCGGTGGAGCAGTGCGAAAACGGTTGCGGTGAAGAGCACGGCGCCGGTACCACCCAGGCGTTGACTGAGCGCACGGAGCAGGAAACCCCGGAATATCATCTCCTCAAAGAAGGGCACTACCAGGATGGCGGTGGCCACTGAGACTGCAACCTCGAGCCAGGGCTGCGGCGCCAGAACTATCTCCCACACGTCCTGGGGCCGGAACTTGACACCCAGCCAGGCAAGAAGGCCCCCCCAGAGGACAATGGTACCCATGACCCCCGGGTATGCGGCCAAGTACACCACCACCCCCCGGGCCATGTCCCTTGCCCGTTCTGTTGAACCGAGGCCGAGGGCGCGGGTAGGGGAAGCGCTCCGAAATGCCGCCAAGCCGAGAACGGAAAGGGCCGCTAACCCCGTCGGGGAGATGCCAAGAAGGAGCCTGAGGAAGGGCTCCTCCCTCCAGGTGTTTCCGCCCAGGTAAAGGTCCAAGAGAAGAACGGCTGCCTGGACGCTCCCTATGGCGATGAGCAGGAGCCCGAAGGCGATGATGGCGTCACTCTCCCGCAGGGGAGAAGGGGGAAGGGTGGTAGCGGGGAGGAGTCCCTGACGGAACGCGCGTGACCGCGCAAGCAGGAAGAGAAGGGTGAGCCCGAGGAGGGACATTCCCACCAGCATGAAGAGGCCAAGGGGCGACATCTTTCTACTCCAGGTTTCCCTTCAGCGCGGCCGATTGCCCTCGGCTGGCAGAGGCTTCCGGTCGCAGACGAGTGAGGCGCCCGCTCGCAAGAGCAAAGCCTGCCAGGATGAGCGCCATCACCAGGTAGGAACCGCTGAGGTTGAGGCTCCGACGCAGGTACTCGCTCCCGAGCATCCCGGCCACCACGGCCGCATCGCGCCAGATGAAGAGGCTCCCCAGTCCCATCATGCGCCGGGGACCGCTGACCCGGTCGCCGACCAGCGCCGAACCCGCCACCGGAACCACCCCGGCCGGGATGCCCAGGAAGAGGGCCGCCAGGGCCAGGCCCGCGACTTCCAGTGGCGCACCGCCGGCCGAAAAGGCAGGCGTCCACACGAGCAGTCCGGTCAGGAGGAGGCCGCCGGCACCGGCGAGGAACCCGGCGGCCATCGCCCGGTTCCGCCCCCAGCGGTCGCTCGCCCAGCCGCCCACGTAACTGAGCGCTGCCTTTGGCAGGTGAAAGCAAAGCGCCACCAGCCCTAACTTTCCCAGGGAACTCCGCTCTACCACCGCGTCGCTGAAGGTGGAGAGGAGCACGCCGTACGTGAGCCCGGAGGCGAACAGCATCACCCCGGCCAGGAGGATGTGCGAGTCAAGGAGCAGGCCCCGGTACGCCGACCACGTCGGCCGCTCCTGCGGGGCGCTGCCTCGCCAGAGGGTCGCCGCGAGCGCCGCGCCGGCGAGGCTCGCCCCCGCGGCCCACCAGGGGATGGCCCCGGCTCCCCAACGTTCGCCGAGATAGGATTGTGCCACCAGCCCAAGGGCTATGCCGGTGAGGGAGCCGACGTAGATGGCCGCGGTGCCCCGACCGTAGCGGCTCTGCGTCGTCAGGTGGAGGACACGGGTTCCACTTGCCACCCAGAAGGACGCGGCGCCGAACCCCCACACCGTCGCGCCAACGATGAGGAGCCAGGCCGGGGCGCCGACGACGATGAGGAAGGGGAGGAAGGCGTAGCACAGGGCGCCCAGCGCGATGGACGCCCACTCCCCCAGCCACTGCTCGGTCCAGGCCACCCCGATGCGCCAGAGGAGGAATGACCCGTAGGTGACCGCAAGGAGTGTGGTGCGCAGCGCTCTGGGGTCAGTGGCCCCCTTGAGGGTCTCGGCCAGGAACTGCTGGAAGGCCCCCCCACCGACGAAGACGAGGAAGAAGACGGCCGCCAGCCTCAGGACTTGCTGGCGGGCCCACCGGTCTTCGCGAGAGGAAGTTCCGGCGACGTCTTGCGGAAGGGCGGGAGCCGGGTCATTCACCGGACCAGCACCACCAGTTGGCGCTGGCGGGGCCCGTCAAACTCGCAGAAATAGATGGCCTGCCAGGTGCCCAGGACCAGACGACCGGCTTGGATGGGGATGACCGTCGAGCAGCCCACCAGCGTACTCTTGACGTGAGCGTCGGAGTTCCCTTCGCTGTGCGAGTAGGCATCGTCTCGGGGGACGAGTTCGTTGAGTTTCGCGATGACGTCCCGCACCACCGCCGGGTCAGCGTTTTCGTTGACGGTGACCGCTGCGGTCGTGTGGGGGACGTACACCAGGCACAACCCCTCCGTGGCGCCGCTTCCCCGCACCACCTCCGCCACTTCGGGGGTGACGTCGATGAGTTCCACCCGCCGGGAGGAACGGATGCTCAGCGTCTGCATCATGTGCATTGGCTCCGAAGTAGCCGGCTCACCGCCAGGCGCAAGGCTTGCCCGCGCCCTATTCTACCCCGCTTCTGCCCCAAGGCAAGAAGCGCGGCCGCAGGCCGCCAACCTTGACCGGCAGCCCCCGGAACGATACCATGCCCTCGCCTGTGTGCATGCCTCTATGGCGGAGCGAGCGATGGAGTTCCTGGAACGGATATGCAGTCAGGTCCGTGAGCGGGTCGTCCGGCGGGAGGCGGAGGTCCCGCTCGCCCTGCTCCGGGATCGGGTCGAAAGCGCTCCGGTCTCGCGACCTTTTCGCCAGGCTCTGACGCTCCCGGGTGAAGTGAGCCTCATTGCTGAACTGAAGCAGGCCTCTCCCAGCAGAGGCCCTCTCCGCGCCGACTTCGACGCCCCCGCGCTCGCGCGAGCCTGCCAGCGTGGGGGAGCCCGGGCCCTGAGCGTCCTTACCGAACCAGATTTCTTCCGTGGGAGTTTCGACTACCTGGAGGCGGCCCGCCGGGCGACACGGCTCCCGGTGCTGGCCAAGGACTTCACCCTCACCGCGTACCAGGTCTATGAAGCCCGGGTTCACGGTGCCGATGCGGTTCTCCTCATCGTGGCCGCCCTCACTGATAGCGAGTTGCGCGAGTTCCGGGAGTTGGCGTCGGCGCTGGGGTTGGCGGCTCTCGTCGAGGTCCACGACGCGGGGGAACTGAAGCGCGCCCTCGACGGTGGGGCTGACCTCGTTGGCATCAATAACCGCGACCTGCACACGTTCACGGTGGACCTTGCGGTGACCGAGGCTCTCGCCCCGAAGCTTCCCCCCGGAGTGGCGAAGGTCGCGGAGAGCGGCGTCTCGGGTCCCGAGGAAGTGCGCCGACTGGCTGCGTGCGGTGTGGATGCGATGCTTGTCGGCGAAGCCCTCATGCGCGCCGAAGCCGTCGAGGAGGCGACCAGGCGCCTCGTTCAGGCAGGTCGGCGACCATCGGATTAGGACCGAGGGCTTCGGGCCATTCCTACCTCTTCTCTTCTCGCCCACCTTGCCGGTGCTTGGACTCGTATTCGGCGGAGCAGAAGAGACGGCAGTGGCAGATGCCCTGGCGGGCGATCTCTTCCACGTGGTAGATGCAGGGGCAGATGATGGCCTTGTCTTTCTCCGGGTCGCCCGTCGCCACCCGGCAGGGGCAGTAGGGCTGCCCGAACCGTTCGGCGCGCTTCGCCAGGGCGGTGATGAGGCTTTCCACGACCTCCGGGTCCGGGTTCAGCCGGCAGCCCGTCTTGCGCGCGTGCTCTTCCATCTGGGCGCGGATTTTCGTCTTCAGTTCTTCGAGTTGGACCTCCGACCTCTCTGGGGCCTTCAGCCCCTTCGACGAGGTCTCCGACCTCTGCGGGGCCTCTGGCCCCTTCGATTCGTTGCTTCTGTCGTTGCTTGTCATGCGTTGTTCTTTCTCCGGTTTTGCAGGGGTATGTAACACTTCCCCTTCGGCGCGGCGACCAGGAGGTCGCTTCCGCTGAGCGCAAGAGCCGACTTCCGCCAAAGTTCATGCCCGGCCGAGGAAGAGGTTCACTTTGCCGGCCTGGTTTGGCGGCGACAGAGGGTTCCTTTTCACCTGTTCGACCGCCTGGGCTACCTTTCGCTTGATGAGACCACCGTATTCGTCGCGCGTGCCCTCGGCCACGATAAGCAGCCGGGCGTGGTCACTGATGTAGCGCGTGGGCAGGTTGTTCAAAGCCAGGGCGAAGACGTTGGCCCGGCAGAGCTCACAGGTGCATCCCTGGTGCTCGGCGATGACCTCGTCCAGGAGTTCGTTGACCAGGAGCTCCATGACGTTGAAGGGGTTGTAGAAGGACGCGGTCTGCTGGCGGGCGGCGACGGCTCGGCGGACTTGCTGAATCTCCACGGCGGTCTGCACTTGCTGCTCGGTGCAGTAGCCACGCTCGACGAGGAAGGTGGCCAGGGGGAGCGAGGCGCTCTCGTGCTTCTCCAGGGCCTCTTGCAGTTGCTCCAGGGTGAGGGCGCTGATGTCGACGAGGACCTGTCCCAGAGCGGTGGCGTTGAAGAGGTGTTCCTGCTGGATGCGCATCGCCTCGGCGATGTGGCGCATCTCACACCAGCCCTGCTCCACACAAATCTCACCCAGGGTCTGCCGGACCCCCTTTTCCAGCCGCTTTTTCTGCAAGACCAGGGCTTTGCTCACTTGCTCCTCGGTCACGTGCCCCTGGCCGATGAGGACTTGACCGAGACGCGGGGTGGCCGGGGCTGTCGGCTGGCTCTGAGGGTGTTGGGGTGTGCTCATCTGCGCCACTCCCACCAGAGGGTGCTTCGCCCTGAGTTCCCGCGCACCCGGCACCGCCCCTCGTTCTCAGGATTAGGCGTACCTCTCTTCTTAAACCTACTGCGGGAATGGGTATTGGTCAAGAGGTTTTCTGCGCGCGCTCACGGTGGGGAGAAGACGACCCGGGCTGACCCGCCGCATGGCGGGCCGGCCCGGGTCGCTCGCAAAGCATGTCCACGCTTGGTCGACTAACGGGTCTCCGCGCCCCGTGGTTCTCGCCGTTCGGTCAGCAGTTCCCGCAGCCTGTTGACCTCCTGGCGGAGTTCCTGCACCTCAGCACGAAGTCTCCTGAGTTCTTCCTGCACTTCTCTCCCTTGGGGAGGGGCTCCTTCCGGGCCACGGACGATGGGCGCCCGCCCGGCCGCTTGCCGCTCTCGGCGAAGTCCCTCCGCGGGACGTTCGCCCTCTGCGGCTCGCCGCCTCAGGCCTAACCCACCTCCCTGCAACTGCTGGCGCGCTTCCTCCCGCCGCTTGAGCAGGGCCCGCAACTCCTCCTCAAGGCCCTGGGCCTTCTTTGTGACCTCGGCAGCGTCATCTTCTTTCCCCTGGGCGCGCAGGTCGCGGGCCTGAGCCGTCAACTGGGCGACCTGCTGGCGGAGCGCCTGCTCCCGCTGGAAGTTCTCCTGGGCTGCCTGGATGAGCTTTTCCAACTGGTCGGCCTGCTCCCGCAGTTTGGTTGCGGCGTCGGCATTCCCCTCAGCTTCCAGCTTGTCCGCCTGGCTTCGGAGACGGGCGACCGCCTGGAGCCCTGGCCGGCCGGGCAGTCCCTGCCCCTCAGCCCCAGCGCGACGGGCGCCAACCAACTCTCGCAGTTGCGCCCTCAAGGTTTCCGCTCTGTCCCGGAGGGCCTTGGCGTCCTCGAACTGCCCTTCTGCCTCCAGACGCTCGGCTCGGGCCAGCAGGTCCTGAATCTCTGCCTGGAGGCGCGCACCCTCGGCCGCAGGCCTGGGACCACGTTCGCCTGGCTCTCGGGCCAGCCGCCGAGCGGGCCCTTGCCCCGGGTTGCCTTCCTCCACCTGGGCCCAGAGCGAGTTGCTGGCCAGGACAAGTGCCACCAACCCCAACAGCGCACTCCAGAACACTCGCCTCCACATGGTTCGGTCTCCTTTCCCAACCTTCCCCGTCGGCATCGCCGCGCCGCGCCCACCGCGTGGGCACCCGCCGGTTGTGTTCGGCCGCCTTCATTCTAATAAACGAGTGGCAGGGGGTGGCGGTTCCGCGCAAATTCGCCTGCTGGACGCTAGGGGCGGGTCATCATTGCGGGCTGGTCGAGGCCGAGGTCGGCTCAGCCCTGGTGCCGCTCGCGAAAACGGGTGACGATGCGGTCGATCTCCCGTTTCTGTTCGGCGCTCAGGGGGTCGGGATGGTGTTCCCTGAGGATGTGGCGGGCCTTCTCTCGGGCGCGCTCTTCCAGGCCCCGAAGTTCCTGGCGGGCAAAGCCCTCCCAGTTTGACCGCTCCAGGAGGTCGGAAAGGAAGAAGTCCCGGCGAAAGACGGTTGCCGTGTGCGGGTGGTCGATGAAGGTGCCGCCGGGACCCACTTCGGCCAGGACGTCAAGGGCTAAGGACTCAGCCGTCGCTTCGAAGCCCTGGACGATTCGGCGGACGACCCGGGCGAACTCCGCGTCGATGACCAGTTGGAGCGGCGAGAAGGTGACCAGGTTCTCCAGCTGCCCGACGGTGCCCACGGCGGGGGCGCCGGCGAGCACCGGCAAGAGAAGGGAGAGGGCCTTTTCCATCCCGGCCTGCTCACCGGGCAGGCAGGCATCTGTCTTCCCGCCGTGCACGCCGCCCAGGCAGCCGTAGTGCTCCGCTATCATCTGGGCCGCACCCAGGAGGAGCACCAGCCGGTCGGGCCCGGCGACGGGTACCAGCCCCGTCTTCATGTCGGCAAGCGCCGGGGTGACGTCCACCCGCACACAAGCCTCCGGGTCGATGCTGTAGGCGAGGACCAAGCCGGCGAGGCTCTCGGCGAAACCCAGCGCCAGGGTGCCGGCGATGGTCGCCGGAGCCGTAGTCCCCGCCACCGGCATGGTGTCCAGCGTCTGGGGGAGGCCTTTCCTGATGTAGGCGATGAACGTCTCGGCCATGTTCCGGTCAAGGCAGAGAGGGGAGCGGACTTCCGAGTAGCCCACCAGCACGGGCCGACGGCGGAGTTCCTCTTCGGACCCACGCACCACCACCGCCATCTCCCCGATGGCCTCCACGTCATCGACGGTCCAGGCCTCGATGCCCCCCAACTTGGCTGTGTGCGTGACCAGTTCCGCCGTCATGACCACCGGCCGCAACTGGTGGGGGACCTCCTGGGAGCTGCAAGGCAGGCCGGTGAGGTCGACCTCGGCCAGGCCGTCGGCGAGGCGAAGGGCGTCCCGGACGTCTTCGAGGGTGGCCCGCCGGTGGACGCCTTCCAGGTCGTAGATGAAGGCGGGGAAGCCACCGGCACTGACGGTGAAGTTGCTGCGGATGCCCAGCGGCTGGGCGGTGAAGGCCACCTTGGCGTAACGATAGGGCATCTCCGTCGGTTCGCTCCGGGCAGCGTATTGCGCTCGCATCCGCTCCACGCACCTCTGGACGACGCGCTCCGGGAACCAGACACGTTTCGCCGGAAGGTCGACGGCGCAGCCGACCCCGGCCAGCGCGGTGAGGGCCTCTTCGCAGTCAATCCACATCCCCACGTCGGCGAGGATGCGCAGCGCACCCCCGTGGATGTGTCCCATCTCGGCTTGGCTCAGGATGTGCAAGCATCCCTGAAGCTGTCCCATCTGTGCGTCTCCTGCGGCTGTGCTGGTTCGTCCGTGTGCCTTCCCGGAGGGCCTTTCCCCCCGGCCCGCCACCTGCTCATTCCGGCAGTCGGCAGACGAGGAGCATCTGCTCCTCCCGGGACCAGAGGGTGGCGATGTCGAGGTGGATGTCGGTCAGGCCTGTCCGCTCAAAGAGTTCAGTGAGGGTCTCCGGGGTGAAGCCCGAGGACTCGTCGAACCAGGCGGCGGTGATGCTGTCCAGAGGGAGTTCGTCCGGGTCCATTCTGGTAGGGAGAGTGTGTTGGTCCAGCAACTGCTGGTTGGCCAGGATCATCCGCCCGAAGTCGCTCTCCGGGTCGATGCGGTAGCGGTAGTTCCGTTCGCGACCCGGTATGGGGAGCCGCTCGGAAAACTGGTAGAAAAGCTGGTGGAAGAGTTCGCCGTGAGACAGGTAGAAACGCTTGAGGACAACTGGGCCCGTCGGCCGGCCTTGCTCCCCCTGCCAGTTGCGTTCCAGGCAGGCGATGCGGCCGCCCGGGGCGAGGACCCGGCGGACCTCCGAAACCATGGCTTCCGGCTCGGCGGTGCTCTGGAGGCTGGCGCAGAGGATGGCCCCGTCGAACAGGTTGGCCCGGAAGGGGAGCCGTTGGCCGAAAGAGACCGAGAAGTCAATGTTGTCACAGTGGAGAAGTGAGGCTCGCTCCGCTGCCACCGACACCATGTGGAAGGAGATGTCGGTGGCCGTGATGTGGCCGACTTCGGAGGCGATGAGAAGCGACGGGAAGCCTGCGCCACACCCGACGTCGACCACGGAGCGGGCGCCGCGCAGCGCGCCGGTGAAGAACTGGGCCGCGCTCATCTCCCAGCGGTCGAGCACGAACCTGCCCTCGGGGGTGACCGTCGGGCGGTAGCTCGCCGCCCGTTCGTCGTAGAAGCGCCAGGCCTCCAGCCGGCGCGGACGTGGAGACGGTCGAACTTCACTCATCGGTCGCTGGCCACTTTCACGGTCTCCCACTGCTTCAGGGTTTCTGAGCCGTCAACAGTACCTCGCTTTCCCAGACGCGTTCCACGCGGGACTGGACATGGGCGAAACCGGCCTCCTCAAAGAGTTTCACCAGTGAGCCTTCGGTGAACTTCTCAGAGTCGTCGTACCAGGCGTCAATCACAGCGTCCGGGTCCAGTTCCTCGGGCTGCATGGACGTGGGAATCCTCCCCTCCCGTTGCAGCGCGGCCAAGTCCACCCGCTCGCGCACGAAGTCGGAGCCGCTATCCAATTGATACCGCCAGTCGACCTCCCCCTCGGGGCCTCGTTGGACAAACTGGTAGTACAACTTTCCGCCGTCAAGGCGAAACCGCCGCCAGAGAAGCCCGGCGGGATCCTTGGCCCGACGGGACTCCCAGTCTTCATCGAGGCAGGCGACCAGGCCGCCCGCAACGAGCGCCCTGAACACTTCGCGAAGGGCAGCGAGGGCCTCGTCCATGCTCTCCAAAGCACCCAGCAGCTCGGCGCCGTCGAAGGCCCCTTCTGGAAAGGGAAGCCGGGCCCCGTCGGCGACCAGAAACCGGACGTTCCCCCGACCCAGTTTCACGGCGCGCTTCCGGGCCAGCGCCACCATGGCCGGAGCCCGGTCCACCCCCACGACTTCACCCACGGTCTCGGCCACCAGAAGGGAGGGAAGCCCGGACCCCGAACCCACGTCAATCACCCGCCGGCGCCCCCGCATCTCGTTGACGAAGAACTGGGCGGCCCGCCAATCTCCCTGGTCCATGGTGAGCCGGCCGTCCTCGTCCACTTGTGGCGGGTAGTTGTCGGCCACGGTGTCGAAATAGCGCCAGGCCGGCCGGCGCCTGGGCCTCAACCCCCCGGGGAACCCCGTCATCTCTTCAGGAGCCTGTTCACGTACTCGACGCTTTTGGGTACGCCGGTTTGCGGGTCCTCGCGGCCTTCGTACTCCACCGAGAGGAAGCCCGTGAACCCGGCCTCCCCCAGCGCCTGCAGGCAGGCCGGGAGGTCCACACTTCCCTCACCCAGGGCGACACCCCGTAAGGCCGTGCCATCGGAACGGGTGCGTTCGCCCTGGGCCACCTGGTCAGGGGGCACGACCAGGATGTCCTTGCAGTGGACGTGGACGGTGTACTTGGCCAGTTTCCTGGTGGCCTGGACCGGGTCGTCCATGACGCCGGTGAAGTTGGCCAGGTCGGGGTTGGCCCGGAAGCTCTTGGAGCCTACGGCAGCGATGAGGTCCAAGACCTGGTCGGCCTTGCCACAGAGCCGGCCGTGGTTCTCCAGGGCCAGGACGACGCCCTTGGTGGCGGCGTAGGCGGAGGCAGCCCGCAGCCCCTCGATGATGTAATCCCGAGCCTTTTCGTAACTCGTCCCTTCCTTGGGGTTTCCGCCAAAGACCCTGGACACCTTGGTCCCCAACATGGCCATGTCGTCGATGCCCGCGCGCATGTAGTCGACCTGTGCCTTGCGCTTGGCCGGGTCGTCGTCGGCGAAGTCGTTGGAGAGGGAATAGCAGCTGAGTTGGAGCCCGTACTTCTTGAGGAGCGCCGGCGCCCGCCTCTTTTCCTCGTCGTCTTTCCAGAACGTGTCGAGCAGTTCCACCCCCTCGCAGCCCAACTCCTTCGCGTACTTGAGGAACTTCTCCACGTCCATGGTCCCGGAGCGGAACCACTGCCTCACGCTCCACTGACTCAAGCCCAGTCGCATCGCTCTCCCTTTCTCGGTCTCGTATCGAGGACCGTGGCTTCTCTCCTACCTCACAGGTTGACGCGCTGCCCCCGGCGGGCCGACTCGTAGGCGGCGCAGGCAATCCGCACCGCCTGGTAGCCGTCCTCCACCCCCGTCTTGGGAGCCCTGCCGGTGCGGATGCAGTTGATGAAGTGGTCCGCCTCCACAGGCCAGCCACCTTCGGTCACCTTCACCTGCGGGCTCTGCCAGCGGAGTTCCACCTTGCCCGAAGGGAGCGTCCGGCCCCGGAGCACCTTCAGGCCCTCGATGTAGTTCACCAGGATGGTGCCGTCGTTGCCGTAGATCTCGGCGCCACTGAACCCCGGTCGGCTGGTCCAGCCCACCTCGATGTAGCCCAGGGCCTTCTTTCCCTTGAAGGTGAGGATGAGGATGGCGTTGTCGTCCACGCGGATGGGTTTCCGCAGGGTCTTGAGTTCAGCGGAGACGGACGCGACCTCGCCGAGGTAGAAGCGGGCCAGGTCCATGGCGTGGATGCCCATGTCGAGGAGCGCCCCGCCACCCGCCTCCCTGGGCGAGTAGAACCAGTCGTCCTTGGCCCAGCCGGGGTAGGGGCCGCCATGGGCGAAGCGGACCCGGAGCATGAAGGGCTCGCCGATGCCGCCGGCTTCGAGGAGCTTCTTGGCCCAGATGTTCCCCTTGAGGAAGCGGTGGGTGAAGCCCACCATGAAGGTGGTCTTGGCTCTCCGGGCCGCCCGGCAGACCGCTTCCGCCTCCTTGACGCTGATGGTCATAGGCTTCTCGCAGAAGACGTGAAGCCCACGCTCCAGGGCGGCCAGGGCCATGGGGGCGTGGAGGTAGTTGGGGGTGCAGATGCTCACCGCGTCCAGTTCCTCGGTGGCGAGGAGTTTGCGCCAATCGGCGTACGTCCGCCCGACCGGGAACTGACGCTTCACCTCTTGGAGGCGGGCCCTGACCGGGTCGGCCACGGCGACGACCTCGGCGAACCTGTTCTTGGCGTACCCGGGCAGGTGACAGTGCTGCGCGATGGACCCGCACCCCAGAACGGCGACTCTCAGTTTCTCCGGCATTCCACCTCTCCCTGTTGAAACACGGGCTGTCCTTTGGGCCAGCAGGCCCTTATACCGCCGGGAAGGCCCGGCTTCAACAAAAACCGGGGGACGGGGAGGAGCGCAGGAGGGCGCGGCCGTCAGAAGAACTCGGGGTGGTCGGCGAGTATGCTTTGCTCGACGGCGGTGACCTGGCGGAGCATGGGATGGTCGGGCGCGATGCTTCTCGCCACGTCCACGCAGAACCAGCCCAAAGACTCGTGGTAGCTGGCAACGTACATGCCGCCGAGGTCGTGCCACACGCCGGTGATGTACGGGTTGTGACGCAGGACACACAGGAAGGATTCCTCCGCCTCCTTCATCTGACGCATGTTCATGAAGCAGTCGCCGATGAGAATGTCCAGGATGTAGGACCGGTCCAGGTCGGAGCGGTCGATGCCTTGCAGGACCTCGAGACTTCCAGGCTGGTTCTCTTTGGTGTTGACCATGGCCATGCCGAGTGCGGCGATACGGGGGTCCGCCTCCTTGTGCTCGGCGACCGCCTTGAGCAACTCGGGCTCCTGGAACCCGGTTTGGAAGCCCCCTTCCATGACAGTGAGCATCGCTTCGAAATACTTCCCGTCAGCGAGCTTCTTCCTCACCTCCTGTTGAAATTGTTCCCTCGTCCACCGCGGGGTCTCGTGCTTCTGGGTCAAGACCTTGAGTCCGATGATCTGCACCTCGCTGGGCTTCGCTTCGGGCGGCCAGCCCAGGACCACGCCTTCGGGCATCGTGTAGGAATCAGACTCTGTCGGCGTGGCCGACCTGAGCACGAGGCTGAAGTCGTGGATTGCCCACGGTTCTACGTGATGGCGCCTAAGCGTCTTGAGGACGTGCCCGGCTGCTTTGACCTTCTCTTGCACGGCCGGGTGCATCGGGCACTCGTAAAGCAGGAAGCGCTGGTACGTCCGGGCCAGGGCGTTGCTCAGGGCCGTTTCGCCTGGCTCGAACTCAACGACCAACGTCTCGCCCCGGAAGAACCGGTGGACGTTCCCGTTCACCTCTTCCCGCAACTCACCTCCGGTCGTCTGCCTCACGGTGAGTCCGAAGAGATGCTCCACCCAGAAGGGGGCCATCATGCTCCGCGCCTCTTCGACGCCCGCTGCGCTCAAACCGTCGCATATCATCAGGCGGTTCCGGCTTTCGTTGGCGCGGTGGGCGACCTCAGCATAGAGCGGAGTACTCGTATACACCTTGGCCGAAGCGTTGAGCGTGAAGACGCGCCGCTGACGGGAATCGTAGATGCGCGTCGTGCCGCCGCGCGTCACCACGACGTGCTCTGACCCCAGGTCGACGGTGAAGGCGGAGGTGGTATCTTCTCGAGGGCCGGTTTCGTCCGTCGGGGCCTTCTTCGAGAGCACCGAACACTGCTCCTCGCAGTCGAGCTTCAGGCCGCCGGCCCCGGCCGCTGGGACCATCAGCCAGGAAGCGAGGAGGGCACCGACAAGAAGGAGCCACCGGAAAAGCATGCGGCCTCTTGGCATCTTCGGCCCTCTTGCTGGGACACGGAGGTGTGCCCCGCCGGCGTGCTCAGCGCCCCCGCCACCAACAACCTGAACCAAACCAGCTGATTTCATGGGCGTCAGCGGGACTCGCGCGCGACCCTGTAGTTCTCCTTGACGGGGTCCCAGCAGAGCCTGCGCTCGTTCTTCCTGTACCATTCCGGCCACTTCTCAAGCGGCACGTCGCCGAGCTCCTCCACCAGAAGCCGGCCTGCCTCCGAGAGCATCCCGCTGGGCTTCTTGACTCGCGAGCCCTGCATCGCGTCCGCCATCACTTTCAGGAACTCCCGCCCGAGCACGCGCCGATTGTCTACCGAATAGGGGAACCAGAACACTTGGTCATAGCACAAGAAGGACACCCACATGGCGTCTGTATCTGGACACTCCAGTACCTGTGCAATTGCGAGAGCCGTGTGCCCATCCAAGAGCAAGCGGAAGTACTCAACTGCATCCGCCTTCGTCATTCTCACCTCGACCCATTCCAGCGGAATCGGAGTCCCGACCTCCTTCACTTCTTGGGGGCTATCAAGGTATCGGCCCGCGGCGAATACGCCTTCATCCTCCAGCCAAACCACGCCCCAGGGCAAAAGTAGGACCTCAGGCGTGCCGCTGGTTTTCCGGGCCTCCGCCCGCGCCCACTCGTTGCATCTCTTTTCGTACGCCAGCATGCAGGTGATCGCAAGCGTCGGCTTGGTCAGAGCAATAGTACCCCCTGGCGCCACGCAGCCCACAACGCAAGTGAAAACCAGCAAGGCAGATAACATCCGCACACAGACGCGCATCATGGGCCCTCCCTCCATCGTCAAGAACGCTGGTGGGGGTGGTGCTGCGTAGCCTCCCTGATACCGGACAAGCGTGGTCGGCTCCCCAGCAGCTCCACTCCTCGCCGCTTGGGCGAGATGGTTTCTACGGGAAGAGGACGGGGCCTTCTTCCCGCTTTGGCTCATTCGGCTTGATGCCGAGGTGTTCGTAGGCGGGCGGGCGGACCAGGCGGCCACGGGCGGTGCGGGCGAGGAAGCCCGTCTTGAGGAGGTAAGGCTCCACCATGTCCACCAGGGTGTCGGCTTCTTCGTTGAGGGTGGCGGCGATGGCCTCTATCCCCACCGGGCCCCCGTCGTAGAACTCGATGATGCAGCGGAGGAGTTTCCGGTCCAGTTCGTCCAGCCCCAGGTCGTCCACGCCTTCCAGTTGGAGCCCCTGGCGAGCAACCTCCTGGGTGACCCGGCCGTCGGCCTTGACGTCGGCGAAGTCGCGCACCCGCCTGAGGAGCCGGTTGGCGATGCGGGGCGTCCCCCGGGCGCGGGAGGCGATCTCCAGAGCCCCCTCCGGTTCGACCGTGACGCGCAGCAGCCCAGCGGAGCGAAGGACGATGTCGCGCAGTTCCGCCACCGGGTAGAAGTCCAGGTAGTGGACGATGCCGAAGCGCTCCCGCAGCGGCGCCGTGAGGAAGCCGGCGCGGGTGGTCGCACCTATGAGGGTGAAGCGCTTGAGTTGGAAGGGCAGAATCTTGGCGAAGGCCCCCTTGTCCACGGTGAAGTTGATCTTGAACTCCTCCATGGCCGGGTAGAGGAACTCCTCGACCACGCGGGGGAGACGGTGCACCTCGTCAATGAAGAGGACGTCGCCCTCCTCCAGGTTGGAGAGGATGCCCATGAGGTCTCCGGGACGCTCGAGCGCCGGGCCGGAGGTGGACTGGACGTTCACGCCCATCTCCCGGGCGATGATGTGGGCCAGGGTGGTCTTTCCCAACCCGGGCGGCCCGTGGAGGAGGACGTGTTCCAGCGGTTCGCCCCGACGACGAGCAGCCTCCAGGGAGATGGAAATCTTCTCGACCACCGATTTCTGCCCGATGAGTTCAGCGAGCGTCCTGGGGCGGAGGGCCCAGTTGAAGGCCTCTTCTTCCTGGTTCTCGGCGCTGCCGGTGACGATGCGCTCGCGGGCCACTTATGTCTCCCCTCCGGGGCTCTGCTCCACCCGCTGGCGGTAGATGTCGTGGAGCAGGTCTTCGACGGTCTTGGTGGCGGGTCGGCGGGCAAAGGCGTTCTGGATCATCCGCTCAGCGTCGGCGGTGCTGTACTTCAACTGTTCGGTGAGGATGAGGCGAGCTTCCCCGGCGATGTCTTCCTTGACGGGGGCGGAGACCGCGGCCCCCACCGGGGCCATGGCGAACTTGCTCACCTTGCCCTGGAGTTTGGCGATGATCTGGTTGGCGCGCTGTCGGCCGATGCCGGGGAGCGACTCCAGCACCCGGTGGTCAGCGGCTTCGATGGCAGCAGCGATCTCGGCCACCGGGAGCGTCAGGGCCCGGACCGCTGCCTTCGGCCCGATGCCACTGACGGTGATGAACTGCTCGAAGAACTCCCGGTCCAGGAGCGAGCGGAAGCCGATGAGCGTGGGGAGGCCGCCCGCCATGCCCGTCCCCTGGACGTAGTAGTAGGTGCACAGTTCCACCTCGTCCCCCCGCCGGCCCATGAGTTCCCGGGCCAGCGACGCGGAGACGAAGATGGAGTAGCCCACGCCGCCCACTTCGATGGTGACGCTGCTGTCACTCACCTCCGAGAGCCTGCCCCGCACCCGGCTGATCATGGCTCGCCCACCTTCGCGGAGGCGAGTCCTCGGCTCATCTGGGAGTGGGTCAAGGCGACGGCCAGGGCGTCGGTGACGTCGTCGGGCTGGGGGACCTGGGTGAGGGCCAGTTTCAGGGTGACCATCCGGCCGATCTGCTCCTTGCTGGCCCGGCCGGTCCCCACCACGGCCTGTTTGATGCGCGCCGGCGCGTAGCCGACCACCGGGAGGCCCGCCTCCGCTGCCGCGAGACAGATGACCCCCCGGGCGTGGCCCATGAGGATGGCGGTGCGTGGGTGCTTGTAGGCAGAGTACAGCTCTTCCAGGACGAGCACGGCGGGCCGCAAGTCGCCGATGACTTGCCGGATTTCTCGGGAAATCGTGACCAGCCGCTCGGCCAGGGGGATGCGCGTCTCGGTGCGAATGACCCCGGCCTCGAGGAGCCGGACGTCACCAGTATCAGTGCGCTCAATGACGCCGTAGCCCGTGGCCTCCAGGCCCGGGTCTACTCCCAAGACGCGCATCGTCCCACCCCTCGGCCGCCCTCAGCCCTCACTCGGTCGGCGAGTCTAAGGGAAGGCTGGAGGACTTGTCAACGGGATTTGCCACCGGCCCGCGCTCCAGCGGCCCATTTTGGTTGCCGCGGCGGGGGAACTGGCCGTAGAATGCCCCGGTGCAAGGCAACGGAAGAGAGAGGTCGCGCTCTCCGATGGCGGAGAAGTCTCAAGGCGAAGCATCTTACTGGGCTCTCACCAGGGAGCCTCGCTACGCCCTGGCGCTCGTCTTGCCCATGATGGCCGTGTACCAGGTGGGGCTCATAGTGTTGGCCCACCTGGGCGAGAAGACCTACCAGGTTCGTAGCGCGGCCGGCGAAGTCCGTAACGCTGCCGACCTTTTCCTGGAAAACGTGCTCGGGGTTTCCGGTGTTGGCGGGCAGATAGCTTCCGGAGCAGCGGTCATTGGTGTGCTGGTAGGTTGGCAGGTGCTCTCGCGGCGGCCGTGGGGCATCCGGTTGCTGTATGTGGTGGGGATGCTTCTGGAGGGGCTCTTTTACGCGCTCGCCCTGCTCTTGAGCTCTCAGCTGCTGACGGGGTGGTCGCATCAGGTGCTCTTGGCCGCTGGGGCTTCCTTCCGGGGGGCAGCGGGGCAGGTGGTGCTTTCGCTGGGGGCGGGGGTGTATGAGGAGTTTCTGTTTCGCCTGCTCCTCATCGGCTGCCTGATGTATCTTCTGCGTTGGGCGCGGGCGGGACGGGTTTCCTCGGCGGTCCTCGCCTCCCTCCTTGCTGCAGTGACCTGGAGCCTGTTCCACATGGTCGGGGAGGGGACGAAGGCTTTGGTGCCGCTGGTTTTTCTGATTCGGGCCTCCGCGGGGCTTGTCTTCGCCGGGCTCTTCTTCGGGCGCGGTTTCGGCATCACCACGGCGACGC
>Ga0315282_10006243_pt1 | contig 20025 bp, 25 predicted proteins | sample YL17G07_20_MG_FD_203693 | JGI IMG/M metagenome (GOLD analysis project Ga0315282, IMG submission 203693) | Sediment microbial communities from Yellowstone Lake, YNP, Wyoming, USA - YL17G07_20 | ecosystem: Environmental > Aquatic > Freshwater > Lake > Sediment | place: USA: Wyoming | collected... | reverse complement strand
AAAAGAGGGTTTACTACGCTGAGCACAAGGACGAGCTCGCCGCCAAAAAGAGGGTTTACTACGCTGAGCACAAGGACGAGATCGCCGCCAACCAGAGGGTTTACCGCGCTGAGCACAAGGACGAGATCGCCGCCAAAAAGAGGGTTTACTACGCTGAGCACAAGGACGAGCTCGCCGCCAAAAAGAGGGTTTACTACGCTGAGCACAAGGACTATTGGAAAGAATATTACAGACGAAATAAAAAAAGCAGATCTTCACGAATTCAAGATGCAAAACAAGAATTGAAATCTGAATCAGCCGGAGAAATCCTCGCATGATGAACGACGAGAAGATCTTACGCGCTGCGATCTATACCCGCGTTTCAACTGAGGATCAGGCTAAAAGTGGATTCTCACTGGAATCACAGCTTGGACGTCTCCGCGATTACTGCAGCTCACGCGACTGGCCGGTAGCCGGAACCTATGTCGAAGACGGAGAGAGCGGCAGGACCACCAAACGTCCTGCCTATCAGCAGATGATGGACGATATCGAAAAATGGGATGTCATCGTCGTCATCAAGATGGATCGTATCCACCGCAGCAGCCGAAACTTCGCCCAGATGATCGATGATCTCCATAAAATCAATAAAGAATTTGTTTCAACAACTGAGAGCCTGGATACCAGTAACGCTATGGGCAGGTTCGTGGCTGACATCATCGCCCGGATCGCCCAGCTTGAGAGTGAGCAGACCGGGGAGCGGACAAGCCTGGGGATGAGGCAGATGGCGACGGACCTGCGGATCCATAACGGCGGCCGGCCGCCTTACGGCTACCGGCTCAAAGAAAGACAGTTGATCCCGGTGAAATCGGAGCTAGCTCTGGTCAAGCGTTGTTTCGAGCTCTATGACAATGGCGCGGGTATGCACGAGGTAGCGCGGATTCTCAGCTGGCATTACAGCAAGGTCCAGTATGTCTTGAAGGATGCGATCTACGCCGGTTTTCTTCAATGGTGCCATGTCTTCAAACGGATGCCGATCCAGCCGGTTGTCAGCATCGAGTTGTGGAATCGGGTGCAACAGCATAAGGCCGCGGTTGCGGACCGCTGCAAGACCTATCAGGCGGTGCAGCTGCAGGATCGTGATCAGTTCGAGTTGTCGCCGGAGGAGCGGATGAATGTCCCGAATCTCACCCGGCCGAAACACAAGCTCACCTGATGGTATATGAGTATAGAGGTATAGAGGTAGATGAGAGATGAAAACCGGTAGAGAAATGCCAGAGACGCCGGACATACCGAATAGGCCCTGGGATGACGATGAGGATGATGATGAACGGATGGTCAAATGACGGTCTATTATCGTTGTTTGAATGGTCATCGATTCGCAGCCAGGCCGAACAGCCGGAAGGCGACAGGCCTCAGCTGTCCGCGTTGCGGATCCCGGAGTCATACGAAGATCACGAAGCAGGAGTACGAGCAAGCCTATGACGGATAGAAACATGGATTTACGGCAAAATACGCGGCCGGCGACGAGTCCCGACATAAACTTACCCAGATAGGTGAATCAAAGCAGTCGATGAAGGAAAAAAATAAAGGAGAAAAATAAATAACAGAAGATATAGACGCAATAAGAAAAGCTGGAATTCAAATAGGAGAAAAGGTGTGGTTGGCAACCGACACGATTGAAAAAATATTGAATTTTTATTTAAAAATAAAGCCATCCACTCTTTTCACTGTTGAAGAACAATCCGGAAAATCAACAATAACTAAGACCGCCCCCGGAATCGAAGAACCACAGATGCGAGAACTTTGGTCGAAATGGACTGATGCAGTCACCACGGCAATCTATGACAGAGGATTAGCCAGTGCACAACTCGTCATGGATGATCTCGTAAAAGTAATGACATCAAAGAGGCAAGATGCCAAACAGATCGGAACACATCCAACTGGCGAAAAAAATATTGGGTGAGAGTAATCCTCTCATCCATTATATTCTTGATTCATCTTCATTGTTAGTTGGTTCAAAACATCGAGAACATACACACAATTTGCATACAATTCAATGGATAGAAAACGGTTTTGGCGAGAAAGGAAGACGAGAAGCTATGCTTCATATTTTAATGGATGCAAAACAAATAACAAAAAAAGATATTTGTTGGAAATGATTGAATGACTAATTATATTCCAAAGGATGGCAAAACCCCTCGCCCTGGGCTGCCAGCTGGCACCCGGAAGCCGTCAAAATCGAAATACACGATCATCCGCGACAATGACGATCTCGCAATGCTGGAATCAGTCCGCTCGGCATTAAGACAAAAACACATGACATTGAGCCTTAAGACCGACGCGGAGCTCTACCGCCTCCTCGCCAGCGAATATCTTGATGCCGTCAAAACCATCGACCAGCTGCAGCTGCAGCAGGCCCGTTTGACGGCGAAAATGGAGGAGTCCGATGAGATCCGTGAGGCCATCTGCCGTATTTCCAGTTTCGCCAAAGGAAAGAAAAACCATGAGATGTAGATTCTATAAGACCTGTCATTTAGCGAGCCATTCATCTCAATGCTGCATTAATGACACGGCAGCCAGGAATTACTATGGAATCGGTCATCCCTGTGGATGCTACCGAGATAAAATGAGGAAAAAACGAGGCGACGCATGACCGAGTTCCAGATATCATTCAATCAGGAAGGCGAAAAAATGCAATATAGATATCAAGCGGATAACGACATTTTCGCCTTCAATCTTATCTCTGAAATCCTGAAAAAAACAGATGTCACACGCCTTGAGATCACAATCAAAAAAATCCGATTTCAGCAGCAATCATCATCCAAAGAGGGAGGGAACGAGGAGATAACAAGACCGGAGGAGGCCATACCCCAGGCCTCCTCCAATTCCCCCAAGACAATACCGCCGGCCAGCATCCGCGGCCGACCACCGAGACACATCGACAAGATCCTCAACTGGATCAAAGGGAAAGACGAGTTCGACCTCCATGATTTCCTCAACAGCCACAGCGACCTCATCATCGAGGATGTCAACAAGGCCATCGCCTTCCTCATCGCCAAGAACAAGATCCTGCAGCTGCGGGAATTCGTCTTCAAAGTCGAGGCCTAGAAAAATGTGCAGTCTCACAGAAACTCACCAGAATATCAGGGATGTTCCTGTCTGTGAGCGGTTCTCCATATACCGGATCTTCCAGGAACATCCCTGTCTTTCCTCTCACGGAACCTTCCTAGCTTTTCGAGCGGCGAGGTCTTTTCCGTGAGTCCCATGAGCCTGGCATCACTGCTTCATGGTGCATCCCTAAGACCCGCCGCTCCACCTCCTCCCAAGAAACAGGATCCATGCTTAACTCCTATGTCACCCTCGATGATTTCATAGAGAACCTTCCGATGGAGCTCCCATCGATCCATCGACGGCATCTCACCCGGATCCGCGGCCTTGTGGTATCCATCGAGGCGAAGACCATCCATCTCCACCAGGGAGCACCATTACAGGTGAATCTCCTGCATCTTGAGCATATCGATAAGCCGTTCAGCCTCAGCAATAAATGGCGGGCGCCGGAGACCGGGATGGTCATCGAGCTGGTCGCGACGGAATCCGCAGCCTGGTATTTCGTGAAATGGTGGGGCCGCATGGTCCTCAGCCAGTATCGTCTTCATTCTGAGAACGAGATCGAGGGCCTCGCGTTGGAGATCCTGGCGGGCAGCCCGGATGACCGGATCACCAGCGATGATCTCCATGTGCCGGACATATATGAGGTCATCAGGCGGAAGAACCGGGATCCCCGGGTCCTAGGCGGCGTCCTGTCCGGGCTGGGCCGGGCGGGGATCATCCGGTCGGTCGGGATGGTGCGATCGCGGCGGAAGCAGTGCCATAACCGTCCTGGTCTCCTGGTATGGACCTGGGCTATCCCTCAGAAATAGGTAGCTACTCATTTTTGAGTAGGTATTATATACTTGAATCAAATTTTCCTATTATGAAAAACGCGGCTAAACCCCTTTTGATAAGTTTCCTGCTGGTGGGCCTCGTCTGCGGCATCGTACTGATCGCGAACATGAATCCCACTGAGATCATCAGCAGCGGCGGCAGACGCGGCTGGCAGAACATCGTCAGCGCAGACGGTGACGGCGGGCCACTCGCAGCCGGAGAATCCGGCTTCTGCTACTTCATGGTCTACCCACATCAGGCCGCCCCAGGAACGGCCTACGCCTCCAATCTGACGAACGCCTCAGCCTACGAGGTCCAGTATTATCTGGACCAGGAGATGACCGGCGAGACGCCCTATGGCCATACCTTTAACTTTGTATTGAAGATCCGGGTGAACACGACCGTTGGATACAATACGAGCTCTTCAAGCTGGATGAGCACCTGGGTCAGATGTCTCTTGTCCGTGAATTTCGATTATCGAGCCGACATCAGCAATGCCGCTATGACCGTCGTGGAGATCACCCATACCGCGACCTACGCCTGGTATCATCTTTATCTGAACAACGGCGGCGCCGGCTACACGATCACGAAGAACGAGAAATTCAACTGCACGATCCTCGCCCAGGGATATTATTAAAGAGCCGATATGAAAAGGAAGAACAGGGTAAGATTTTTTTTTCTCTGCCTCTGTTTCTTCATCGTAGGATTCAGCCTGGTCCTTCCCTTGTTCGACAAGAACCGGATCGTCTCCGCGGCATACCCGACGTTCGGCAGCACCGGGGACACCGGGACCGCGGAGGCCATCAACGGGATTAAATATTACTGGGCGACACCCGCATATAACGGCCGTCTGGTGAGCATGTTCTTATATCTGGCGACGACGAACGGGGCGACCCACATGAGCGTGAAAGTGACCTGCGCGTTGTATACCTATATCTCCGCCACTGATGTCGGGACCTTGTTGGATACGACCGAGGAGCGGATCATCGACAACGGGGATAACAGCAACCATTGGCAGGAATTCCGGTTCAACACAGGGACCGGGTATGATGTGACAGCCGGGACGAAATATTATCTCGCTGCCTGGTCGAACAGCAGCAACGCCCGCATCAAGTATATCGCTGGGACCGGCGGGTTGACCGCCACCGGGACGTATAGCACATGGCCGAGCCCGCTTACCGGGGAGTCCGGGAACAACCGGAATCATACGATGTATGTGACGTATGCCCAGGTCCCGACGTTGACGCTACCGGATCCGGCTGACGGGGCGACCGGCGTGGCATTGACGCCGACATGCAGCATCACGGTCACAGAGCCGGATTCCGTGACCGGCGACCTGTTCTGGTATACGAGCCTTGATGGGGCGAGCTGGACGTATCGGCAGAAGGATGCCGCTGTCTCTGGCGGGGTGCATACCTATAGTTATGCGAGCGCGACGAGCTACTCGACATTGTATTATTGGAAGGTCGCGTTCAATGACGGGAACTACAATATCACGGCCTCGTATCATTTCACGACGATGGCGGAGCCGCGGTCCTGGCGGTCATTCTCGTCTGGCTATGAGAACGGCGGGAACGCCTCGGTCCCATGGCGCCTGTTGTCCTCGGGATATCTGACCGGCGGGAATATCACGGTCCCATGGAGATCCTTGTTCTCTGGCTATGAGACCGGTGGGAACGATACGGTCTCCTGGCAGTCTCTCTTCGATGGATATGAGACCGGAGGGAATTCGACGGCATGGAGGTCGTTATTCTCCGGATACGACCAAGGCGGAAATAGCACGGTCTCCTGGCAGGAATTGTTCGATGGATACGAATCCGGCGGGAATTCCACGGCAGCATTCCAGACGTTGTTCTCCGGCTGGATGACCGGAGGCAACACCGAGAACATCACGTTATCGGAACCATACCCCATCGGCTCAATCATCCTGTCTATCAATCATTCAAACATCACCGGCCATTCCGGAGACATCTATTTTTCGATCAATCGGACCAGCATCGTCGGACTGATGAACACCACGATATTCTTCCAGGGAAACCTGCTCTATACGAATAGCAGCTGGGGGAACGGGACGATAGGATTCTGGCTGTTCGATTACTACACCGGGAATCTCACCACAACTGGATCATATAACTGGACGGTGAACTGCTCCGCTGGGACCAGCTACGTGAACACGACATACTGGTTCAACCTCGTCATACCCATGATGGGCGGGTCATCCGGCGGCCTGGACCGGTCCACGCTCTGGCTCTCCATCGGTCTCATCGGAGGCGGAGGCCTCCTTGGGATTGTTCTCATGCGGAGGAAGAAATGACGACATTGGCTGAATATCTCCAGCGGAATCCATTGACCAGGACTATCGGGAATGTCATCGCCTCGAATCAATCAAACCAGCAGAACACCACGACGCAAACATCAGGCTCTTCCTCATCCTCATCGACCCGCCGGCTCTCATCCGTGGCCGCTGCAGCGCCCCCGCAGGCCTTACCATCAAAGGCCCTCCCCAATCCATTCATAGCCTTATTCACCGCGAAGACACCAGGAGCATACCAGGAATATCCAGGCGGCCCGATAAAGATCGGCGGGACGACCTATGAGACCGTCAATAAAGAAACCGGGATCTCCATCATGGAGAACCAGGCTGAGCGGATCCGCCAGGCCGGGATCCAATGGTCGAATTTCGCCCGCCAGCCGATCAATATCCTTCTCCTCCGTCAGACGCCGCTCGACAAGAAGATCTTCGGGACGCCGATAGGAATCGCCCAGGACCTCGCCGCGAACGCAGCCAACCTTGAGACCTTCGCCAGTAATGCCTCCTATGAATTCCATCCGGAGACGACCGTGGGCATCCATTACGACCTGGTGAGCCATGAGCCGACGAAGTTCGACTTCAACCTCCCCTATGCCGGCGCTGAGACTTACGGCAGCGCCCTCGCTGAGATAAGCCGATTATCCAATGAACAACGGCTTCTCTTCGGATTGACAAATGCGGATATCGCAAACATCCCGCTGGCTCTCGCTTCCGGTCAAGAAGCTCTTGATATCAAGGTCCGGGCCTACCAGGAGATGAAAAACTGGTATGGACCCAAGGGAGAAATATCCATCGAGGGATTCGCCCGGTCCTACATAGCCTCACCGATCACCCAGGTCGGTCTCACAGCGGCCACGCTCGGCATCTTCGGCGAGGCCTCCGGCGCCCTCAAAGGATATATCCTCGCCCGGAACGCGCTGCAGACATTGAAGCTGGTGAACGCGGCTGAGCTCGTCATCGGATCCGGCCTGATGATCACCGGCGGATTCAATATCGAAAGGACCTTCCGGGAGCAAGGTGTCCCGGCTGGGATGGGCCAGGCCTGGCTCACTGGCGCTGAATTCGCGGCCGGGGCCGCGGGCTATACCGCTGGAGCAGCCGCTGGGACCCGCTACGGGGCGCAACGCGGATTCGAGGGTTTCCTGAAAGAGGAGTTCAACGCCGGCAGGATCGATAACGAGACGTTCAACGCGGCCTTCAATGCCTCCCGCGCCCGGTATTCCATCGTCAAGGATCTCACCAGGATGAAATTCAACCAGCCTGAGCCGCGCTGGACTGATATCCAGAGCCTCCAGGAAAACCCGGCGTTCCGTGACTATCTGCAGGTCAAGGCGATGAAGATGCAGCATGAGATCTTCGGCGGCGAGTCCCTCCTCAAAGAAGGCGGCACCCATGACCTTGATGTTTTCATGCGGCCGAAGGAACACATGTATTCTCGATACGTCTCAAAGGATTATCTCGGCGCTGGGGAGATCTCCGATTTCGCCGATATCAAGATGCCTCAGCGGACCGGATCCATCGTCAGTGAATTCGGGACCATCAAACAGCCGAAGATCGCGGCCGGTCGGTTTTCCGAGATGCAATGGCCTGAATCGTTCTCACGGCTGAGCGGATCCGCCCTTCGTCCCGCCCACATGGGACGGATCCCCAAGGATTTCCGGAGCGCTGATTGGGTCCTGGACCTGATGACCGGCCAGCGGGAGCTCCCCGGCCTCAACAACAAGATCTCAGTCTTTAAGACAAACATGGCCTACCTCGAATCGCTCGGAGAAAAAAATCCGTTGATCCGGAGCGATGCTGAATTCCAGTCGATCTATGGACCATCATTCTCAGAGAAGATCTATGAATTCAAAATGAAATTCTGGGAGAAAGTCATCCCGAAATCCCGGAAGCTCTCGGAATTCGACCGTCTCACCGGCCCAGACGAGTTCTCATCGAGGATGATCATCGATGAAGGATTCATCCCGAGGAGCCCCAGGTCCTCGATCATCTCCTCTCAATTCTACGGGATGATACCGAATTCACGATCGATATCGAAGAGCCTGTCGGTCAGCCCGTCGTTCTCCCTCAGCCTCTCGCCTTCCCGGTCGATCAGCCGGAGCATCTCCCGGTCTATCCGATGGTATTCTCCATCGATCAGCCCGTCGATTATCCCATCGATCAGTCCTTCGATCAGCCGGTTGATCAGCCCATCGATTTCCCCGTCGATAAGCCCGTCCATTAGTCCGTCACTCAGCCCGTCGATCGAATCCCCGTCGCCATATTTCAGCATCAGCGGCAGCGGGGCCGGAGGACCCTGGGGATGGGATGAATTCTTCGGGAGACGGAAACGATACCGGGAGACGAAGACGTTCAATCCATTGGAGGACCTGTTATGAAATTGATCGAGGCGGTCCGGAGATACAACGAGAAAAAGAGAAAACATCAGACGGAAGAGATCCGTAAGAAGATCGAGCCGTGGAAGGAACGATACAGCCGGGCCCAGAAAGGCATCAAGAAGAACGTGAATCCCTCTTTGTTCAAACCGATGGGAGAACCGGATCTCGGCCTGGACCTCGGCGGATCCGGCATCGGCCGGATGGGATCAATCGCTGATGATGTCGCCGGACTCGATTTCGGCCCTGAATTCGATTTCTCCCCTGGGCAATCATGCCGGAAACACCGGAAGAAGAAACGGGGGAAGAAATGACGACCTCGATCGGATCCGTCTTTGAGCTGCTCATCGCTTACGCGGTCTTCGGCCTTTGTTGGATGATCCTCGGCGGGATCCTCTATGCGATCACGCCGATCATGCCGGCCGGGGCGGTGACTGATTTCGCGGGCCTGATCTGGTGGGGTGTCGTGGTCATCTATCTGATCTTCGGGGCGATCTATTTCTGGAATCAGATAAGGATCTGGAGGCTGGGTCATGGCTGATTATCCGGTCGATAACCTCATCTACGCCGGCCTGGTCCTCGCCATCTACCTCTTCATCGCGATCCTGGTCTACGCATTGATCAGCGGCCCGGTCGGAGCGGTCCTGAACGGGATCAGCATCGGCGCCTCCTATATCCCGTCGGTCCAGCCTCATGCCAGCTCGATCATGCCGTATATCGCGGAGGCCGTGATGATCGTCTTCGCGCTGGGCATCGCCTACCCAGTGGTATGGTTCATCTTCTGGGTGTTCGCCCAGGAGCCAGACGTAAATATTTTCAGGAGAAATTAAAAGATGAGGATGGATTCCTGGGGCCTGGTCTTCATTTCGCTCATGTTCGGGGTTGGGATATCCCTGTTTTTTTTAATGATGCTCATCAGCGCTGGGTTGAGCGGCGCATGGAAGCTGACGATCTGGACGAACACGATCGGAGAAGGCCTCCCTGAGATCATCATGTTTCTCGGGGTCATCTGTTTGGAGTTCATCGGTCTTTTTTTCCATCTGCGGAAAGAATTCGGTAAAAAAAGGACGGAGACAAAATGAGCAATCCCAAGAAGCTGGATAGAATAATTTTTTTTATCATAATAGTCTCGCTTTGCACCAGCATGATCCCATTGTCGAACGCCTACATCGGAGACCTGAATCCATCCCTGGTCGATAGCCTCGAATGGGATACCTCTCGCGGCCAGACGCCCGATATGTGCCGGGTGAATCAATCAGATTATTACATCGTGGTCTCCTGTAGCCTCTCAAGCCCCAGGGTAACGGCCAATACCTTCCATGTGGACCCAGGGACCGGCGATATCACCGCGGTCGATAGCATCCAGATCGAGACGAGCACATCGGCCGCCGGCTATCCTGGGGTCAGCTGGCTCCCAGGGACGCATACCTATGTGGTCAGCTATTTCTATTCGACAGCATCGAAGACCATCAAGGCCGCGACGATCAACGTCAGCGCCGTCGATGGGCTGATCCAGGATACCGTCGTCGATAAGCTCACATTGAGCACCGCGACCCTCTTCCCTACGACCGCGCCCTATACCAGCATCATCAATATCACGAATAATATCTTCGCGGTCTCCTGGGTGAACAACGTCTCAAATGACGGCACGAAACGAGTCCAGCTGACGACATGCTACGTCAATGCTCATGGCATGATCGGCGACACCGTGAACGACACCCAGGAGGTCCATAACTGCGGGACCTCATCCGGGAACACACCCTATAACAAGATGGCGAAGATCGACGCTGACACCATCGCGATCGCCTACACCGGGGCCAGCAACTACGAGCATCTCGACACCTACAATATCAGCGCGACCGGCGCCATCACCAATACGCCATCATCGAGCTGGACCTATCAATCAGCCAACGGATTCTCGCCGTTCATCGCCCCATTGACCGGCAGCCTCTATGCCCTCATCTACCGGGCGAGCACCGGTAAGCTCATCCTGAGCACCGTCAGCATCGCGGCCTCCGGCCTCATCACAAAGACCCTCCTCTTCAATATGACTGTCAGCTCGCTCACCGGATCCTATCCCTACATGTCACCGAAGATCACAGATAATTCCCTGGGAGACATCTATGCCGTCACCTACCAGAACGGCAGTAGAAAGAACGGGACAGTCGCGACGATCACGATCAACTCGACCGGATACGGCCGGATGATCTCCAGTATGGTCTATAACCGGACCGCCGGCTGGTATGCCCCAATCCGCTGGGTCTCCGGCGATTACTATCTCATCGCCAGCGCTGGCAATGATTCCGCCGGGGCGCCCTGGACGACATACGACGGCTGGCTCTACACCGTGAACATCAGCACCACGACCATCGACCTCTATCCCAAGGACGGCGCGACCGGCCTCCCGCTCGATTTCAACCTCTCAGCCTACATCACCTACCCCGACGGGACGTTCAGCTATTCCATCGAATGCGATGGATACAGCGCCTCAGGATCCGGCGAAAGCGACGGATATAAGATCCTGGATCTCTGGAGCCTGGATTACAATACGAGCTACACCGCCTATATCAATGTCACACGCGGCGCGACTACCTCCTATTATACCGACAGTTTCACCACGATCAAAGAGGAGAACAGCAGCCTCCTATCGCTCATCAACCAGGGGAAAAGCATCATGGTTTTCCAGGCTCATCCCGATGATGAATTCATGTATCCCGGGATCCTCGCCTATGCGAAATCACAGGGATGCAGCATCCGGCTCATCTGCTGCAAAAACGTCTCCCAATCGCTGACCGGGAACAACTCATGGCAGCGGCCGATCCGCCAGGCCGCGATCGACTGGCTGAATCACAGCTGCCTGATCCAATACCTCCAGCTCGGGATAACCGACGGATCGGAGAATTGGACGAAGATCCGCGAGAATTTCACGACCCAGATCGCCCTGAGGAATCCTGAGATCCTGCTCACCTATTCGCCTGATGGCTACGTCGGAGGAAGCAATCCGACGGCGGGACATAATGGTGTCTCCAATGCGATCATCCAGATCGTCGAGAACATGACGGTCAGGCCCTATCTCTTTTTCTTCATCAATACAGGCCAGGATCTCACCCCGGAGGAAGGACCAATCGAATCGCTGGAATATCCTCCGACTGACATCATCTCGACTGATTTCTATTCCCCGCATTTCGGGAAGACACTCTGGGACCATAAGATCGAGCAATGGATGAGATATTCGCAATCGATGGGATCGACCACGCTTGAAGCTCTCCTCGCGAATTCCACGGCGATGAATGGGAACGACCGGAAGGAATATTTCTATAATTATACATCATCCGGAATCATAACATTGGATGCCTCCGGGATAGAAGAAACGAACGCGACACTCAACGGACAGATAATCTATAACTCCTCGGTTGAATACGGATTCGATTATGGGACATCGACCAACTACAGCTCTTCGATAACCGTCGGTAATGTCACAGATCCAGATAATTATTATATATCTATAGGAAACTGCAGCCCTACGAATGGAGATAGATATCAAGTCCTCTTATCAGGATCTAATTCCTGGGCGAACACATTTGATGGCATTAACGCGACCTATGGTGAATTGAATGTCCAGCATGGCGCTCATTGGGGCCGTTATAATTTTAGCACAAATAAATTAATAGACAAAGCATTTTTTTATGGATGGGTGAACCATGATTCCGATAATTCTAAATTCAATATCACTCAGATCAATGTGACCTCAGGGAACGGAACCTGGTTTACTGCCTGGACTGGAGAATTAACCTGGTATAGAATCGATCCTGCATCATGGAAGAATGCGACTTTTTCCAGGATTTATAATGTCTCACAGATGAGAATAAAACTTGATTGCACATGGTTGCATAGCCGATATTATGAGATTTTTCTGAGAAATTGGACGCAAATGCCTCCAGCCGGTACCATCGATTATTCATACAACCTCACCGGCCTCAACCCAGGACAGATCTATTATTTCCACGCCTGGGCAAACAATTCATACGAGACGACCTATGGACTGGATAAATTCTTCATCACAAAACCACAGGCGCCATCCAGCCTCGCAAATACCGCCGCGCATGAAAACTCGATCGAGCTCTCATGGACCACAGGATCCGGGGCGAACACCACGAAGATCCAGCGTAAACCCAATGGATACCCCGGATATAATTACGATGGATCCACAGCATTCAATAACACCGGGAACACGACCACAGACACCGGGCTGACCGCCGGGAAATACTATTACTATAGGGCCTGGAGCTATACCGCCTGGGGGACCGATCACGAATACAGCGACGGCTATTCCTCCCTGGTCACGATGACGCGGCCGGGGGAGCCGATGAACGTCACCATCATCCCGCATAACGCCACGGCGGAATACATCTCATGGATCCCAGGGACCAATTCAAACCGTACCCTCGTCATCTCAAATAATGATCATGTCCCGACCAGCATGACCGACGGCACGACCGTCTATAACGATACCTCGAATAATACCTACGTCACGATCACCAGCAGCAAAGCCTATTATTTCAAGGCCTGGGCATGGACCCATTTCACAGCACCACATCTAAGCAGCTTCAGTGAGAACGGGACCGGGGCGACCTGGGGATTCATCTGCATCGGGGCATTCAACGAAAGCAAACCCAGCCAGGCAGCCAACCCCTTCACCGTCTTCATCACGAATCCGGAGGGAACAATCGTCTATACCGCCAGCGGATGCACGAACTATAAACAGATAAACGTCAGCCTCTTACCCGTCGGAAACGCCCAGATCATCATCAACGCCAGCCATTATTATCCACGGAATTATTACGTCTACATCAATCAGAGCATATGCTTCCTTTTGAATGCTTATCTCCCGCCGAAGACCTACCCCGGCGTCGGGAATAAATCCATCCTTTGCGTCGTCAGCGTCATCGACACCGGCGGCAACCCGGTCGCCGACGCCCTCATCACCGTAAGACACTACATCAATACGACCGGGATCTTCGAGAACGTCAGCAGCCTTATGACCGACGGCTATGGACAGGCCCAGGTCTATCTCCATCCCGACGACCTCTATAAATTCATCATCGAAAAAGAGCATTACGACCGGCTCATCGGCGATTGGACGCCCACGACGATCATCTATACCCACACATTCCAGCTGACCTATGAGACGCCGGAGATCCAGCCGACACAATACCCGGATGAATACGTATTTTTTAAGAGCCTGTCGAACCGGTCCAACTCGACGCTCTATCTCCATTACCAGGATACCCTCAATGAGACCATCGACGCCCAGATCTATGTCTACGAGATCAACACAAGCACAGGGAACACCACGCTCATCTATACCGATCTCACCAGCGGCCAGAGCGAGATCTACCTGAACATCACCGGCCTCAACGCGACGAACAGCTATACCGTGATCCTCAACTACAATCACACCCAGTTCGGCAGCCAGGGCCTCACCGCGCTCTTCGAAGGATGGCATACGACGATCACCACATCAGCGCATGTGAACCTGATCCTCTCCGCGATCTTCCAGAACGGGTTCATGTTCCTCTCCCATTTCATCATGTTCTGCCTCGCCCTCGCCCTCTTCTACTGGATCGATTCCGAGCATGTCGGCATCGGCCTGATCATCATCGGAGGCCTCTTCCTCTTCATCAATATCTACCTCGGGATCGACAACGCCCTGGCCGTTGCGGCCGGCGGCACCATCCCCGGCCTCCTCATCTTCGTCGGCATCATTAAAGAGATCATCAAAAAAGGGAAAGGAGCGACCGCATGAAGATGGACAGCTTCTTCCAGGTGATCTTCTATATCTGCATCTGCATCGTCATCTTCACCCTCGCCATCAACGTCATCAACGCCCTCAACCTTTTCCAGCCGGTCGCCAGTGGATACTCTCTCCAGGGGAAGACGGCGGATCAGATCTTCACCGACATCACCGGCCTCTCCGGAGGCCTGCAATACATCTGGCTGGCGATCCTGTCCAGCACCGGCCTCGCGGCCATGCTACTCGTCAAGATCACCCAGAGCCCCGCGATCATCGCCGTATGGCTGTTCAGCGAGGTCTTCTGGACCAGCTACACGCGGGTCATCGACACCGTGAACATCAACGGCTGGATCCCGGCGTATTGGATGACCCTCTTCACGGTCGCCCTGCTCTTCCTATGGGTCGGGGCGATCATCGGAATGCTATCAGGTAACTGAGGAGAAAAAAATGATTGGAAAAAACATCCTGGCCTCAATGCTCTTCCAGATCGGCGTCCTCGTCGGACAGCCATTCAACGGGACTGATTTCATGCGAGATCCGGTCTTCGGCTGGTTCAAGCCATTCATGGATTTCTTCGGGAAAGCCACAGGCCAGGCCGGGACCTTTTTCGTGGTGTTGATCGTGATCTTCGCGATCGGCATCTACATCAAGACCCAGGACCTCATCTTCACCGTCATGTTCATCATCGTCTCATCCGGGATATTGAGCGCCGGTAGCTTCATGGCCGGCGTCCCGTCCCTCTCGATGATCTTCACGGTCATCTGCGCGATCGGCGTGACCGCGCTGGTGATCGAATTGATATTCCATATAAAGAGATAGGAGGAAAAAAAGAGATGCTGGATTTCATCTTCGCGATCCTGTTGATCGCCGCGATCATCCTGTTAATCATCGCTTCCCAGGCGGACAGCGAGCTTTGGGCCGACATGTTTCTGACCATCGATGTTTTCTTCTGGTATTTCCTGGCTGCCAGCGGATTCGAGATAGAGGTCCCATATAGCCTTTATAATTCCTCGTCATCGACAATCGAAAGCGGCCTGAATATCGTCAGCAGCAAGATCTCCCCGGAGATGATGTATTTCTGCATGGGGATCGGGTCGATCTGCCTCGTCGTCTCCATTTATATGACCGGATCGATGATCGCCGACGCCCTGCATCCGAAGCCGGCGAAGGCGACAGTTGAGAAACCAGCGGGCGACGTGAACATCATCGAGGTCCAGGAAAGCGAATAATGTATCCCTATACGCTGAGGACCAGCGACCCGGACATCCAGAATATCCTGAAACTTTTAAGCGTTAACCGGGTCGCCAAGGTGCCATCGAAGACCACCAGCATCAAGCTAGGAATGGAGCTCCGTGACATCCGCGACGATATCTATATGGGCTCCGACCGGAAGCTGGACCGGGCGTTCATCGCCCTGGCGCCGGAGCTGGAATTATGTATCGAGGAGCATGGGACGCGCATCGACGCGATCTTCAAACGACTTTTCTAAGTATACAATGTCATACCAAATGTATACCAAAGTCTGTGCATAGTTTTAATATAGAATCAGCGAGAATCCAGGGTGGTGAAACAATGAGACCAATAAAAACCTATATCTTTGTCTTGATGCTGGTGCTCTTGAACGCCCTGGAATACCTCTCTCCACGGAAACAAAAGGAGAACATGCCGAGACATCAGGCGGTCCTCCGCCCGATGAACACCGAGGACAGCGCGAACGTGCAGCTGATCCTGATGGCCGTGGTCGCCGCGATCGTCCTCGCCATCTCCATCGTGATCGTCTACAGCGTCCTCGGAGGAATAAACTATACCGCCATCGATGCAACCCTACCAGGGACTCCATGCGCCAATGCCAGCGCCTCTCTGCAGACGAACCTCGCGACCTTCTACCAGGTCAGCCCGATCTACCTTGTGGTCCTCGCTGCAGTCGGAATCATCAGCGCGATCATGATGATCGTCGTCAACCGCGGCAAAAAGTAAAGCCAGAACCGGAGACCAGAAAAACAACCTGAAAAGGAGAAAACCATGAAACACATCTCGATCCGCGCCTTCATCCTCATGCTCATGGGGATATTGGCGCCCAGAGAAAGGCAGCTGCCTCGGCATCAGGCGGTCCTCCGCCCGATGAACACCGAGGACAGCGCGAACGTGCAGCTGATCCTGATGGCCGTGATCGCCGCGATCGTCCTCGCCGTCAGTATCGTGATCGTCTACAGCGTCATGGGTGGGATCAATTATGATACGGTTGATACCGGGATGGGCGGCCACTACAATCAAACAGGCCTGCCTCATCACTGGATAGGACCGCGACCTGCATATAACGCCAGCTATTCCCTGCAGACGAACCTCGCGACCTTCTACCAGGTCGGCCCGATCTACCTTGTGGTCCTCGCTGCAGTCGGAATCATCAGCGCGATCATGATGATCGTCGTCAACCGCGGCAAAAAATAGTCTTCAGCCACACCGCGACCTAGCGGGTCCGGGCTGCTTCCCGCTAGGTCATCTCCTCTTTTTTCATTTTTAATATGCCTTTGCCGTCAATAAGTGGCCGCCGGCGACGTCGACGTCGGCGGTTTTGCCGTCATCACCGGCTGGATCCTGCTGCAGCTGCCCGGCTGAATGCCGTCAACCATGTTATCCGAGGTTCCCGCATAATTATAATATATCAGGACCGACCGTTCCTTTAATCGTGGCTGACGAGAGACGAGTTTTAACATTCCGACCGGTCGGGGATGAATACGAACATCTTGTATCCATCGGAGCCATCGAAGGCTGGACGGATCAATGCCATCGATGGATCGTTCGCGACCGTATGGAGTCTGTGGAAAAAATCAGCGAGGAGAAGAAACAGCGGAAATATGAGAAGTTCGAGGCGGTCAGGACCGGTTTCCTGCCGATCACCATCGGCATCATGATCGTCCTCATCACCCAGGTCATCCTTCTCAACGCGATCTTCATCTTCATCGTCTTCACTGCCGCGCTCGTCAGCGTCACCATCGGCGTCATCAGCATCCTCTGGGGGCTCTGGAAGAAATGGTAGAAGAGCAGAAAAAAGACCAGGAATTCACGATGGCCGCCCCGACCTTCGGAGACACCAGCCCTGGATTCATGCCTGACGCCGCGAACTACGCCTGGCTGCAGGAGATCATCAAGGTTAATCTCAACAAGTCCAGCCTCCCGGAATCCATCAAAAAAGACCTTCTGACCGACATGGAGCCTTACATCAATTACGCCTCGATGATGAAGATCACCAGAGGCCAGGTCATCGAATTCCTCAATGGATTCGATGAGCTCTGGATGAGATTCCGGATCTTCCGGATCGAACGGAAATACACCCATGAACTGAATTACGTCATGTCCTACATCCGGGAGCTCTTCATCATGGGCCTGAACCGCTCGGTCGACGGCTGGCAGGGAGATCATGTCTTCGAGCGGAAGACATCGACGGACCTCCGGCTGGTCCGGACTGACTACATCCAGGCCTTAAAACATCGATTCCTCCGGAGGAATCCACCGCCAGAGCAAGGAGCCCGATAAAAAATGATCAACGCGATAAGCGCCCTTTTCGTCATGCTGGGAACCGTCTTCCTCTCACTCGACCTGATCATCCCTTTCGTCGTCACAAACATGAATGATTTCCTTATCATGCACTCGGAGATATTCCCGCTGGAGATCCTAGGGATCGTCTTCGTCGGAATCGGTGTCGTCGTCTATCTGGTCCGGAGCTGGCAGACCGGGACGAGCATGTTTCATGATCTCCCCAGCGGCCGGATCGTCCCATGTATCCATTCCCGGAACCAGGGTAAAGACCCGGATGCCTATTTCATGCGGGCCAGACGCCTCGATCTTGAAGTCATCAAGGCGAAAAACAAACTCATCAAAGACACCGGAGGAGGAATACGGATCGGGGGCCACGGCGTCAGACGGACCTATGAGACGATCGGATTCACAGTCCCGGAATGGCTGAGCGCCTATTTCCATACTATCAAGATGAAATACGGGATCAAGAACAAAGACGAATTCCATCAGCTCCGGGAGGCATTGAAGGGAATCTCCGATACCAAGGATTTCGCTGAGAAAGAAAAAGAATTGACGGCCATCGCCCTCCTGAAACCGATCATGGCCGACGAGGAGAAGAAAAAGGTCCTCCTCGCGAAGACCGGAAAGGAACTCCGGGATCTCGACGAGCTTCTTTTCGACGGGATCACTCACAACGGAGAGGACGTCGAGCTCTTCATCGACAGCGCGACACCCACAGAACAGGATATCCTGACCAGGCAGACGATCATCACCCAGGCGGAACGCGCCAGGAACTACAAGGGAGAGCATGGCGGCCTCGCGGCCTATCTCCCCTGGATCATCATCGCGATCATCGTCGTCGTCGCCTTCTTCATCATCGCCAGTAACTAAAAGGAGAAATCTATGAAACAGATCATGCAGATCATCGGGGCAAAGGTCATCACGCCAGGATCTCAACCGGACCAGCTCGATGCAACCGTTGAGATTTATCTTATCCCCTGGAATAGCGGGAAGGTCAAACGGCCTTCGTTATTTCAGATGGCGATGGGCGGGATAAATATCGAAGATCTTACCAATCAGGCCAAGGCAACGGAAACAAAAATCACTATCCTCCATGTAAGCCTTGGGGATTGGATTGACGTTTTCCATAATAAAATTCTCACCCAGATCGAGATCGATCTGAATCCAACAATTTTCCACGGAGAGGAATAAGATGCCCACGGATAATGATTATATCTTGAACCAGATAAAAGAAGCCGCTGATGTATTGAACCATGTCAATGAGCTCGGCGAGGCCGCCTACAACCAGGCCGAAGGGATCCTCAGCAACCTAAAGGCTTTCATCCATGACCCGAAGACCTGGGATGAGATCACCGCCTTTGAAAAAAAACTCTATATGGAATTCACCGCGAAGATCAACGCCGCGCAAAAAGAACTCAAGGAATACAACCCCTTCACCGGATGGCGCGAAGGCGCCGCTTTTTACATGAAGCTCCGGCAATGGAAAGCCACAGAGCTCATCAGCTATTGGGACAGACTCGCCAAAGAACACAAGGAACTATAAAAAAAGAGATCCTAGATGAAAGTCACCCGCGCCTCATTCGAGGCGGTTTTTGATTCCCAGGAACGCCTCCGGAACCTCCTCGACCAGCTCATCAAAGAAAACCGGCCGCTCAAAGATACCGACGAGCGGAACGAATACATGAAGCTCCTGGCATTCGCGACCATCGGCCTCGGCACAAACCATACCACCCGGCTCGACCTGGAAGACGGGACCTTCCTCGACCGGGACCTGGAGACTGTCGCGAGATGGGCCGCCTATCTCCACGACCAGGAGATCGAGATCCCATTGACAATCGGGAAACGAAGCCGGAAAACCACCAGGGTAAAGATCTCCGTGATCTGGACCGTGATTCGGGATGACCTCCTCAGCACCTATCCTTTCGCCCTGGAACGCAGCTGGGGGCAAAGCCAAGAGCTCAAGAGCTCAGCCAGAGGCCAGGGCCATAACATCAGCCAGCGGCCTCCGGAGGCCTCCTAATGACCAAAGGAGACGACCAGGTGACGTTCTCCGCCCTGGACACCAAAGAATGCCTCACCAGGGCAGAGGTCGAAGGGAAGAAGAT
>Ga0315282_10006242_pt1 | contig 20027 bp, 18 predicted proteins | sample YL17G07_20_MG_FD_203693 | JGI IMG/M metagenome (GOLD analysis project Ga0315282, IMG submission 203693) | Sediment microbial communities from Yellowstone Lake, YNP, Wyoming, USA - YL17G07_20 | ecosystem: Environmental > Aquatic > Freshwater > Lake > Sediment | place: USA: Wyoming | collected... | reverse complement strand
GAGCGCAGGTAGCGGCTGAGGGAATCTCGCCCTTGCTCATTGCCAGCGATAGGGACTATCCGGTTGGAATCGCCGGGCTGGTAGCGGGCAGGCTGGCCGAGGAATTCTACCGCCCCTCTATCGTCATCAGAACCGGAGAGTTTACTAGCAGCGGAAGCTGCCGCAGCATCCCCGAGTTCAATATTATCCTCGCCCTGAACCAGTGTCGCCAGCTCTTGTCCCAGTTTGGCGGCCACTCTCAGGCCGCCGGCTTTATCCTGCCGACCAAGAACCTACCTCGCCTCAAGCAGCACCTCGGCGAGCTGGTAACCGCTCATCTCAGCGGGGTTGACCTCCGTCCGCAACTGGATATTGATGCCGAAGCAAAACTCCCCGAACTCAGTGGTAATACCTTCAACCTCATTCAACAGCTTGCCCCATTTGGCCGGGGTAACCCGGCACCCGTCTTCCTCACCAGAGGGGCGGAGGTGATTGATTGCCAGACTATGGGCGGTAACGGGGAACACCTGAGGTTCAGGCTAAGGCAGGGTGGCGTTATATGGGATGGAGTCGGCTTCAGAATGGGCAGCGCTCGGGCTGAGGTATCCCCCAACCTTGACATCGTATATAACATGGAAATAGACCGCTGGCGCGGGGAGGAGAGACTGAGGCTCAATATCCTAGACTTTGCGCCGGCGAGGTAGTTTCCGCCCCACCCACCGCGTCCTTAAAGCCAGCACGGGGATGGCAATGGCTAATACGATTATGCCTATTATCTGCGCCTGATGTAAGCCTAAGATGAAGGGCATTCCCTCCCGCAGGAAGTCAATGCCAACCCGCCATAATGAGTAAAGGCTAAGATAGATGAGAAATAGAGAGCCATCGGGCTTAAACCGCCCCCTCAACTTAAAGATAACCCCGAAAATTATCAATAGATACACAATCTCATAAATCTGGGTAGGATGTAAGCCCATCCCTGGGGGAAGGGCAAGGCTTGCCGAATAGCCATAGCTCTGCGGGTCAGTGTAAACTATACCCCAGGGTAAGGAAGTTGGTAAGCCATAACAACAACCGTTTATGGTGCAGCCTATCCTGCCCACCGCCTGAGCCAGAGGAACCGCCGGTGCCACTAAATCGGCAAAATAAGCAAAGCGGAAGTTGCTGAACTTACTATAAATCCAGATACCCAGGGTAGCGCCGAGAATAGCACCGTAGATGGTCAGCCCGCTAGCGCCAATTATCTGACCCGGGTTCTGGCTGTAATAACCCCACCTATCAACGACATGTAATAGCCTTGATATTATTACCCCCGAGGGAAGGGCAACCAGGGCCGCGGTAAGAATAGTATCGTAGGAAAGTTTAGCCCCCCGCCTTACCTCCCACATCAGCCATAAAACCACCACCACCACCGCCAGGGCAACCATAATGCCATACCACCTGACATTCCAGAAGGCTATCGGGCTTATACCTATGGTAATCAATATTCACCTCCAAAACTAAGAGAATAGCGCCTCAACGAAGGCCTCAGCATTAAAAGCAGCCATATCCTCCAAGCCATCGCCAGTACCAATGAACTGGATTGGTATTTTTAGCTCATCACAGATAGCCAGCACGATGCCCCCCTTAGCCGTGCCATCCAGCTTAGCCAGAAAGACGCCAGTTACCCCCACCGCCTCAGTGAAATACCGGGCTTGGGTCAAGCCATTCTGACCGGTGGTGGCATCAAGCACCAAAATTACCTCATGGGGGGCGGTGGGGTCAATCTTAGCCGCCACCCGCCTAATCTTTTTAAGCTCCTCCATCAGGTTAAACTTGGTGTGCAGCCTGCCGGCAGTATCAACGATTACCTCATGAGCCTGCCGACTGCGTGCTGCCTCCAGACCATCAAAGACCACCGCCCCGGCATCACCCCCAGGCTGATGGGCAATGACCTCAACACCAATCTGCGCCCCCAGCTTCTTAAGCTGGTCAATAGCCGCCGCCCTGAAGGTGTCAGCGGCAACCAGTATAACCCGCCTCCCCTCCTTTTTAGCCCTATGGGCAAGCTTGGCAATAGACGTGGTCTTACCACTGCCATTAACACCCACCGCCAGGATAACTTTGGGCACTGACACCGAACCTGCCAGCGGAGTGTCAATTCCCAGCATTCTAATCATCTCTGCCTTAAGCGCCGAGCGCACCGATGAGCCGTCGAGCTTCTCTCCGGCAGCCCTTTGCTTGACCGCTTCAATGAGCTTTTCCGCAGTGCTAACGCCGACATCAGCCGAGATAAGCAGCTCCTCAAGCTCCACCCAGACCGCCTCATCAACAGCCACACGGTCAAACAGGCGCACCACCCGCTTAAACCAGCTATCACGGCTCGGCTTCAGCGCTTGGTTAATATCTTTCAACCTTGCTCCTTAACTATCCCCTTCCTTAAGGGCGGGTGGGTGGGAAAATCAATCTATTTTTTTAGCAAACCCTCCAGTAATAGCTGGGCGGCTTTTTTATCCAGCGGCTTATTATTATTACCGCATTTCGGCGACTGAATACAACTGGGGCAGCCTTCCTGACACGGGCATTCCTCAATCGCCCTCAGTGTAGTCTGCCACAACTGCTCCACCAGGTCAAAGCCTTTCTCACTAATGCCAATGCCACCGGGGTAAGCGTCATAGATAAATACCTGCGCCCTCCCCGTGTCCGGGTGGAGGGGGGTGGATACCCCACCAATATCATTGCGGTCGCAGAGGGCAAAGAGGGGGAGGATGGCAATAGCAGCATGCTCGGCAGCATGCAGTCCACCGGCAAAGTCCAGTTGCTCCCTGTCCAACCGAGCCACCACTTTAGCTGGCAGGTCAAACCAGAGGGCAACGGTGGGGAAATGCTGCGGCGGCAGGTCAAGGGGCTCCTCCCCGATTACCTCCTCGGTGAACTGCGCCTTCTTCTTGAAACCAACTACGGTAGTGGTAACCTCAACCTCACCCAGGTACACCCTGGCCTGCCCGCAGGTCTTACCCCGGAGCACCCTGACAATACGAAGGTCGGTAAGCTCCTTCGTCTGCGTATAGTAATTGGCAGAGGTTGGCGTGGCGTAGGCAGTGCGGGCAGTCAGGTCAAGCTCATTTACCAGATAGGCTTCCCCCTGATGGAGGTAGATAGCGCCGGGATGGATTTGAAAAAAGGCGACGCTAGCCTCAACGGTTTCCAGAAGCGAGTCAGTTGAGGTATCAACAATGACAAAATTTTCCCCGGAGGTGGAGCGAATATTTATGCCCTGCGCCGGGTAGGCAATTTTCGGCGAAAGATACCACCTGCCACTTTTTTGCTCTCTAAGTAAACCCTCTCCCTCCAGTACCATTCTTTCCCGCTCAAAGGCAGAGCCAAAGACCTCCTCATCCCTGCTGGTCAGGGGCAGCTCCCAGGCAGCACACAGCAGGTGGGCTCTCAAGATATAGGGGTTATCCGGGTTGACCAGGGCGTTCTCAAAGCTTTTGCCAAAGAATGAATCGGGGTGACGCATAAAATACTGGTCAAGGGGACTGTCCAGCCCGATAAGAAAGCTCATAGACTTATCCCCACTCCGTCCACTCCTCCCCGCCTGCTGCCAGGTGCTGGCAATGCTCCCCGGATAGCCGGTGAGCACCGTCGCCTCCAGGTCACCAATGTCTATCCCCAGCTCCAGAGCCGTGGTCGCCACCACGCCGGTAAGCTTACCGCCAAACAGCTCCTTTTCTATCTGGCGCCGTTCCTCGGGAAGGTAGCCCGCCCGATAAGGCTTGATTTTTTTAGCTTGAGCGGGGCTGGTCTCAGCCAGCCGCTTTCGGGTGTAGTTATAGATAAGCTCGGTCAAGCGACGGGTGCGAGCAAAGACAAGACTGCGGATGTCGCTATTCACCAGCTCGGCAAAGAGGCTTGACGCCTCGCTGTTAGCACTACGCCGGACGCTCTTTGCCTCGTCTATAATCGGGGGGTTCCAGAAAATAAAATCCTTACCCCCATAAGGAGAGCCATCGCTGGCAACCACCCTGAATGGTAGACCCACCAGCCTTTCGGCATGCTCCCCGGGGTTGGCAATCGTCGCCGAGCAGCAGATAAACCGTGGATTTGAGCCGTAAAAGCGGCATAATCGGCGCAGGCGGCGGAGGACACCGCCGACATGGGAGCCAAAAACGCCCCGATAGATATGGGCTTCATCCACCACCACATACCTCAAGTGTCGCAGCAGCCTTGACCACGATTGATGATTGGGCAGTATGCCGATATGGAGCATATCGGGGTTGGTAAGCACCACCCTGGCACTCTTTCTTATCCCCGCCCTCTCCTCCTGAGGGGTATCACCATCAAAGGTGCTGACGTCCCGCGATAGACGGGGGTAGTCCCGTAAGGTGCGAAGCTGGTCTTGGGCTAAGGCTTTAGTCGGGAAAAGGTAAAGGGCACAACTACCCGCCTCGCTTAAGACTACTTCCGTAACCGGGATGTTATAGCACAGGGTCTTACCGCTAGCTGAAGAGGTAGACACCATCACATTCATGCCCTTGCGGGCATAATTTATGGCTTCAGCCTGATGGGTATAGAGGGGTAATAGATGCTGTTCCCTGAGGTAGTGGTGAAGGCTTTCCTCCAGGGGTTGCTCCAGCTCAGCATATTCAGCTTGGCGGCGGGGAATATGCTCGATATGGACTATCTGACCACGGTAACTGGGCTGAGCTAAAAGAGCATGAACAAAGGCTGAGGTATCCATCATCGCCCCAGTCAGGAAATAGCCAGGACCTCAATCTCGTAGTCCAATATCTCTACCTCAAAGCGACCATTAATAATGAAGTCAGCCACCTTGGACAGGACCTCATTGGTGTAGCGGCTATCATTGCTCACACAGCAAACGCCAAGGGTGGCTAACTGCCATAACTCATGGTCATCAACCTCAGCCACGGAGACATTAAACCGGCTTCTGAGGCGAGTGGTAATGGATTTCAGTACTTGCCGCTTACCCTTAAGCGACAGGTTTTCCGGGAAGCGAAGCTTAACCCGACAGACCCCAACATTCATGCTCTTTGGCAAATGAGATAAATCAGAACCTTAGCCAGAGTTTCTTTGCTTAGCGTAACACTCTTTGCAATAGACCGGGCGCCCTTCCTTGGGCTCAAACGGCACTGTGGTTTCTACCCCGCACTCAGCACAGGTTACGGTAAACATCTGACGCGGCTGACCGGAGTCACTCCAGCGGTCTCTCCGCCGAGAAGCCCGGCACTCAGGACACCGCCGAGGCTCATTCTGCAAGCCATGGGACTGATAGAATTCCTGCTCGTCGGCGCTAAAGACGAACTCTTGCCCACAATCACGGCATACCAGGGTTTTGTCTGCCAGAGCCACTGCTGCACCTCCTTTTAGATTTTGTTTCCCCTTGTCTTGGATGCAGTCTCTTGGCTCCGCAAAACCCCTTTCTCGATTACCACACCGGGTTCCCTGCCTATGCAGGGGGTAAGCTTTAGAAACGACACCAAACCAGGGTATCAACTACAGCCAAAACTATACCCCCTCTGGATTACAAAAGTCAAGCCGATTTACAGCCGCAGCCACTTATGCTATAATCGGTTATTTACAGCATAGTTGATACTGGTTAAAATAACGTGGGGATAGAGGATTAACTTGGACAAGGAAAAAAAGAGCGAACTCGTAAGCAAATTCAGGCTCAGTCAAAAGGACACTGGCTCGACTGAGGTGCAGGTAGCCGTGCTCACCGAGAGGATAAACCAGTTGACCGAGCACATGACGGCTCATCGGCACGATTACCATACACAGCACGGGCTAGTCAAGCTGGTAGGACAAAGAAGAAAGCTACTAGCCTACCTGAGCCGAGAGGATGCTAAACGATATCGCAACCTGATTAATAAGCTTGGGCTACGCAAGTAAGGCTTAAGTGGGGGGAGGGGTATTGATATCACCTAGTTCTTTTGAGCGCGAGGTTGGCGGCAGAAAGCTCACCATAGAAACAGGAAAGCTCGCCGGCCAGGCGGCGGGAGCGGTAACTATTCGTTACGGAGACACCGTAGCTCTGGTTACCGTTTGCACCAGCACTGAACCCCGGGAGGGTATAGACTTTCTGCCCCTGACCATTGACTATGAAGAAAGGCTCTATGCTGCCGGTAAGATTCCGGGCGGCTTTATCCGAAGGGAGGGGCGCCCCAGCCAGGAGGCAACCCTAGCCAGCCGCCTCACCGACCGACCACTACGTCCCCTCTTACCCAAGGGGTGGCGCAACGATATTCAGATTATAGTTACCGTCCTCTCCGCCGACCAGGAAAACGACCCCGATATCCTGTCAGTTATTGGTGGCTCAGCGGCGCTGGCAATCTCACCAGTACCATTTGATGGCCCAGTATCTGCCGTTCGCGTCGGCTATATTAACGATGAGCTGGTGCTAAATCCAACCCTGCTCCAGCTTGAGACCAGCCTCCTTGACCTGGTCGTGGTCAGCACCAAGGAGGCAGTGGTAATGGTAGAGGCCGGAGCCAGAGAGGCTTCAGAGGAGCTCGTCCTGCGGGCGATAGAATTCGGTCATAAGGCAAACCAGGATATTATCAAGCTCCAGGAGGAGCTCCAGCAGGCTTATGGCCGACCCAAGACGGAAACACCGGCAAGCGAGGTTAACCCTGAGCTAATCTCAACCATCTCACCAATTGTTGACGACAAACTTGCCCAGGCACTGAGCCAGCCGGAAAAGTTACAGCGGGAAGAGGCGCTCAGCAGCCTGAAGAAAGAGCTTATCAAGACGCTGGGTGAGTCATTCCCCGAGGAAGCTCTAACCGCCGCCCTGGAGACAAAGGTTAAAGCTAAAATAAGGGGCGACCTCCTCCAGACAGGAAAGCGTATTGATGGGCGTGGTCTAACCGATATCCGACCCATCAGCTGCGAGGTGGGAATCCTGCCCCGCACCCATGGCTCAGCCCTATTCAGCCGGGGGCAGACCCAGATTCTAACCATTACCACGCTGGGTTCCATCAGGCAGGAGCAACAGCTTGATGGCCTGGGTCTGGAGGAGAGTAAACGCTTTATTCACCATTATAATTTTCCCCCCTTCTCCGGTGGCGAGGTGAAACGCATCGGCTCGCCAGGGCGGCGTGAAATCGGGCATGGCGCTCTGGTGGAGCGAGCCATTACCCAGGTACTGCCCAAGGACGAGGACTTCCCCTATACCATCCGCCTTGTCTCCGAGGTCTTGAGCTCTAGTGGCAGTACCTCTATGGCCAGTGTCTGCGCCTCAAGCCTGTCCCTTATGGATGCCGGAATACCGATAAAGGCAGCAGTAGCCGGGGTAGCTATGGGACTGGTCACCGGTGAGGAGGGTAAATACGTAATCCTGACTGACATTGAAGGCATAGAGGACGCCTATGGAGATATGGACTTTAAGGTAGCCGGGACAACCAGTGGTATCACGGCAATGCAGCTGGATATTAAGCTCAAAGGCATAAGCTCGCAGGTTCTGGGAAAGGCACTAGACCAAGCTCGCTCTGCTCGGCTGTCCATTCTGGGAATAATGGAAAAGACCATTAGCTCCAGCCGACCTGAACTCAGCCGCTATGCCCCAAGGATGTATAAGATAACCATTGACCCGGGTAAAATTGGCGCTGTCATCGGCACCGGGGGCAGGACAATCAGGTCAATTATTGATGAAACTAAGGCAAGCATTGACGTTAACAACGATGGCACAGTGATTATCGGCTCAGCTAATGAGGAGGCGGCGCGCCGGGCTATCCAGATTATTGAAGGTCTGACCAAGGAGGTAGAGGTTGGCGCCATCTACACGGGAAAGGTGACCCGCCTGATGAACTTCGGGGCGATGGTAGAGATTTTGCCGGGCAAAGAGGGGCTGGTTCACATCAGCGAACTGGCTGATTATCACGTCCCCAAGGTTGAGGATGTGGTCAAGGTCGGCGATGAGGTTACGGTTAAGGTAATTGGCATTGACGAACTTGGGCGGATAAACCTCTCGCGAAAGGCAGTATCTGAAAAGGGGCCTCAAGTCCCCGGGGCTAAGGTCGGGGATATCCTTTCTAAAGATTACCCGTTTAAAAAACACGATTCTCGCCCTCCCCGGAACAAGCCGGGTTATAACCGGGGACCGAATAGAGGACCCAGGCGATGAAGAGTATAAAGGTAGTAGTTAATGGCGCCTCGGGTAGAATGGGGCAGGAGGTGACTGGCGCCATATGCCAGGAGCCTGACCTGCAAATAGCCGGGGCAGTGGACATAAAGGCGGCTGGGGACTACCTGACCCTGCCCGACGGCTCGGGCAGGGTGCCTTTTTCCGCCAGCCTGGAGGCAATTTTAAGTAGCCATCCGGCAGATGTCGTGGTGGACTTCACCAATGCTCAAGCGACGATGCCGGCGGTGCGCCTGACAGCCAAACACGGCGTTAATCTGGTCATAGGAACCACCGGCTTGACCACCGACGACATCAAAGAAATCAAAAGCCTGGCTAAAGCTAATAATATTGGTATCGTGGTGGCACCAAACTTTGCCCTGGGCGCCGTGCTTATGATACACCTAGCCAAGGTAGCGGCTAAGTACTTTGACTTCGCTGAGATTATAGAGCTACACCACCACCTGAAGGCTGACTCACCCTCGGGCACTGCCCTGGCGACAGCTAAGGCGATGGCTCAAGCCAGGGGCAGACCATTCTCCATCCCCCAGGGAAAGGCTTCAGACAGCCGGGGAGGGCAACTTGAAGGCATTGCCATTCATAGCGTGCGCCTGCCCGGCCTACTGGCACACCAGGAGGTACTCATGGGGGGAGCGGGGCAAACACTGAGCATTCGTCACGATACTATTAGCCGGCAGTGCTATATGCCCGGCGTTATGCTCGCCATTAAGGAGGTGGTCAAGCATAAGGGGCTAATCTATGGTCTGGATGCTTTACTCGGTTTAGAGGAGGGGAAATGAAGGGGTATAAAGTGGCTATCCTTGGTGCTACCGGCATGGTAGGCCAGGAATTCATTAAGGTACTTCAACAACGTAACTTCCCCATGGAGTCAATCAGTCTTCTTGCCTCAGACCGTTCTGCAGGCAAGAGGATGTTTGTCAGCCACCGCGAGATTCTGGTTGAGGAGGTTAACCCCAAGTCGTTTAAGGATATAGAAATCGCCCTCTTCTCCGCCGGGGCTGAGGTCAGCCGCTATTTCTCACCTATAGCCGCCCAATCCGGGGCGGTAGTTATTGATAACAGCTCGGCATTTAGAATGGACCCAAAGGTGCCGCTGGTGGTGCCCGAGATAAACGTTGACGATATTAAGTGGCACAAGGGGATTATCGCTAACCCAAATTGCTCCACCATTCAGATGGTGGTGGCTCTATACCCCCTGCACAAGGTCAACCCAATCAAGCGCGTCGTCGCCGTTACCTACCAGGCGGTATCAGGCACCGGGGCAGCAGCAGTAGAGGAGCTAACCGAACAAGCCAAGCAGGTACTGGAGGGGCAGACCACCGTCCCCCATGTCTACCCCCACCAGATAGCCTTCAACCTGTTACCGGAGATAGACGTCTTCCTGGATAATGACTACACCAAAGAAGAGTGGAAGCTGGTGGAGGAAACCAGAAAGATAATGCATGCCGATGATATTGCCATCTCTGCCTTCTGTGTTCGCGTGCCGGTATTTATCGGGCACAGCGAGGCAGTCCATGTTGAGTTCTCCCAACCCACCTCCCCCGACGAGGCGCGGCGTATCCTCGCCCAGGCGCCGGGGGTCAAGGTGCTGGATGACCCGGCTATCAGCCTCTATCCCCAGCCCTGGTCAGCCGCCGGCACCGATGATGTCTTCGTCGGGCGCATCCACCGGGATGCCTCCCACTCCTGCGGGCTGGTAATGTGGGTTGTCGCCGACAACGTGCGCAAGGGAGCGGCATTAAACGCCGTCCAGATTGCCGAAGAGATGATAAAGCGGGATTGGGTGAAACCAGCGCAGGAGGTTAAAAAATGAAGAAGCTGGGGCGGTTACTGACGGCGATGGTGACGCCGTTTAAGGAAAACGGCGAGGTTGATTATGAGCAGGCGAAAAAGCTGGCACTAGCTCTACTTGATGCCGGGAGCGATGGCCTGGTGCTCGCCGCCACCACCGGGGAGTCGCCAACGCTTAGCTGGGAGGAGGAGATGCGCCTCTTTGCCGAGGTTAAATCGGCAGTGGGCGGGCGGGGAAGCATAGTCGCCTACACCGGCTCAAACAGCACGGCTGAGGCAGTGGAAGCGACCAAGAGTGCCGAAAAAATCGGGGTTGACGCCTGCCTGCTGGTCGTCCCCTACTATAATAAACCGACCCAGGAAGGCTTATACCAGCACTTCAAGACCATCGCCCAGGGCACAAGTTTGCCCTGTATCCTTTATAACGTGCCGGCACGCACCGTTACCAATCTTGCCGCCGAGACCGCTATCAAGCTGAGCCAGATAGATAATATCATCGGCGTAAAAGAAGCCAGCGCTAATCTGGGGCAGATTTCCAGGATTATCACCGGGGCAGGAAAAGACTTCCTTGTCTGGAGTGGTAATGACAGCGATACCTTCCACATACTAGCCGTGGGCGGCTACGGCGTCATTAGCGTTGCCTCACACCTTGTGGGCAAGCAAATCAAGGAGATGATGGATAACTTCCTCACCGGCAAGATAGCTGAAGCCGCCAGAATTCATAACCACCTCCTGCCTCTCATTGACGTGCTATTTATTGTCTCCAACCCCATTCCGCTTAAATACGCCCTCAACCAGATTGGCTTTAATGTCGGCAAGCCCCGCCTCCCCCTCGTTGAGGCTGATGAAAAATCAGCCACCATTATCAGAGAGACGCTGAAGAAGTATAAGATTGACCTGCCGCTATAAAATAAAGGTCGTCGCCGGAATCGGCGACGACCTTTGCAAACCTCCTCAGTTTAGTGATTACTTATTCCGCTTCCTCAGGCTGCATAAGGCTAGAGCTGCCCCAGCCCAGACAACTCCGAGTAGAATGGGGCTAAAGTCAAACGGTTCTTTGACCAGACCTGCCTTAGCACAGCCCATGCCTTCACTCGGAGGGGTTGGCTCTTGGCTTGGCGGTGGTGTTATCTCCGACTCAGGTTCAGGCTCTGGACTTGGCGGGGGCGTCCCCTCATATGGAGTCCCCTTCTCCACGCTACCCAGGATATTGCCCTTGCTATCTATGCCACCAATGATATAGATGCTTTCCGGAGAGGCTTTAGCCACGCCAACATAACAGACATTGCGCCCAATCTCACATTTTGTGGCTTGCTGCCATGCATCGGTTTTCGAGTTATACGCCAGAACAGAGCTTTTAGCGTGTCCACCGATAACAACAAGATTGCAATCTCCCACCGCATTTTCCAACACCGCCCCGCTGTGCCCGCCCCGCCTCTCCGGCATTTCAGCCTTTGTCGTCCATGACTTACTCGTCGCGGAATAAGTCCTATTGGAGGTAGCTCCTGTGGACTCAACCCCACCGATAACATACATTTCATCTCCCACAACGCCAACAAAGGACATATTCCTGGCTACCGGCATGGGAGTCCCGGCGGTAAAGGTTAGAGCCACCGGGTCAAATTCATATACATCACTATAGTAATAAGTAGACGGAACAAACAGCATCGGGCTCCGACTACCGCCAAAGAGAAATATCCTATCACCGTAGGTAACCGCCGCTATGCCTGCCGCCGGCTTGGGTAACCTGGCTATACCAGCTGTCCAGGTGTTGGTAGCTATGTCATAGACATCCACCGTATCCACAACCTTAAGCTTGGTATCTACTCCGCCGAAGATGTAGATTTTGCCATTACAGGCGGCGGCGGGCATATTAAATCTGCCCTCAGGTAGGGAGGCTTTTGTAGTCCATTTGTTGGCAACCGGGTCATAGGCTTCAACCACCCTGCCCAAGAGTCCCGTTTGTGACCCGCTTTCCAGCCCGCCGATAGTATAGATGATATTATCCACTACTGCCGTAGCTCCAAGGCAACGGGGGGTAGGCATAGGCGCAACCTCTAACCACTGTATTGTTACCTCAACCTCTTCAGGCGTCTCAGTCAAATCAAGGGTAGGCGGTGCCGACGGAACAGTGCCTTTCACTGCAGTGTTCAGCGGGGTAGCTGTAGCCCCGGGATTACCCTTATTATCACATCCTCCCATGATATATAACTTACCATCCACTGCCGCCACAAAGGCATCCTCCCGGGGCGTGGGCATATTGGTTGCCGTTACCCAGGTCTGCCACTCGTCGCTGTAAACATCAACCTCAGTACAAGTTGCTTTTTCTGCATCTCTGCCACCCATTAAAAAGACCATATCATTAGCCGCCGTCCCAAACCAATAGCCACGTTCCACGACTACTACTTCCTTAAAGCTCCAGGAATTGGTAGCCGGGTTATACATCTGGGCATTTCGGTTTCCCCAGGCGGAAGAGCCGCCAAACACGAATACCTGATTCTCAAAAACTGCGGCCGAGGTTCTGGTTCTTGGAGGAAGCATGCTCGCTTTTGCCGTAAACTTGGCTGTGGCCGGATTAAACTCATAACAGTCACCGTAGAAATCTGGAGCGGAGAAGGAGTCGGTGCTGGCGCTACCGCCGAAGATGTAAATCTTGTCCCCGCAGGTAACCGCTGACATGCTAGCCGCCGGCTTAGGTAGCTTGGCTATGCCCGCCGTCCAGGTATCAGTAGCTACGTCGTAAACATCAACAGTATCCTTAACCACCCCCTCCACATCCGCCCCACCAAAGGTGTAAATCTTGCCCCCGTAGGCTGCCGCCGCCAGATACATCCTCCCCTCGGCTTTATTCGTCTGAAGGTCTGGGGGGTAGGGCAGATCAGCCTTTGCCGTCCAAGTGTTACTCACCGAGTCATAAGCCTCAACTCGTATACCAGTAGTCGCTATGGGGATTTCAGTCACATAACCCTCAGGGGAACCAGGTGGGTGATATTTGTAACTGCCGCCAGTCTCAGCACCGCCAATGGTGTAGATAATACCGCCAACCACAACCGTCGCCCCGGCATGGCGTGGCTTTGGCATCGGGGAGATGCTAGCCCACTGAACAGTAACCTTGGGAGTATCTCCCGCAGCAGCTCTGACTGGCAAAGCCACCATAGAGCTTACCGAGACGAGTGCCAGTGTGACTATCGCCACACTGATTTTTAACCACAAGTTTCTACTTTGGTTCACTTTGACACCTCCTATACTTATTTGGTTCACCTTGGTTATCTCCTTTAAACTAAATAATAGGCGTCTTCTGGATGGTCTGCTCCCGCTCCGGTCCCACACAGATAAGGTTAGCCGGGCAGCCGGTAAGCTCCTCTATTCTGGCTACATACTTACGAGCCTTAAGCGGCAACTGCTTGTAGCTGCGAATATCGGAGGTCGGGGTCTGCCACCCCTCAAGCTCCTCATAAATTGGCTCGCACCTGGCCAGGGCGGCGACGCTGGCGGGGAAGTAATCAATAGTCTCGCCGTCCAGCTTATAGCCAACGCATATCTTCAGGCGGGGCAGGATGTCAAGGATATCAAGGCGGGTAATTGCCGCCCCGGTAAAGCCATTAACCCTGGTGCTGAAGCGAGAAGCAACGGCGTCAAACCAGCCGCAGCGGCGCGGCCTGCCGGTAGTGGTACCATACTCGTGAGCCCTCTCCCGAATCAGGTCGCCGGTCTCGTCCTTCATCTCGGTGGGCATCGGACCACCACCCACCCTGGTGCAGTAAGCCTTGAACACACCCAGAATGCGGTCAATCCGGGTCGGGCTTAAGCCCGACCCCAGGCAACCTCCCCCCGCCAGCGGCGATGATGAGGTAGTATAGGGATAGGTGCCAAAATCGGGGTCAAGTAAGGTCCCCTGAGCCCCCTCCAGTAAGACCAGCTCCCCGCGGCTCAATATCTCCTCCAGCATTATCGTCGTCTCCCGAATGTAAGGAGCCAGACGCTCTCCATACTGGCAATACTGAGCATATACCTCATCCAGCGATAGCGGGCTAGCCCCATAAACCTTGGTCAGGATGGTATTCTTGTAGTCAAGGATAGGACGAAGCCGCTCCAGCAGCACCTCTTTATCCAGAAGGTCGCTCATTCTGATACCCAGCCGGGCTGTCTTATCGGCAAAGGCAGGACCGATGCCCTTGCGGGTTGTGCCCAGCGCCTTGCCCCCCCGCGCCTCTTCCTCCAGACCATCAAGAAGGATATGATACGGCATAATCAGGTGAGCCCGGTCGCTGACAAACAACCTTGAGGTATCCACACCCCGCTTATCTAGCTGCTCTATCTCACCAATCAGCACCGAGGGGTTAATCACCACCCCATTACCAATAATGCAGATAGCCCTAGGGGAAAAAATACCGGACGGGACAAGGTGCAACTTAAACTCACCGTGGGGATTGACCACGGAATGACCGGCGTTATCGCCGCCCGAAAAACGGACTACCGCCCCCGCTTGCTGAGCCAGCTGGTCAACCACCTTGCCCTTCCCCTCATCCCCCCAATGAGCCCCGATAATAGCAATAACTGGCATTATTTCCCCTCTAAGCCTTCTTATAACATAAATAGCACCATAAATGAAAGCGGCTATTTTTTTGTTTGCTGCCAGACATAAACCAGCCTCTGACCAAGGGTGAAAAAACTGAACACCACGATAATCCCCAGGGCAATAAGCAGGGCATAGTCAACTTGGCTCAGTAAAAGACCCAGCGCCAGCACCACCACTCTTTCGGCTCGGGTAAACAGTCCCACCCCGCACTCCAGCCCTGCCCCCTCTGCCCTAGCCCGAATGTAGCTGACCAGTAACGAGCCAATTAAAGCAAGACAGACCAGCACAATCGGGATAAATGCCGGCTCTCGAGCATATAGAACCAAAATAGCCAGTAGCACCGCCGCCTCAGATAAGCGGTCAAGTGTAGAATCAAGGACGCTACCAAAAGGGGTAACCTTTTTAATACGCCGAGCCAGTGCCCCATCCAGGATATCAAAAAAACCAGCTACCAGCACCACAAAGCCGGCAGCAAAGGGGTGTTCGGTAATAATAAGCGCCGCCGCGCCAAGGGCTAATATAAAACCAACCCAGCTTATAGCGTTAGGTGTTAGCCCTGCCCTCACCAAAAGCCGCACCACTGGTTCAGTAAGGCGATTGGCGATAGCGCTACGACCTCTGGATAGATTTGCCTTTGAGCGACTAACTAGACTGCCCCCCACTTTTGCTTAAACTGAAAGCGCCGTCGCCTTATGTTCGGGGAATTTCCTGTTCCACGGCGGCTCACGAAGAACCCTGATATAATACTTCAAAACATCCTGGGCAATGCGCTCCCAGCTATACTCCAGGGCTTTAACCCTGCCTCTGGCTCCCACCTCACGGCGGAGTGACTCGTCAGTCAAAAGAGAAATTAGAGCCCGGGCTAGCATCTCCTTATCCCCCGGTGGCACCAGTAGCCCCTCAACATTATGAGCCAGTACGCTGGCATAACCTTCTATATTTGAGGCGACAATCGGCTTACCCACCGCCATAGCCTCAAGCAAGATAATGCCGAAGCTCTCCCGACCTGTAGCTGGAGCGCAAAAAACGTCGGCGGTTTTATAGTAGCGGGGCAATTCCTCATAAGATACAAGCCCGGTGAAGACGACGTCCTTCAAGCCGCTCCTTTTAACCCCTCTCTCATAGCCACGCCGCAGCCTGGTGCCAGGACCAACAATAATAAGCCTGGAATTGGGAATTTCCTGTTTGACCTGCTTAAAGGCTTCAAGCAGATAGTTCAACCCCTTCCTTTTCTCCAGGCGACTAACAAAGAGGATGTTCAGCTTGCCATCACAGAACTTTTCAATTGGAGATACATTAGGGGAGAAATGCTCTACATCCACGCCATTGGGGATAATATTATAGTATCCGGGGAAGTAGCTGCAGGCAAACTCCATGGCTGGCTTAGACACCGCAATCTTGCCATGGAGCCGGCGGAACCACCTCTTCAGCATCCACTTGCCGAGAGGTTTAGCAAAATCATACCCCGGACTGCCACGACAGGCATGAAAGGTCCCGATATTGGCTGCTTGAGATAAGCGGAGCACAGTGGTACACAACATTGGCATTAACGGCTCGTGGAGATGGATAATATCAAACCTCTCCTGGTCAAGGACGGCTTTTACCCTTTTCGATAGCCAGGGGGAAACAGTGACCCGGGCAATAGAGCCGCTGGTGGGAATGGGGCGGGGGCTACCGATAGAAATAAATCTATCGCCAAAGCCGGAAATAGCCTTAGACGCCGGGGCAATGACCTTAACCTCATGACCCATGCGGGCAAAATGGCGCTCAAGATAGGAAATATGAATAGTAACACCCCCAGGATAGGCAAAATCATAGGGGGATACTAACGCTATCTTCAACGCTAACTGCCTAAACCTCCGTTTGACTTTAGTCAAACAGTTGTACTTGTCTCTGGCGGGGCACTAACAATAAACTCCTCCACCATTCGGCGCGCTTCATCATCGGTATATTGAACCGGTGGTGACTTCATGAAATAGGCAGACGGAGCCACCAACGCTCCTTTAAGCCCACGCTCCAGGGCAAGTTTACAGCACCTTATCGCATCAATAACCACCCCTGCCGAGTTGGGGCTATCCCATACCTCAAGCTTTAGCTCCAGGTTTAGAGGAACGTCGCCAAAGGTCCGCCCCTCCATCCTGATATGGCAAAACTTGCGGTCGAGTAGCCAGGGGACGTAATCGCTGGGACCGACATGGATATCATCAGGACTAAGCTTATAATCCAGTTGAGAGGTGACAGCGCTGGTCTTGGATATCTTCTTGGACTCAAGCCGTTCCCTCTCCAGCATGTTATAGAAGTCAGTGTTACCGCCAAAGTTCAATTGATAGGTTCGCTCCAGTTTAACACCACGGTCCCCGAAGAGCCGGGTGAGGACACGATGGACAATAGTCGCTCCCACCTGGGATTTTATATCATCACCAATAACCGGAAGCCCAACCTGCTCAAAGCGCTCTTGCCAGTACTTCTCCCGGGCAATAAAAACCGGGATGCAATTGACAAAACCGCAGCCGGCGGTTAGCACCTGCTCAACATACCACTTAGTTGCCTCCTCACTACCAACCGGCAGGTAATTAACCACCACATCGGTCTTGGTCTCTTTGAGTATCTTAACAATATCGGCGGTTGGGCCCGGCGCCTTCTGTATTATCTTCGATAGATAAAGGCCCAGCCCGTCATGGGTCATACCCCGCTGAACATTAACCCCCATAGCCGGCACGTCGCAGAACTTAAAGGTGTTATTGGGCGGGGTAAAAATAGCCTGGGCAACGTCCTTGCCCACCTTGTTTTTATCAATGTCAAAGGCAGCCACGAAGTTAATATCGCTAATATGATACCCGCCAAGATTAACATGCATAAGTCCGGGCACAAATTCGCCCTTCTTCGCTTTCCGATAGTAATAGACACCCTGAACCAGGGAAGAGGCACAGTTACCCACACCGATTATGGCTACATTTACCTTGCCCAAGGTCTAAAACCCTCCTTTCCCACGGAAAAGGCACCAAAAAAGATTAAAAGCCAATCCTCAAGGTTGGCTTAATAAACGAACTTTTTCCTTTGTGCATCAACTAGGTGTAAAACTCTTTCAGCCTACAATGCTATAGAGAGGACCTGCCTACTCCACCCCCAGGCGCAACTAGTCGAAGGGGCGCTATTGGCGACCAATCCTGAATACCTTAGTCCCGCACGATGGGCAAACCCCTCGCGTAGCTGGTCTCTTGTTCTTGAGGGTAACCGGCTGAGGATTCTTTATGTCAACCTTCCGTCTGCACTTAAAACAATATGCCTGCAACCCAGTTCACCTCCTTTTTGGTATCCGCTGAACTATACCCCTATTATAGGCAGGCTGTCAAGAGCTAGGAAATACCTTCTCCGGTTGCCACTGCCCCGTCTCTGAGTTAAAGCGTAACACACCCAGGAACAAGCCATCCCTGGTATAGGCACGGCAGCGGTCGCCAGAAGAATCACCCCCGGCAAGAACCAGAGGGCGCCCGTTCCTTATATCCTCCTCACCTGTATTATCAACCACCACCGCCGCCCAATGCAAAAGGACAAAGTCTATAGGATAGATAAGCTTCTGCCAGTAGCCATAGCGGAAGGCATCTTCAAGCTGGGATAACGAAACAGCATCCCTTATATTAAAAAGACCGCACCTTAAGCGAACCAGACTCTTTAAACTAGCCCCACACCCCAGCTTCTGCCCTAAATCGCGGGCCAGTGAACGGATATAGGTGCCCCGACCACACTCAACCTCTATAGTAGCTAGCGGTGGCTGCCAACTTGTAAGCTCCAGCTGGTAGATCCACCTCAGCCGGCTTTTCCGCTCAACCTCAATACCCAGGCGTGCCAGCTTATAAAGCGGCTTACCCCGATGCTTCACCGCACTATACATTGGCGGGGTCTGGGATATTAGGCCGCAAAAGGAATCAAGGGCTGAGAGCAACTGCTCTCGGCCAATCCCCGACGGGTCTCCCCGGCTGATGATTTTACCAGTGGCATCATCGGTGTCGGTAACCACACCGAATTCAATCTCAGCCCGATAAGCCTTAGGCGCATCCAGTAAAAATTCAACAACACGCGTCCCCTGACCAAGGCAGATAGGCAGAACGCCGCTCGCCGCCGGGTCCAGGGTACCAGCATGCCCAACACGGCTCTCTCCACTCAAGCGCTTGACCAGGGAGACAATACTGAAGGAGGTCTTGCCCAGGGGCTTATTGATATTTAAAATGCCGTCCACAGCTAATCACCATGCTCTGGAGTGCTACTTGAGCTGACCTCATCAATCAACTGCAACAGGCGAGCCCCGCGCTCAATAGAATCATCCCAGTGAAAGCTCAGCTCGGGGATACGGCGCAGTCGCAGACGCTTAGCCAGCTGGTTACGGAGGAAACCTGAGGCTGCCGCCAGCCCGCTCAGTGTGTCCCGCTTTACCTCCTCATTGCCGATACAACTTACAAATACCTTGGCATACTTGAGGTCGGGGGAGACAGAGACCTCAGTCACAGTAACAAAATTGCCAAGTCGGGGGTCTTTGACTTGGCGTTGCAGCAACTGGCTAATCTCGTGGCGAATAAGATTACCTAAGCGCTCGATGCGATGTGCCATAATACTATCTCTTAGCCCGCTCCTTTCGGAAAAGTTCCAGTATATCGCCAACCTGAAAATCGCCAAAATCCTTGACACCCACCCCGCACTCAAGGCCAGCACTCACCTCATTAACACTATCCTTGAAACGCCTCAAGCTATCAACTGCAGATTCAACTACTACTTGCTCCCCGCGTCGCACCCTGACCGGGGCACCGCGACTCAACTTGCCCTCACTAACCGAGACACCGGCTACCTTTCCCTTCTTGCCGGTGGAGAAGAGCGCCTTTACCTCAGCCCTGCCTTCAATAACCTCAACATAAATAGGTTCAAGCATCCCCTTGAGTGCCTTATCCACATCATCAACCAGGTTGTAGATAACATCATAGGTGCGGATGTCAACACCCTCCATATCAGCCAGGCGCTGTGCCCCGGCGTCAACGGCGGTGCCAAAACCGATAACCAGCCCCTTGGAGGCGATGGCAAGGGTAACATCACTCTCAATAATATTGCCACTGCCACTATGAATGATTCTGACCTTGACCTCCTCAGTTGACAGCCGTTCCAGAGAATTTCTTATCGGCTCAATACTGCCCTGAACATCAGCCTTGAGGATAACATTAAGCTCCTTTACCTCACCGGTACTTATCCGGTCATAGAGATTATCAAGGCTCACTGTCCTGGCCTGTTGCTGCATCTCCTCGTGCTTTTGTATCAAAGCCCGGGCCTGGTGCTCTCCGGTCACTGCCGTCAGGGTGTCACCAACCTGAGGCACGCTATCCAGACCAAGGATTTCAATCGGCATCGCTGGCTCAGCCTTCCTCAGCCGCTTACCAGCATCATTAAACATCGCCCTCACCCTGCCCCAGGTAGTGCCAACCACCACGCTGTCACCGAGCTTTAGAGTCCCATTTTGAATCAGCACCGTAGCCATTGGTCCCCTCGTCTTATCCA
>Ga0315282_10006241_pt1 | contig 20028 bp, 15 predicted proteins | sample YL17G07_20_MG_FD_203693 | JGI IMG/M metagenome (GOLD analysis project Ga0315282, IMG submission 203693) | Sediment microbial communities from Yellowstone Lake, YNP, Wyoming, USA - YL17G07_20 | ecosystem: Environmental > Aquatic > Freshwater > Lake > Sediment | place: USA: Wyoming | collected... | reverse complement strand
AAGAAAAATCATAAAGCCTATATTTCGGGCTTGGAATTGGGTCTCGAGACTCCATTCAAATTCGCTGAAATACAGAACCACCTGAAAATATTGAGTTTTCATTTTTAACTTAACGAAGTAGTACTAATCAGTCCATAATTGTATAGACACTCGCCTTGCTTCGTCATTCCTGGCTTGACCAGGAATCCAGTCTTTTCTCCTGGATTCCCGCTTTCGCGGGAATGACGTTATGTTTTGTCAATTGTGGACTCCTTAGTAACAATGATAAACTTGAGAGAAACATTACAAGGTGCAAAATGCAAAATTGGCAATTAGCGTTTTCCATTGCTCACTTTGCAATGCTAAATTTGCATTGATCAATAATCATTTGGAGGGAGGAGGCTATCATGGAAGAATTTGTTAAAGGAGGGGCATTTCTCATCGAATCGATTTCTCCTCAGGAGGTCTTCACACCGGAAGATTTTACTGAAGAGCAGCGTCTGATTGGGCAGGCCGCTTCAGAATTTGTCGTAGGTGAAGTGCAACCTTTGGCGGAGGATATCGAGGCCCAAAAGGAAGGACTCCTGCGGAGTTTGGTAAAAAAGGCAGGGGAATTAGGTTTCCTCTCCGGAGACATCACCGAGGAGTATGGGGGACAGGAATTGGATAAGGTCAGTGTCCTCCTGATGATGGAGAAACTGTCTCAGGGAGGGGGGTCCTTCATGGTCGCTTACGCTGTGCATACAGGCATCGGCTCTCTTCCCATTGTCTTCTTCGGCAGCAAAGGCCAGAAGAGACGTTACCTGCCGAAGATCGCCACGGCAGAGATGATTGCAGCTTACGCTTTGACCGAACCGGAAGCAGGATCGGATGCCCTGAACGCCAAGACGACAGCCACCCTCAGCCCCGATGGAAAGTATTACATCCTGAACGGTCAGAAACAATTCATCTCCAACGCGGGGTTTGCGGATGTCTTTGTTACGTATGCCAAAGTGGATGGAGACAAATTCACCTCTTTTATTGTCGAGCGGAAATTTGAAGGGGTCTCGGTGGATGAGGAGGAGAATAAGATGGGGATGAAAGGGTCTTCAACCCGAAGCGTCATTTTTACAGATGCTAAAGTCCCTGTAGAGAATGTCCTCGGGGAGATTGGAAGGGGCCATATCGTGGCTTTCAACACACTTAATATTGGGCGTTTGAAGTTGGGTCCGGGTTGTGTGGGATCGGCAAAGAGTGCACTACAGGATGCCGTGACTTATGCCAAGCAGAGGATCCAGTTCGGTAAGCCGATCGCCGAATTCGGCCTGATTAAACATAAGATTGCGGAGATGACGATTCGGACCTTTACCGTGGAGAGTATGGTCTACCGAACAGCGGCTTTAATCGATCGGATTCTCCAGCGCATTGACCACCATGCTGAAGATGTTGGGATTCAAATGGCGAAGGGGATTGAGGAGTATGCCATTGAGGATTCTATCAATAAAATCTATTCTTCAGAGATGTTAGACTATATCGTCGATGAAGCCCTTCAGATCCATGGGGGATACGGATATATTCATGATTATGCGATTGAGCGGGGGTACCGAGATTCGCGGATCAACCGAATATGGGAGGGAACGAATGAGATCAATCGCCTGCTGATCATGGATATGTTAACGAAACGGGCTATGAAGAACCGCCTTCCTGTGCTTGGGGCAGCGCAGAAGGTGGCCAACGAGCTTCTCACCCTCCGACCCAAAGTGGAGATGGATGACGGGAAACTCACCCTGCAGAAGGAAATGGTGGAGATGTCGAAGAAGATCGGCCTTCTGGTGGCGGGTGCAGCAGTGCAGAAGTACATGATGAAATTGGCAGATGAACAGGAGATCCTTGCTTCCATCAGCGATATGGTCATCGAGGTCTTTGCCATGGAGAGCGCACTCCTTCGAGCCATGAAGTCTGAGGAAAAGGTCGGAGATGAAAGATCCCGGCTTCAGAAGGCCATGGTAAAGGTCTATCTAAATGATGCCTTTAGTCGTGTGGAAGGTTTTGCAAGGCAGGCCTTGGCTGCCATTGCCGAGGGGGATACCCTTAGGACGCAGCTCTCCGCTCTCAAGAAACTTACGCGTTTTACGCCTGTGAATACGATCGCCTTGAGACGAGAAATTGCCGATTCCGTGATCAAAATAGGAAGATATCCTTTTTAGCATGGCCTGTCTGCAATAGACAGATCATGCTTACCCGGTCGAGAGCTTCTTTCACTTCTTCGTCGGTGCATACAAGTTGAACTGCGTTCTTGGGAGGAGAATCTTGGAGATGTCCTAATCCTCAAAGCGGATAGAGCGCTTGAGGATTTTGCCAGTATGGCTCCTGGGTAGATCCTTCACCAGCCGAATTCTTCTGGGGTATTTATAGGGTGCTACACGCTCCTTGACAAACTGAATCAACTCCTCTGGTGTAGCGCGGGCCCCCTGGCGAATCACGACGGCTGCCGCCACCTCTTCTCCCAAATCGAGATGTGGAACACCCACCACTGCGGCCTCCACCACATCCGGATGGGTGTAGAGGATTTCCTCAATCTCTCGTGGGTACACATTATACCCACCCCGGATGATCATTTCCTTCTTTCGGTCCACAATATAGATGTATCTATCCTCATCCATGCGGGCTAAGTCGCCCGTATGTAACCATCCTCCCCGGAGAGTTTCGGCAGTGGCTTCAGGTTGGTGAAGGTATCCTTTCATCACGCCGGGTCCGCGGATGATGAGCTCTCCAACTGCTCCAATGGAGACATCTTCATCCTGATCGTTCACAATACGTGCCTCAAACCCAGGAATAGCAAGGCCGATGGATCCAGGCCGGGTTTGTCGACCGAAGGGGTTCTCCACGCACACTGGGGAGCACTCGGTAAGCCCGTATCCTTCATATAGGGTGGTATGGAAGCGATCCTCGAATCGGCGAAGCACCTCCACTGGAAGAGAGGCGCCACCTGCGATACAAAACCGAAGCCCTGATCGCGTCGGCAGACGAACATCGGCTAACTCCGCCAGGCGGTTGAAAATGGTCGGTACTCCGATCAAGATTGAGCTCTCTTCTTCCTCGACGGCAGAAAACAATTCCTCAGCATTGAAGTGGGGCCACAGTCGGATGGTCAAACCCAGATAGATAGAAGAGTTAAACACGCTTGTCTGCCCAAAGATGTGGAAAAGAGGTAAGACGCCGAAGACCACGTCATTGGGATTGGTCGAGCGCATGTTGGCCAGGGTCATGGCGTTGTTTATCAAATTGTAATGAGTCAGCATGGCCCCTTTGGGATGGCCGGTGGTGCCGCTGGTGTAGATGATGGCCCAGGTGTCGTCATCCCGACTTGGATGAGGATGGAATGTCCCTTCATCGACGAAGAGTTCCTCCAAGGGTATGAATCCTCGGCAATGCGGCCCACCTTGGGCAATGCCCAGGTCCATCTCTGGGAGGTGTTCCATAACCTGTCGAGGGTGTTCCAAATAGTCTTTGTCGCCGATGAAGGCCCGTGCGCCGGAGTCTTTGAAAATGTGCTCGAGCTCTCCCACTCTGTAGAGGAAGTTCACTGGAAGGACCACAGCCCCAACTTTTGCCAATGCATAGTAAACGATCGCCCAGTTTATAGAGTTTGGCATCATCAATACGCAGACATCCCCGGGGCGGAGTCCTGCACGAACGAGCCCATGGGACAAACGATCCACCTCCCCGTTTAATTCTTCATACGTAATGGTTCGTCCCAGGAAACGAATGGCTGGGTGGTCAGGCCTTCGTACACTGCTCTCAATGAGAAGGTTGGAAATATTCATAATCCTACCTTAGCCGTCTTTTTCTTATCCATAAAACCATCCTCCGGCCCCGGGCCAGACAGGGTCAATGGTATCGAGATGAGCGTCATATTGAACCAGTTGTGTGTCAATGAGAAGGTATGAGAAGTGATCCAGGTCCCCCTGATAGCTCTGCAAGAGACAGAACCGCAAGCAGCCTGTTAGTGCTGTCTTTTCTTCGGGCTGATCAAAAATGCCCAGATGCAAGTTGAGCTTTGCGAAATCCCGTTTGCGGGAGCGCCCGAAATCCTGAAGAGCGAGGCGTACTTGAACGTACGCCGCAACGACTTGCCCCGTTAGATAGAATGTTGACCGCTCTTGCAGCCATTTGAGAACTGATGCCTTTACTGATGTCTCTCCAAGATCTATCCGCTCATCTAACAGGGCAAGGATGAGGGGAACGCCGCAGATGGGCGTTTTTCAGCAGCCCACTAGAGCCCCAGGTATGTTTTACGCAGGACCTCGTCTTGAAGCAATTGCTCGCCGGTTCCCTCCGCAATAATCTTTCCAGAGGAGAGGACATAGTTGCGGGAGGTCATTTTGAAGACCGTGCTCACCTCCTGTTCAACGAGCAAGACGGTGATACCTAACCTGCGGATTTCTCCGATCTTTTGAAACACCTCTGCTCGCAAAATGGGGGCAAGGCCCGTTGAGGGCTCATCAATGCACAACAATTTGGGTTTAGACATCAATGCCCTGCCAATGGCGAGCATCTGCTGCTCCCCGCCGGAAAGAGTCCCGGAAATCTGGTTTGATCGATCCTGTAGCACAGGAAACAGTTGATAAACCATGACCAAGTGATTCCGGATTTCGTCCTTGTCCTTCAACAGGTAAGACCCGGCCATGAGATTATCGATCACGGTCATCTCTCGGAACGGCCTTCGCCTCTCTGGACAAAGGATCAGACCTCGCTTGACGATTTCATGAGCAGGTACCTGATCGATTCGCTCTCCACCAAAGGTTACTGCACCCCCAAGAATAATCTCACCATGGGTTGCCCTCCGCTTAATCTCCCTCTCCCAGGCCACCAACCCGGTGATGGCTCTTAGCAGCGTCGATTTGCCGGCTCCATTCGGGCCCACGAGGCTGACCAGTTCACCCGTATCGATGCCCATGCTCAAATTGTTAATGAGGATGGCCTTGTCATAGCGCACCGATAAATTGACGACTTCAAGGAGCACGCCTAAATCCCTCCTCCGCCGAGGTAGGCCTCAATCACGTGAGGATCGTTGACGATTTTATCGGGTGTTCCGTCAGCAATGATGGTCCCAAAATCCAACACAATGATGCGATCCACGATCTTCATCAACCATTGCAGCTTATGTTCGACGATGATCATGGCCGGTCCTTCACTGTGCAATCGGCCGAAACGGCCACCCTTGTGCAGGCGCTTGATGGAATTGGCCATGAGGTCCGTCTCGGCAGGACTGAGTCCCCCGAAAGGCTCATCCAGGAGGAGCAATTCCGGCTCCGTGGCCACGGCCCGCGCCACTTCCAATCTTTTAAGGTCACCCTGCGAGAGTGTGGAGGCTTTTTCACGCGCCATGTCTGAAATGCCTGCGAATTCCAGGGCATCCATGGCCTTTGCCTCCAACCGCTTGACCCATTCTCCCCTCTTCATGGCACGTGGGGAAAGGCAGGAAACCATGACGTTGGCGACGATAGGGAGGTGCCGAAAAGGTCTCATATTCTGGAATGTGCAGGCGATGCCCATATTGACGATGTCCCAAGTCTTGCGGCCTATGATTTCTTTTCCCATGAAACGGACGTTTCCTGCATCCGGCTTCAGAATGCCGGTGATCAGCCGCAGCAGCGTTGTCTTGCCAGCGCCGTTCGGTCCGATCAGGCCCAAGATCTGGTCCCTTTCCATGGAAAAGCCGATGTCGTTGACAGCCCGAAGACCGCCGAAGTTTTTGGTGAGTCCTCTGATTTCAAGGAAGGATTGGGTCATATCACTTCTCTTCCCCTTCCTCTCTTAATTCCCTGCGCGAAACCTTTCCCACGTCCGTCTTCGGAAGCTCACCCCTGAATTCGATAATCTTGGGAACTTTGTAGTGGGCGAGATTCTCTTTACAGAAGTTGATGATCTCTTCTTCAGAAATCTTACCGCGGGCTTCGCTTTCTAGGACCACATAGGCCTTGATGAACTGACCGACCTTTGGATCGGGTACTCCCACGACGCCGGCAGCCTTGATTTGAGGATGCTTGTAAAGGACCTCTTCCACATGTCGGGCGAAGACCGAATATCCCTTGTACTTAATAAGGTCCCGTTTGCGGTCAAAGAAATGGAAATAACCTTCCTCATCCATGCTGACAAGATCTCCGGTTCTGAGCCACCTCTCTCCGTCAATATCGATCAACGACTCCCGCGTTTCCTCCTCCCTTTTCCAATAGCCTTGCATGATGTTCGGCCCGTTCAGAATCAATTCTCCAACCTCATTGGGCGGCAAGAAATTCGTGCCTTCGTGATCGATAATGGCAGCCTTCATGCCGGGCAGGGGCACTCCGAAGGAACCCTTTTTGGGTCTATGAATAGGGCTACCATGGCTGATGGCAGTGGTCTCGGTCATCCCATACCCCTCGAAGATCTTTGACCCGGTTCTCCTCTCCCATGCCTCAATGGTCGATCCGTGAAGGGTATCCGCACCACAGGCGATCAGCTTGAGCCGCTTCCAATTGACCCTGTCTGTTTTTTCATATTCCTTGAGATATTCAAACATGGTGGGCACACCATAGAATGCGGATGCGTGGTATCTTTCCATGGCCGATAGAATGTCGTCTATATCCGGTGTGGTGAAGAGGACCATGGTGAAGCCCTGAGCGAGACTGGAGAGCATTACGACGACCTGACCATAGATGTGGAAAAACGGCAAAAAGGCCATGACCAATTCGTTGCCTTCTTCGAAGAAAGGCCAGAATGTCCTCACTTGCGCTTGTAAGGCCACCAAATTGGCGTGGGTGAGGATAGCTGCCTTGGGAAGCCCTGTCGTGCCCCCTGTGTAGGGAAGGACAGCAATGTCCCTCGCCGGGTCGATGGAGATCTTGGGGGGTTGGGGAGGATACTTCTTGATAAGCTCCTGAAATTGAAGGAGGCCAGCCTGTTCCCTGTACGCGGGGGTAGGAACCTTCATTTCCGAATAGACCTTTCCCAAAGCCCCTTTTCCCAAAAACCTTTTAAGCATGGGTAAGTAATCAGCAATGCTTGTTAGGATGACATTCTTCATGGCAACGCCGGTCTTCTCCACATTATCATAAAGGATATCCTGACAGACCACGGTCGTCGCATCGCTGTCTTGGATCTGATGCTTTATTTCATGGCTGGTGTAAACAGGGCTGATGGGGGTGACTTTTGCACCAATTTTTAATGCCGCGAAATACGCGATGACATACTGCGGGCAGTTCAAAAGGTAAAGGGCGACCGTGTCACCCTTCTTGATCCCTAAATCGGCCATGGCCGCAGCAAAACGGTCAATCAGTTCTTTGAGCTTTGCATAACTGATCTTATTTCCATAGAAGATCAATGCGGTCGTGTGGCCGTATTTCTTTGCGACCTGATCAAAGAGTTCAGGAACGGATGTGGCGGGCACGTCCACGGTGTCAGCGACATCCTCGGGATAGTACTTCAACCAGGGTTTTGAAGCGTAGGCTTCCTTTGCGTTCATTTCCTTATCCTCCAAAATAGGCTTTGTCCAGCGGCAACGGTAACGATACCCAGTTCTTTAGTTAGTTAGTCTTATAGTCAGATAGTCCCATAGTCAATTAAGTCTAGTTGTTCTTCACTATACGACTATACGACCGTAAGACTACGAGACCAATGACTCACGAAACGGGCCTCGAAGCCGTAACCTTAACTCTGGACCATTTTTGTGCTTCGAGGGTGACGAACCTCATAAAAGGTTGCTCAGCAAACCACTAGTCTAACGGCGCGGTACAGACGCGGCACGTATCACGCATGGCGATATTTCTGATTTTGCACCGGGGACACTCCTTTTCTATCTTGTCGCGCAGCCAAGGGAAGAGGCCATCGGGCATATAGAGAAGGATCAAGAGTACCACACCTGCGAACATCAATGTTCGATACTCTTGCCAGAAGCGCAGAAGCTCCAGCAATGGGAAAAGGATGAATACAGCCCCAACCGGGCCATAGATGGTCACAATTCCACCAAAGATGGCCCAGATGACCACCGTGAAGGACATGGAGACTTCAAGGGTTGATGGTCCTGCGATCCTCATGAAATGGGCGTAGAGTCCTCCGGATATTCCGGCAAAGAAGCCGCTGAGGCAAAAGGCCAGAAGTTTATAGCGTGTCGTGTTGATGCCGGCTGCCCTGACAGCCAGTTCGTCCTCACGGATCGCATGGAAAATAATGCCGGTATTGGAGTCGGTGATTTTCCACATGATGGTAGATAGGCCAAGCATCAGCACAACTGTGATGTAATAATTTGCCACACGAGAGCGTGCTATTCGAGCGAGCCCGGAAATTCCCAGTTCTCCACCTGTGATGTTAGGAAAGGCAAAAACGATGCCCATCAGGATGATGGGGAAGGCAAGGGTGGTCAGGGCCAGATACGTACCTCTCAGTCTGAGGCATGGTATCCCTATGATCAAGCCTGCCAGAACTGCACCCACCGCACCAAGGGGGATGGTGCCCCATGGAGGGATACCCGCATGCTTATTGAGCAAAGCTGCGACATAGGCCCCCACTCCAAAGAAGAGGGCATGTCCGAAATTGATCTGGCCGGTAAAGCCAGAGAGCAGATCCCAGCTCGCAGCCAATATGGCAAAGATACTGGTGAGCGTCAAGATGCGCAGGAGGTAGGGATCTTCGGTGAACACGGGCAAGAGGAGAAGAAGGAGAAAAAAGAGGACGACAACGACCCGGGATGGGAGAACAAGCACCTCGTTTTTGAGCACGGTGAACAGCTTTCTCAGGTAAAATAGAATGAGGTCCATGCTTACCCCGTTAGAAAGCCCCGCTGTCTTCAGCGGGAATCAAGCTAATATTCCTTTTGGACCGCACCCCGTTAGAGTGGTGAAGTGTTCTAACAGGGCTTACCTTTCTTCTTCGAAGGAAACGCCAAAGAGGCCTTCTGGCCTGATGAGCAATACCAGGATCATGATGGAGAGGGCCACCGAACCCTTCAGGAAGGCGCCCATGGGAGCAAGAAAGACCACCAATGCTTCTGCAAAACCAAGGATATATGCCCCCAAGAAGCTGCCCTTGAGACTGCCAAGTCCGCCCAGGACGACGACGGCCATCATCATGATCAAAGGGTGCATCCACATGCCCGGTTCAAGTACGGTGAGGGGTACGACGACAGCGCCTGTGAAAGCGGCTAAACCGACAGAGATGCCCATGGTCATCATGGCTACCTGGGCCTCGTTGATTCCCATGAGGTTGGCCACTTCCTTGTCTTGAGCAGTGGATCGGATGGCCAAGCCCAGTTTGGTCTTCATCAGAAGGACCCAGAGCAATGCCATGACAAGCAAGGCCATACAGAAGGTCAGGAGCTGTTGATAAAAAACCTTTACACCCAAGATGACAAGATACCCTCCGATTAGTGAGGGCACGCTCAGATACGTGCCCGTGAATATCAGTGTCATAATCTCCTGGAAAGCCATAGCCAGGGCAATGGTTGCTATCAGCACAGCAGCCTCATGCTCTCGGATGGGGTTGATGAAGATCTTGTAGGAGATAAGACCCAACAGAGTGACCAGGACGATGGCTGCGCCTATGCCCCACAGGGGATGGAAGCCCATCTTGTGGTTGGCGAAATAAATACAGTAAGCAGCCACCATGTAGAAGGCGGTATGAGCGATGTTTACAATGCGGGCAACACCAAAGATGAGGGAAAACCCAATGGCGAGAAGAGCGTAGACACTCCCACTGATGAGACCGCTTATGATGATGTTCAGAACGAATCCCATATTCCCTCATGCCCTTGGGCAGGCGAGATTCGAGACAATATTGAACACCCGAATTTGAAATGGTCGAAACGAGTAAGACCTGTAGGGAACGGTTTCAAACCGTTCCCTACGAATACCCTATTTCTTATACTTCTCGATGACCCAGGGCGGTATCTTGTAGGGGACAATCCCCTTGTAAGTGATCTCCGGTGACTCCGGAGTCGGCTTCCATTTGTTAGGCCAAACGCCCTTTATCACACCATCCTGCCATTGGACACCCAAACTCGTCAGGGCACCTGGACCCCATTTAAGTTCATGGAGGGGTCGTCCTTCGGCATCCTTTAAGTATGCCACTGTGCCGGCAGGGACCTTGTACACACGATTCTCCAGGACAGAGACGAGCTTGTCAGAATCAAGGGTCCCGGCCATCTCAATGGTCGGCGCAAGCGCGTAGACAATGGCGGTGTAAGTATCTGCGGTATACGGCGGCGTCTCGTTGAATCTCTTCACGTAGCCGTCAACAAAGGGCTTTGTCAATTCATTGTACTCGACCCCACGGCAGTAGGTATCCGTGGTTAAAACATAGTTGGCCATCCCCTGGGTGGCCTGCCAGAACCCATCTTTCTGGGCCTCGACATTGATACCTACCTGTACGGCCGGAATCTTGAGTTCGCCTGCCTGTCTGGCAAACGGAATTCCCACCGACGAGGAAAAGATTGTGAACATAATATGCGCTTCCGAACGCTGGATGGCAGAAAGTTCGGCTGTAACATCTGTGGCCACCGGAGAGGGTCTCCAGACACCTGCCACCTCCATCCCCATCTTAGGGATGGTGGCCTCGGACGCCGGAATCATCGGATCCGCCCATGCGGCCTTTTCCATGACAATGGCGACCTTCATCTTAGGTATGTTCAGGGATTGTTTCAATATGGCTCCAACCATGCCCAAATGGATGAAGCTTGTTCGGACAAGGAATGTGGAATTGAAAGGGGAGGCCCGGAACCAATATTTGTAAGTATTGTAGTTCTTGGCCACCCGGTTACAGAGCTCATCATGGGCAGCCCCAACACCGATAAAGATCTTCTTGTTCTCCATGGCAATGTCCTGCATGGCAAGGACGGCCTCGGTCCGAAAACCACCAACCACAAAGTCCACCTTATCCTTCGTGATGAGCCGCTCCATGGCATTGGTGGCGTCCGTGACATTAAGAAATTCGTTGGAATCCGACTGAATAAGCTCGATTTTCATCTTTTTGTTGCCGACCTGAACACCCCCTTTGGCGTTGATCTCCTCGGCGGCCATGGTCGCTCCGTTCCAATGGCCTATGCCCTGCACAAATTTCATTGGACCGATGATGCCGACCTTAATGCCCTGTCCAAAAGCAACTGTGAAAGACAACACTGCAAATAAGAAAACGATTGCCAATACGAAAATTCCTTTCTCCCACCTTTCCATTTTTTGGTCCCTCCTTTCTTGAGATTTTCTAAAATCTCTGATTACAGAGCTTCTCAAGCTCTCACATAAAAGGTGCGTCCCGATTCAGCCATCTCCTTGAGAAGAGAGGCGGGTTTGAATCGGACTCCATGCTCCTTTTCCAGCTTCAAGAGATGCTCATAGACATTGCGTATTCCCCAGGCATCTGCATAGCGGAGTATGCCGCCCCGGTATGGAGGAAATCCAGTGCCATAGACCATGGCCAAGTCCATGTCTTGAGGTCTATCGCAGATACCCTCCTCGATCATAAACGCAGCCTCGTTGATGGCCCGGGCAAGCATCCGGTCTACGATCTCTTTATGGGAAGACTTCTTGGTCTGAATCTTTTTCTCCTTTAAATATTTTTTGATCACTTCCTGAACCTTGGGATTGGGAACAGGTTTCTCGCCGCTGTAATTGTACCATCCTGCTCCGGTCTTACGACCATGGCATCCTGTTTGGTAAACGAGTTCATAGATGGGCGATATCTTCCAGCGCTCTCCAAAGGATCTCTCAAAATTCTTTCCCACGTGATAGCCGATGTCGATGCCAGTGAGATCGCCGAGAGTTGCTGGTCCCATGGGCATTCCAAAATCGAGGAGCGATTCCTCAATAAGGGCCGCATCCGTTCCCTCTCCAATCATGTAGGTAGATTCGCCCATCAGGGCTCCAAGCTGTCTCGACACATAGAAACCAGGACCATCGTTCACCACAATAGGCACTTTTCGTATCGCCCTTGCAAAGGCCACACTCGTCGCCAATGTCACATCCGATGTTTTCTTTCCGCAGATGATCTCCAGTAGTTGCATGCGCTCCGCAGGATTGAAGAAATGAAGCCCGATCATCCTGCCAGGGTCCTTCAGGACAGAGGCCATTTCAGTAATGGGAAGTGCAGAGGTATTCGTGGCAAATATGACATCTGGCCGACAAATCTCTTGAAGGCTTTTCCAGATTCCCTGCTTGATCTTCATATCTTCCAATACAGCCTCAATGATTAGATCAACCCCCTTCAGGTCACCTAGGGAAGTAGTGGTGATCAAGCGATCCTGGATCATACGATCAAGGCCTTCCTGAGTCATCTTCCCTGTCTTTATCGGGTAGGCAAAGGTCTTTCGGATGGCTGAGAGGCCCTTCTGGATGGCTTCATCATCGATGTCCCAGAGGATCGTATCGAATCTGTTACTGAGAAGGAGATTTGTAATGCCTGAGCCCATTGCTCCTCCTCCAAGCATGGCCACGGCACGGATCTTCTGTGGTTCTACTCCTTTGATCCTAGGGAGCCTTCCCGCAGCCCTGGTGTTGAGGAAGATTCCGATCAGGTTCTTGGCCACATCCGATACAGCGCAATCACTGAAGAGTTCCGCCTCAAGTTTCAGGTCGGCCTCGAAATCGTCAGAGAGTCCCCGTTCCATGGCCTCAATGGCCTTAAATGGAGCAATATATCCTTTGCCTTTCTTCGCTGCCTCATCCTTAGCGTATGAGATAATCATTTTTTTCGTGATGAAATTTGGAAGACGATCCTTCCGTAACCGTGTCATCCGATTCCGGTGATTCAATTCACCGGGGATGAAGCGCTGGGCTGCCTCCAAGGCTTTCTCCAGAAGAAACTCTTGCGGCACCACCTCGTCGATACATCCCTTCTTTAGCCCTTCCTCTGCAGAGATAGCTTGCCCTGTTGCAATCATCTGCAGTGCATCAGGAAGCCCCACAAGCCGGGGAAGCCTCTGTGTGCCACCCGCCCCAGGGATTAAACCGACCTGGACCTCTGGCTGTCCTACCTGTACCCCTTTTGCTGCAATTCGGTAATGGGAGGCCATGGCGATCTCCATTCCTCCTCCGAGGCAATTTCCATTTAGGGCAGCAATGACAGGCTTGGGTCCTTGTTCTATTGAATTGAGAAATCTGTTGTTCTCCATTACCAGGGGCAGAATGAAGTCTCTGTCTTTTACTTGTTGAATCTCGGTGATGTCAGCGCCTGCAATGAAGTTTTTTTCGGTCCCGGTGAGAATCACGGCCTTGATCGAACCGTCTGCAAAAGCTGCCATCAGGGCATCTTTGATTTCCTCCACAAATGGCTCAGAAAGCTGGTTAACCGGTGGATTGTTCAACCTTAGAATAGCGATCCCTTGTTTGATTTCAACGTTTACCGTCCTGTAGTCTGTTTTCATGGGTTTCCACTCCGGTGATTAGGATCCAGGTTAGAGGCCCTCGTATTTAACGCATTTATATATTTATCTGAGGAAAAAATCCATTGAAAAATATAGACGAAAATAAAAAATAATTGAGTGGTTGTCATCGTCACGCCTATATTAAAGATCTGAGTTCGAAAGGAAGGAAGAGTTAAAGAGAGAGTTGTTCCTTCCAGATCGTACTCATCTCCGATAACTGGAAAAAGAACCTGGGGTTCTCCAGGCTCGTAATCCTGCTCCAATTCTCCATAACCTCTTCGGGCGTTGGGATCTTATTTCCATCTGAAAGAATGACACCTTCACCCGTCATCATTGCAGACCTGCTAAAGTAGCCGAAGCCTGCATTAATAATAACCCCGGAGTCCTGGCACTGTTCGGAGCACATGTAAAGAACCGCAGGGGTAACGAAATCAACGCGCATCTTTCTGAAAATCTCGGGAGGCACGACATCCTCGGTGAGTCTGGTCCCTGCCATGGGCGCAAGGACATTGGTTTTTATGTTATATTTAGCCCCTTCGAGCTTTAGTACATTTACAAGACCTACTACGCCCATCTTAGCACTGGCGTAATTGGTCTGACCGAAATTGCCGAAGAGTCCAGAACCTGAGGCGGTCATTAAAATTCTCCCGTAACCGTGGCGCGTCATGTGGATGAATGCAGGCTTCGTAACGCAGAAGGTTCCCTTCAGATGAACAGCAAGCACCGCATCCCACTTTTCTTCGTCCATCTTTGAAAAAGTACTATCCAGAAGTATCCCTGCATTATTGATAAGGATGTCCACCTTGCCAAAGGCATCGATGGCAGTCCGGACGATGTTTTCCCCTCCCACCGTCGTTGCCACATTATCGTAATTAGGGACTGCCTCACCGCCAAGTGCCTTGATCTCTTCTACGACATTATCGGCGGTAGATGAGTTCGAGCCAACTCCGGCCTTCGACCCCCCCAGATCATTGACCACCACCTTTGCCCCACGCTTCGCAAGCTCAATGGCGTGGTTTCTACCCAGCCCTCCACCGGCCCCTGTCACAATGGCCACTCTACCTGTAAAATCTATCCGAGACATAGATCATCCTTCTTCAATCTCACGTTCCAAAAACAATTTCGTTTCGTCTGGTCCAGTCAATATTTTGTTGGTGCCAGAGTCCCCCCAGCAAACCGCTCATTGATTTCGATCAATTTGATATCGTCCCTGCTCAAACCGGCTCTCTCTTGATGATCGTGGCCACTCCCTGTCCGCCGCCGACGCAGGCGTTGGCCAGACCTAAGCGCCCACCCTTGACTTTCAAAATCCGGGCCAGAGTGCCCACCAGGCGGACGCCGCTGGCTCCCAAAGGGTGCCCGATGGCTGTGCCCCCTCCCATCACATTGACTCGATCCGGATCGATACCAAGCTCTTTGATGCAGTTCAGGGCAACGATGGCAAAGGCTTCGTTGATCTCCCAGTAATCGATATCCTTTACCTGCAAATCGGCCTTCTCCAAGGCCATGCGGCTGGCAGGGACAGGACCCACGCCCATGATCGTAGGGTCCACTCCGGCAAATCCAATGGAGCGGATGGTCGCCATGGGCTGAATCCCCTTTTTCTTAGCGGTCTCCTTGGACATCAGGATCATGGAAGCCGCCGCGGCGTTCAAAGGAGAGGAATTTCCGGCTGTGATGACCCCATCCGGTTTGAAGGCAGGCTTAAGATCCTTAATACCCTCGAACGTCGCATCATCCCGAACGGCCTGATCTCGGTCCACGACCAGAATTTTTCCATCTGCCTGCTCGGCTTCAATGGGGAGGATTTCATCTTTGAAAAACCCTTCCTTATAAGCCTTGGAAGCCAGTTGGTGGGCACGAGTTCCCCAGCGATCCATGTCTTCCTTGGTGAGCCCACTCTGGGCGAAAAGCTTCTCCGCGGTGAGTCCCATGTTCGTGGATGTTGCCATATCCCAGTGCTTGTAGGCCGGGTCCGTAGAAAGAAGCGGATTGGGAGAGATGGCTCCCTTTACCAGATAAGGCCCGAACATGGGAACCCGGGTCATATGCTCTATTCCGCCGACCATGACAATATCTGCGATGCGGGCTGCGATCTCCAGAAACCCAAAATGGATGCAAGCCATTCCAGACCCGCACTGCTGGTCAACGAATTTTGCCGGAATCTTCTCTGGCAGATTGGCCAAGAAGATCGGGAATCGACCTCCATAACTCCATTGTTCGCTCACGCCATAAGCAGATCCCACAATAAAATCATCAATCTCTTCGGCCTGAATCCCTGTTCTCTTAATCACCTCGGGAAGGAGTTTGGCCAGGAGTTCATCCGCTCTCAGTTTGTGGAACCAGTCCCGAGCCGGATCATTGGGCCTTGACCTTGATTGGGCAGTTCTCAAAAATCCGGCAATCACCACTTCTCTCATTTTTTTCTCCTCGTTCACCGTTAGAAATAATGCCCTGCTGCTCTGCGGCAGGGTTAGGGACATATTGTTCTCACGAGACTATATCGTAAATCCTCCGTCTATACCGATGATCTGACCCGTTACGTAGCTCGAAGCATCCGAGGCCAGGTAAATAATGGCTCCTACCATCTCTTCGGGATCGGCTGGCCGGCTCATTGGAGTCTTACTCATTGCCATTTTGAGAATATCCGGATTCTTCCAAAGGGCTTCGCTGAAACGAGTTTTGGTTAAGCCTGGTGCGATAGCGTTCACGCGGATATTGTATTGCGCCCATTGCTGAGCCATTACCTTTGTGGCCATATTCACGCCGGCTTTACTTATGGAGTAAAGGGGTAATACGTCGGGGGTGGTCCCGGCGGCGGAGGAAACGTTGATAATGTTGCCTCCACCTTTTTCCCTCATCACCCTAGCTACCGCCTGACTTAGGAAAAATAGCCCCTTCAGATTGAGATTCATAATAGAATCCCAGGCGCGTTCGTCAACATCTATAGCCGAAGCCATAGTAGGATTCGTGGCGGCATTATTCACCAAGATATCGATCTTTCCGAATTCCTCGAAAACTCTCTTGACAAGATGATTGATTTCCTCCACCTTACCAAGATGGGCTTGTACCAGGAGGCATTTCCTTCCTGATTTTTTTATTTCTTCCCCCACCCTTTCCAAGTCCGGCAGTTTCCGGCTGACGATGGCAATGTCAGCACCGGCCTGTGCGAGCCCTATGGCGGTTGCTTCACCAATTCCCCGACTGGCTCCGGTGATCAGGGCGACCTTATCCTTTAAAGAAAAGTCCATTCTTTGTTACCCTCCTGTGAGAATGAGATTTTTTACACTTCTCAATCATGGCTCTCTCTCGATGATCGTGGCCACTCCCTGTCCGCCGCCGACACAGGCGTTGGCCAGACCGTAGCGTCCACCCTTGACTTTCAAAATCCGGGCCAGGGTGCCCACCAGACGGATCCCCGTAGCTCCCAAAGGGTGCCCGATCGCCGTTCCCCCTCCCATCACATTCACTCGATCTGGATCCCCAGCTCCTTCATACAGTTCAGGACAACGATAGCAAAGGCCTCGTTGATCTCCCAGTAATCGATATCCTTTACCTGCAAATCCGCTTTCTCCAGGGCCTTACGGCTGGCAGGAATAGGACCCACCCCCATGATGGAGGGATCCACTCCGGCGAATCCAATGGAGCGGATGGTCGCCATGGGCTGGATCCCTTTTTTCTTGGCTATCTCCTTGGACATCAGGATCATCGACGATGCTGCAGCGTTAAATGGGGAAGAATTGCCAGCTGTGATGACCCCATCGGGTTTAAAGGCTGGCTTGAGGTCTTTCATGCCCTCCAACGTCGCATCATCCCGAACAGCCTGGTCTCGATCAACGACCAAAATCTTTCCGTCTGCCTGCTCGGCTTCAATCGGGAGAATTTCATCTTTGAAAAACCCTTCCTTATAGGCTTTGGAAGCAAGTTGGTGGGATCGAGTTCCCCAGCGATCCATATCTTCCTTGGTAAATTCCCTCTGCGTAAAAAGCTTCTCTGCTGTGAGCCCCATGCTCACGGCTGTCATCATGTCCCAGTGCTTGTAGGACGGCTCTGTAAAAAGACGGGTATTCAGAGAGATGAGTCCCTTTTTCGTAAGCGATCCATCCATGGGGACCCGGGTCAAATGCTCCATTCCCCCGACCATCACAATATCTGCAAAACCCATGGCAATTTCCATGAAGCCGACATGAATGGCAGCCATGGAGGAGCCACACTGCTGGTCAACGAACTTGGCCGCAAGGGTTTCGGGCAAATTGGCCAGCCAAATGGGGGTACGACCGCCATAGGCCCACTGCTCATTCACTCCGATGGACGATCCCACAATGAAATCATCGATCTCCTCGGCCTTCAAGCCTGTTCTTTTAATAACCTCGGGAAGGAGTTTTGCCAGGAGTTCATCCGCTCTTAATTTGTGGAACCAGTCACGGGCCGGATCATTGGGTCTGGATCTGGATTGAGCAGTTCTTAAAAATCCGGCAATCACTGCTTCTCTCATCGTCTTTTCCATCATTCTCTTTCTCCCCGGTTTGGTTGGTCTTTCAAAGAGAGCGATAAGCTATCCGCCATTACCCATGAGGCCTGGGATCGTTTTTCTGAAAGGTGCATATGCTTTCACTTAGGTTCTGTCCACTGTCAAATGTTTCTCCCTCAATAGCTTCTTCCATATAAACCGAAGAATTCTTTAACAGATATTCAAAAGGCTCTTAACCCGGCTGATTTTGCTTTCAATTTCTCCTTGACGTCCAATCATGATGCGTTGGGCCATAGGCGAACCAGCCCCGTGTACAGACTCAATCAGGTAAGCAACGGCACCTGCACCGGCGACGATATTTTCAATCAAACGTAAAACCTTCATCCGATCAACCACATCCACCCCTTTAGCTGCAGCCAAGTATTTTTTGATATAGGGCCCTGCTACTGGATCATCAAGATCTTTGGCTGAGGGCATGGTTCCAATCAATCCGCCAGCAATATCCGTTGCCAAACGGGCCAACTCAAACGGAAAACGAGTCACGTTAAGCTTGCAGACATTGGCCAAAAGCATATCCACTTCATAATTTCCTGCCTTCGTTGGGAGTCCCAAGGCTGAGCAGGCAATGCCACAAGCGAACATGGTTTCATTGAGGTGAATCATCTCCACAATTTTGTCTCGGATGTGGGAGGCACCCTCCACTCCGTTCATGCGAGCGATCAGGGCGGTGGCCCCAATGAGAACATCACCGACTCCGACCTTACATCCTCCGTAACTCTGACGGTGATAAGCTGCAAAACGTTCCACCAGTTTTCCGGACTGGTCGACTTCCCCGTTTAGAAATATGCGCTCCTCTGGAACAAACACATCCTCAAAAACCGTCATCACCTCCTGGCCGCCGAAGGCAGGATTACCCACATCCAGCCGACGGATTCCCTCCAGCTTCCGCGTATCACTGGCCTGTCGGCCGTAAATATACTTGATCCCTTTTGTGTTGGTTGGAATGGAAAAACAGATGGCCCAATCCTCCTCCCCCAGGATCAAATTTGTAGTGGGCATAACGACCATTTCATGGGAGTTGATCATACCCGTTTGATGTAGCTTGGCACCGCGCACCACCACTCCACTGCGTTTCCTTTCCACCACTCGCAAGAAGAGGTCTAGGTCTGATTGGTCCTTAGGTCGTTTGCCCCGGTCGCCCTTTGGATCGGTCATGGCCCCATCCACCACCAGATCTTCGAGCTGAATCCGGGTCCAATACTCCCGAAAACGTTTATGGTAATTCGTGCCGTGTTCCTGATCGCATTCATATGTGACGCTGAAGACCGCATTGGCTGCATCCAGGCCAACGCATCGCTGGAAACAACATGCCGTTATGTTTCCACAGTACCTCTGCATCATCACCTTTTTTACGAGGTCTTCAGGGCTTTGGTGCAAATGGGTAAAGCGATTGATCTCTTCCCCTGACAAGGAGGACCTTACCCGGAAAAGGTTTCGAGTCTCATCGCCATGGGCACAGTCGAAAGTCGACGCCACAGCACGAACTGAGGGTGTCACCAATGGGTGGTCAGGCAAGTCTCGGGTTTTCTCACCCATCACGTTAGCCTCCAGGCCAAGAGACTTGAGGGAGGCTATATATTCATCTCCTTTTTTAAGGGCCATGCCTAACTCCTCTTGATTTTTAACCTAAAGCTTTGGAACCCGACTGCCTCTCCCCTTTGCTTACGGTTACGGCACAGTCTCCGAGGGAGGTAGGAAGGGGTCACCCATTATTCTCAAAATGGATATTTCCCTATCTTAATCACCGAGTCTGCAATCTCCCGTCTCAAGGCGATTGTACTGACAGGCGTAAAACGGGTCAGTTTCTTGAGAGCGGATAGCTGTGTCCTAAGGGTATCCCCTTCGGCAATGGCAGCGAAAGCCTGTTTCGCAAGACCTTCCACCCGATCGAAGGAATCATTGACATAGACCTTTACCATGGCCTTCTGGATCTGAGATTTTTCATCGCCAAACTTCTCCATGGACTTCGTTGCTCGGAGTAACGCGCTTTCCATGGCGAAGACTTCAATGACTATGTTACTGATCAATGCCACGATGTCCTCTTCTTCCGGTTCCCCCAACTTCATCATATACTTCTGAACCACAGCACCGGCCACCAGGAGGGAGATCTTTTTTGACATCTCCACCATTTCCTTCTGAAGGGTAA
>Ga0315282_10006240_pt1 | contig 20030 bp, 15 predicted proteins | sample YL17G07_20_MG_FD_203693 | JGI IMG/M metagenome (GOLD analysis project Ga0315282, IMG submission 203693) | Sediment microbial communities from Yellowstone Lake, YNP, Wyoming, USA - YL17G07_20 | ecosystem: Environmental > Aquatic > Freshwater > Lake > Sediment | place: USA: Wyoming | collected... | reverse complement strand
AATTAGAAAGTCGAGAATTTAATTCAGGTAACTATGTGAAGATTATGCTTAACGCCCCCATCCCCCTCAGATGAACCACTTTTAGTATAAAGCTTTTCCCTTGTCAATATGATAATTTTCACATATTAGTACTTTAGGTCATTCCTCCCTCATCAGATTGGGTATCACCTGGTTGTTTCTTAACAGACTGCCCAAAATCCAACAAGAACCCCTTTTCAGATAACAACCTTCTACAATAAATTTTCTTAACTCAATCACAACCAACCATTCGATAATGTTGATGAAACCCAATTAAATACTGAAGCCCTATCAACTGGCATAAGGATTGCTCATAAGATTTAATCTCGTCTTTGAACTGGAGGTTAGCATCCATTGAACGGAGTTGTTCCGATAATACCTATTCGTGCGGTGGCCAAGAAAACCCAAGGTTTTCCTCCGGATAAACTCGTCATCTCTCTTGAAAGAAAACTCAAAGAATTTACCGTCCTCTATGAGATTAGCCAACTCATTGGCTCAAGCTTTGATTGCCAGGAAGTTTTTTCAAATATCCTTTATACTTTCCATGCTCGCTTGGGGATGAATCGGGGAACGATTACACTCTTAAATCCCATGACCGGAGAGTTGGAGATCCGAGCCGCTCATGGAATGACTGAAGAGGAAATAGGAAGAGGAAAATACCTCGTTGGTGAAGGTATCACTGGAAAGGTCGTAGAAACAGGCGAGCCTATGGTGGTTCCTCAAATTGAAAAGGAACTGCTCTTTCTTAATCGGACCCAGTCGAGAGAAAATCTGACGAAGAGTGATATTTCTTTTATCTGTGTGCCCATCAAAAATGGTTCGAACGTTCTGGGTGCATTGAGTGTCGATCGCCTCTTTAGCGAAGAGATTGCTTTTGAAGAAGATGTTCGCCTTCTCTCCATCATTGCCTCCATGATTGCTCAAGGTCTCAAGATCCAGCAGATGGTCCAGGATGAAAAGAAACAACTTTTGAGTGAGAACATCACCCTTAAGGAAAAATTAAAAGAGAGATACAGTCTCTACAATATTGTGGGGACAAGCAATAAGATGACTGAAGTCTTTCAAATGATTGAGAGGATCGCTAACACGGATGTAACCGTTCTCATCCGAGGTGAAAGCGGTACCGGGAAAGAGTTAGTAGCAAATGCTATCCATTTCAATAGCTCTCGAGCCTTGAAGCCTTTCTTAAAACTGAACTGCGCAGTCCTTCCAGACACACTCATCGAGAGCGAACTTTTCGGACATGAGAAGGGAGCCTTTACAGGAGCCACTGAGCAGAGGCTGGGGAGATTTGAAAGGGCCGACGGCGGAACCCTTTTTCTTGATGAAATTGGAACGTTAAATCTTACTGCACAGGCGAAGCTTCTCAGAGTTCTTCAAGAAAAGGAATTCGAAAGGATTGGAGGTAACCGAGCGCTTCGAGTTGATGTGCGCATCATTGCTGCAACCAGTAAAGACCTGGAAAGATCAATTGAGGAGGGAACTTTCAGGGAAGACTTGTATTACCGTCTGAACGTATTCCCCATCTTCATGCCTCCTCTCCGAGAGAGGAAGACGGATATCCTCCTTTTGGCTGATTATTTCGTTGAAAAATATAACCAAAAACATAAAAAGAACGTCCGAAGAATTTCAACTCCCGCCATTGACATGCTCATTCAATACCATTGGCCGGGCAACGTGAGAGAACTCGAAAATTCTATTGAGAGAGCTATCCTTTTTTGCACGGATCGGGTTATCCACAGCTACCATCTCCCTCCTACCCTTCAAACAGGAGAGCGATCTGGCACAATCCCCTCACTCTCTTTTGAAGAAGCAATGCAAAGCTATGAAAAGGAACTAATCATTGATGCTCTTAAAAACTCCAGAGGAAACATGGCCGAAGCGGCCAGGCTTCTTAATACCACGGAGAGGATTGTTTCTTACAGCGTAAAAAAGCTTCAAATTAATCCTAAGTCCTATCGCCCATAATCCCACAAAATTGTGGGTATTCTTCTTTTTTCCGACATAATTGTTGTTTTTAACTTCCTCTCTAATTCCATCTCCATCCCTGTTTCAACCTTTCGCTTCAATCAAAAATTAGTATCATTTTGAAATCTTAGATTCCATCCGCAGCCGATAAAATTTCTTTGGCATCATTCTTGATAAGTCAGAAATAGAAATCTGAAAGTTGAGAAAAGAATCGTCATTCAAAAATTAAGCTTAAGGAGGAAGAAAATGTTAAGGGTCCATGGATCACCAAACTCAAAAGTGAATTCTATCCCCTCAGGTAAGCTTTTAAGGATACGAGAGGGTTTATATAAACAGTTACGTGAACGGGAGTGGATTTTTAATCGGATGGAGAACAATTTGATTTTTTTGATTCACAAAAATGGAGCTTATGGTGTGGTCGTGAAAATGGAGGATATCGATTGGAATGAATGTTGAGTGAAGTTACACAACTTTAAAGAAAGGGGAGGATAAGATGAAGAAATCGAGTCTTTTATTATTAACTTTTATAGGTTTACTTTTGTTGAATGGAGTTTCTTTTGCGACACCGTCCACAACCTATTGGACGCCTGCGACAACAGACATCCAGCCTTTTGGCGTTCTCCACATTGGTGTTGACAATTATTTTACGGTTTTCAAAAAGGCGAAAAATGGTGGTAGTTCTTTCGGAACGGATGGTGGGCTCACCATAGGTGTACTTCCTTTCGAGAAACTTCAGATGGAGGTAGGAGTAGATCTGATTGAACCAACCGACTATCCCATATCCTTCAATGCTAAACTGGGAACACCTGAAGATTCTCTCTTCAAGGGGTCCCCGGCCCTGAACATCGGAATTTTCAATGTAGGGACAAAGAAAAATGTAACGAACCAGAATATTGTCTTTGGACTGGTTGGGAAAACAATTCCTGTCCTCGGACGGCTTTTTGTAGGGCCTTATTTCGGGAATAGCAATGCATTGGTGGATAAACATGGAGACAAGGAAAACGTGGGCTTTATGATCGGGTTCGATCATGGGTTCTTCCCTGCCAAAGATAATGAAGGAAATGAGTACAAGAAGATTGTCCTTGCTGCGGATTATGCCTCTGGGAAGAACTCCTTAGGCGGTGGAGGCGTTGGCCTTTATTACTACTTCACGAAGGACATCAGCCTTCTCACGGGCCCAGTATGGTTCAACGAAAAGGAGATCAATGGAAAATGGAAGTGGACGATCCAGCTTGATATTAATGTCGACCCAGTAAAAGGTATCCAAAAACTATTTGGAGGACTGAAATGAAAAAGAAGGAGGCGATAAATATGTTAAAGAAAATCTGCTGGATGATCATCTTAGGGTGTACTTTGACCTTTCTCTCCATCCCAGTGATTGCCCAGACTCAGGAATCGGCAACCCCTCCGGCCACGGCAGCCACGCGCCAACCAGATCCATGCGGTATTAGCACAGGGAATTCTTCAGACGTCCCTGCAGCAAAAGTTGGGGAGCCTACGATGGCAGAGATGGTCAATGCCGTAGGCCATAACCGGGTGGCCATCAATATGATGTGGACACTCATTGCAGGCTTTCTTGTTATGTTCATGCAACCAGGGTTTGCTATGGTAGAGACGGGTTTCACTCGGGCCAAGAACGTTGCCCATACGATGGCCATGAATTTTATGATCTACCCATTGGGCATGCTCGGATTCTATATCTGTGGGTTCGCCTTCATGTTTGGAGGACTCGGCACCATCGCAACCCTGGGTGGGTATGGAGGCCTTGACCATGAGGTGACTCTGAACCTCTTCGGAAAGGAATTTGGGTTGTTTGGAGCCAAAGGCTTTTTCCTCTCTGGATCTGCTTATGACATAGCCGTTTTTGCATTGTTTCTTTTCCAGGTGGTGTTTATGGATACCACTGCTACGATTCCGACGGGTGCCATGGCAGAGCGGTGGAAATACTTGTCCTTCTTCATATACGGCTGGTTTGTTGGGACGGTGATCTACCCGATTTTTGGCAACTGGGTGTGGGGCGGAGGCTGGCTGGCCATGCTGGGCAAGAACCTCGGCCTGGGCCACGGTCATGTGGACTTTGCCGGTTCTTCCGTGGTGCACATGACGGGGGGTGTCATTGGCTTGGTCGGTGCATGGCTTTTAGGACCCCGTGATGGCAAATATAATAAGGACGGCAGTCCTAATCCCATTCTGGGACACAACATTCCCATGGCCATCGTTGGGACGTTCATCTTAGCTTTCGGTTGGTTTGGTTTTAATGCCGGTTCCACTCTATCTGGTGGAGATCTTCGAATAGGTGTTGTCGCCACAAATACTATGTTGGCTTCTGCCACGGGAGCTTTAGCTGCAACCTTATGGATGTGGATCGTGCGATTTAAGAAGCCGGATCCCAGTATGATGTGCAATGGGATGCTTGCTGGATTAGTGGCGATCACGGCCCCTTGCGCGTTTGTTAACTCTATTAGTGCCTCCGTCATTGGTCTTATTGCAGGGGTGCTCGTTGTGGAAGCAGCCCTCTTCATTGAAAGAAAACTCAGAGTGGATGATCCTGTCGGCGCTATTGCCGTTCATGGGGTCAATGGTGCATGGGGTTGCCTTGCTTTGGGACTCTTTGCTGATGGCACTTATGGCGAAGGCTGGAATGGCGTAACCGGAACTGTCAAGGGCCTTTTCTACGGTGATGCCTCGCAATTTCTTGCTCAGTCTATCGGGATAACGGCGAACTTTGTTTATGTGGGACTGATATCGCTAATCATCTTCAAGTTGATTGATCTCGTGGTGGGCAACCGGGTCGACAAGGAGACAGAGATGGAAGGCCTTGATGTTCCCGAGATGGGAGGGCCTGGTTATAGCGGGGTTCAACTGGACAAGGCTTCAGAAACACCCATCTCCAGGTAAAAAACAGACATAATCTTCAATACTTCTTAAACTGAAAGACAGGAGGTACACCGATGAAAAAGATCGAAGCGATTATCAAGCCATTTAAGTTGGATGAAGTGAAGAATGCATTGACCAAAATCGGTGTTCAGGGGATGACCGTGACTGAAGTCAAAGGGTTTGGAAGGCAAAAAGGTCACACTGAATCTTATCGTGGAACCGAATATGCGATTGATTTCTTGCCCAAGTCTAAGATTGAACTTATCGTTCCCGATGAATTGGTCACTCAAGTGATAGAGACGATCGGAAGGGCTGCCAAGACAGGAAAGATTGGGGATGGAAAGATATTTTTGTCTCCTGTAGAAGAGGTGATTCGAATTCGGACGGGTGAGCGCGGAAGGGATGCAATATAATGTAAACACCCTTCACCGGAAGCATACGAATGAACCCTCCTCTATCCCCTGACATCCACAGGACCATGCCTGCATGCGAGCCTTCTGTACTTTTTGACTCAACTCTGACCCTATCAAAGGGTGAGTGAAAGGAGAAGCCATGAAAAAGATTGAAGCGATTATTAACCCATCAAAGATGGAAGAAGTGAAGAATGCATTGACTAAAATCGGTGTTCAGCGGATGACGATAAGCAAGGTCGGTGGGTTCGAAAGCCAAGGAGGTCATAAAGAGATCTACCGGGCAGATGAATATACGATTGACGTTGTCAAAGAATTTAAGATCGAACTGATCGTTACTTCAGATGAGATGCTCAGCCAGGTCATTGAGACCATCAAAAAAACTATCAAAACAGAAAGCATTGGAGACGAAGAAATCTTTGTGTCTTCCGTGGAGAAGGTAAATCGAGTTCGAACAGGCGAACACGGAAGGGATGCAATCTGAATCGCGGATCTTCTAATTCCTCTTTTATTACCGAATCAGCGTTTCAAATCTCTTTAGGAAAATTGTTTGTTTTTTAGCAGCCTGCTTAAATTTCGGCAAGAAATTTCTTGAAAAACCAATACCTGGATATAAATATCCTGGAGGCTATTCCCACCAACTATTCAATAATTTTAATGAAACTCCATTAAGCCATAAACTTCTATCAACTGGCATAAGGATTGCTCTCATGATGTATTAACATGAGTGTATTAATCATTAAGCACGTTGAGACCGAAGGCCCGGGATTGATTAAATATTGCCTGGAGCAAGAAAAAATCTCTTATCAGATCCTCGAACTCAAATCCGGCATCCATCTCCCAAAACTCGACGATTTCACCCACATTTTCATTTTGGGAGGACCAATGAATGTTTATGAGGAAGACCGCTATCCTTTCCTCAAGGATGAAGATCTTTTTATCAAAGAGGCGATCCAGAGGGGGAAATCAGTTTTAGGAATCTGTCTTGGGGCCCAATTGATAGCAAAGGCGCTTGGAGCAAAGGTCTTCAAAGCGCCTGTTAAAGAAATTGGATGGTATGATGTTTCATTGACAAGAATCGGTTTGCGTGATCCCCTCTTTTCAATTCTTCCAAAAACATTCCCCGTATTTCAGTGGCACGAGGATACTTTCGAGATCCCAAAAGCCGGAAAATTGATCGCTACTTCAAATTCCATCCCTCATCAAGCCTTCCGATACGGAGAAAAAGTTTATGGTCTTCAATTTCATATCGAAGTGACTGAAGAGATGATCCAGGAATGGGTGGAGACTTACGAAGAAGAATTTGGAGGCATTCAAACCCCTCCTTCCTCAAGAACTGAAATTCTGACTGAAACCGAGATCAAAATTGAAACCTACACGAGAAGGGGAATGAAATTCTTAAGGAACTTTTTCAGGTAAACTACGATGAGTCATTGGGTCATTAGGTTATTAAGTCATAAAAGAGTCAAGCCATATTAAGTTGGAGGGGTCAAATGAAAAAGATTTTATTTCTAATTCTTTTATTTATTTTTTTAGCCGGGACGGTTGCTTTTGCTGAAGAACTTAAGGGAACGATACCCTCTCAGCAGGCTCCTGTTGTGGCTCTACCCCCTGTTCAGGCTACTTCAACTCTATCAAAAGTGGATACAGGGGATACTTCCTGGATTCTCATTTCTTCTGCTCTGGTAATGCTGATGACACCTGGACTTGCCCTGTTTTACGGAGGCATGGTGAGATCAAAAAATGTCCTTGGGACGATCATGCAAAGTTTTATTGCCCTGGCCGTCATCACTATCCAGTGGGTTCTCTATGGTTATAGTCTTGCGTTTGGGCCTGATATTGGCCATGTCATTGGGAGTCTCGATTGGATTGGACTGCGAGGCGTGGGACTCGCTCCCTTCCCCGATTATTCAGCCACAATCCCCCATCAGGCATTTATGATCTTTCAGATGATGTTTGCAGTGATCACGCCTGCACTGATCACTGGCGCATTTGCTGAAAGGTTTAAATTCAAAACTTATCTTGTCTTCCTCATCCTCTGGGCAACATTTGTTTATGATCCTCTCGCACACTGGGTCTGGGGTGTGGGTGGCTGGATCAGGAATCTCGGCGCCCTTGATTTTGCAGGGGGGCTTGTCGTCCATATCAGCTCTGGAATTGCTGCGCTGGCTGCCACCTTGGTTGTGGGGAAAAGAAAGGGTTACGGTGACGAACCCATGCCTCCTCACAACCTGACCATGACCCTTCTGGGCGCAGCGCTTCTCTGGTTTGGATGGTTTGGTTTCAATGGTGGAAGCGCAGTGGCATCGGGTTCTCTCGCAACCAATGCTTTTGTAGTAACCCATATTTCAACGGCTGCTGCCGCCCTCTCCTGGATGATTGCTGAATGGGCTTATCGAGGCAACCCAACCGTTCTCGGTGTAGCATCGGGCGCCGTGGCTGGATTGGTTGCCATTACACCTGCATCAGGTTTTGTGGGACCCGTTTCGGCAATCATCATCGGACTCGTTGCTGGTGTGGCTTGTTATTATGCCATTAATCTCAAGACCAAACTCGGATATGACGATTCTCTCGACGTCGTAGGTGTTCATGGAGTCGGTGGCACATGGGGTGCATTGGCAACGGGATTATTTGCATGTAAAGCCATAAATTCAGCAGGAAATGATGGTCTTTTCTATGGCAACTTCTCACTGATCGGGATTCAGGCATTGAGTGTCGTTTCTGCATGGATTTATTCTTTCGTAGTAACACTAATCATATTAAAGGTTCTCGATTGGACCATGGGTTTAAGGGTAAGCGAAGAACATGAGATCAATGGTCTGGATTTAAGTCAGCATGGGGAAGCAGGGTATAGTTTCTGAAACTCGTAGGGAACGGTTTCAAACCGTTCCCTACTCCGATCTAATAACGGGAGGTAAGATGAAAAAGATTGAGGCGATTATCAAACCATTTAAACTGGATGAAGTGAAGAACGCATTAAACAAAATCGGTGTTCAGGGAATGACGGTCACCGAGGTTAAAGGATTCGGGAGACAAAAAGGCCATACCGAAGTCTACCGGGGAGCTGAATACAAGATCGATTTTCTCCCCAAGGTTAAGATTGAACTGATCACCACTGACGAGATAGTTCCTCAGGTGATCGAAACCATTGAACGGGCTGCCAAAACAGGAAAGATCGGAGATGGGAAAATCTTTCTCTCACCAATTGAAGAGGTAGTCCGGATACGAACTGGAGAACGAGGAAGAGATGCAATTTGATTTCGGGATCACCCCCAAAGGGCTCATCGATACCAAAAACCTTATGGCCCAGGCAGTATCTACTCACTCCTCTCCGAGGGAGTTCCTTCGCCAACATTCCGATATGGTGGACGGCCTTGTGAGAAAGGCTTTCCAGAAGGCACAATCCCAGGTCTCCACTCCATCGGTCTGCCTCATCGCTGTGGGAGGATATGGTAGATCTGAATTAGCACTTTATTCGGATGTCGATCTACTCCTTCTCTACTCTTCCTCGCAAAAAGATAAACTCCCTCCGTTGATTGAAAAAGCCCTCTACCCTCTCTGGGATTTAGGATTGGAAGTCAATTGCAGTTCGAGGTCAATTAATGAATGTCTGAAAATGGCCGCATCGGATTTACACATAAAAACAAGCTTGATCGATGGGCGTTATCTTGATGGAGAATATGAATTCTTCCGGAATTTATATCGTCTCTTCATAAAAAAAGCGCTCCATCGAAAGGTCCGAAAGTTTGCCGAGGCTTTAGCTAAAGATCTTCACCTCCGCCATCAGAAATATGAAGACCCTGTTTATGCCCTGGAGCCCAATCTCAAAGAAGGAGAAGGAGGGCTGAGAGATTTTCAGATTGGACGGTGGCTCATCAGGGCGAAATACAAAACCGATCGTTGGGACTCGATCCTCTTCCCGGATCATTCCCGAATGCTTGAAAAGAGCCTCCAATTCCTCTGGGCAGTCCGAAACCAACTCCATCTGCTTAGTGAAAGAAAACAGGACGATCTCACTTTTGAATGGCAGGAGAAGATAGGCCCAACCCTTGGTTTTCCCCATGGCACAGAAGGAGTGGAGCAGATGATGAGACAGTATCATCTTTCCACTCAAAGAATCTCAAACTTCGTTGAGGATATTCTCGATCGGGCCCTCCGCGAACCTTCGCCACTTAAAAAAACCTTCTTTTTCTTGGGACGAAGAAAGATTGATGAGAACTTCGGAATCGCCTATGGTGAGCTCCACTTGCTCGACCCCATCACCTTCAAGAGAGACCCCACCCAAATGATGACCCTCTTTGAACATTGTCAGACCTATCAGGTCAAGATGGATTTTCGAATGGAGGAAGCAGCAATAGAAGCGCTCCCCTTCGTCGACCATTGCTTTAGAAACTCAAAAAAGGTTAATCAAACTTTCCTTTCAATCCTCAGGAAAGGGGAAAGGGTTGAAACTTTACTTAAGAAAATGCATGAACTTGGATTTCTTTCTCGGTATATCCCTGAATTTTCAGAGGTGGAAGGAAAGGTGCATTACGATCTTTACCATGTTCATCCTGTTGATAGCCATTCTATCTTGGCTGTTGAGGAGCTGGAAAGATTGAGAGAGGGATTCTATCAAAAAGAATATCCCTTGCTCACCTCCTTGATTAGAGGAATTGCAAAACCGGAAATTCTCTTTCTCACAACCCTCCTTCATGATATCGGTAAGGGAATGGAGGGAAACCACTCCCTTGTTGGCGCAGAAATATGTAGGCACATCGGAAACAGGATGGGGCTCTCCGCGGAAGAAAGGGAATTGATTGGATTCTTAGTCAGTCACCATCTCTTGATGGTGGAGACAGCTTTACGCAGAGACTTCCATGATGAACAGGTCATCTTGCGTTTTGCCAATGAGGTTAAAAATCTCAATCAATTGAAGATGCTCTATCTTTTGACTTTTGCTGACATCAAAGCGGTTGGTCCCGAAGCCTGGACCTCCTGGAAGAACACCCTCTTCATGGAGCTTTTCCTAAAAACCTCGCACTTCTTTGAAAAGGGAGCGGTTGCCGGGCCGTTTTTGAGAGGGGATGAGACCATTCAGAAGCTCCAGGAATTTCTATCTCCAGAAATTATTTCTGAATACGCAGATCATCTTCCAGACCGGTACCTCTCCTGTTACTCTGTGGAAGAGATCGCTCATCACATTGAAATGGCTCGTTCTATTGAGAAGCAATTTCTTCTTGTGGAATGGGGAACAGAAAAAGAGACCAGAGCAAAGGTCACCATATGCACAAAAGACCTTTATGGACTCTTTTCTAAAGTAACAGGCACGATGTTCTTGAACCGTCTCAACATTCTCGAAGCACAGATCCATACCTGGGGGAATGGCCTCGCTCTGGATACTTTCTGGGTCGAAGATGCCACAAAAGATATTGACCGGCGTCTCCGGCAATTTAAAAAAGATTTAGGAGAAATCTTAGCCAGAAAGGTTTCTTTAAAAGATTTCATTTTCAAAAGGAAAGAATCAAACGGGATCAAGCAAAAGGTCATCCCCAGGGTGTCAGGAGAGGTGAAGATCAATAACCAGGATTCTGATTTTTATACCATCGTCGAAGTCACTGGAGAGGATCGGCTGGGCATCCTTTATGAAATGACGGAAGCCTTGACTGACTATGGATGTGACATCCACTTTGCAAGGATTTCGACCTTAGGAAATCGCATTGTGGATATTTTCTATATCCAAGATGAATGGGGAGAAAAAATGGTAGAAAGACAAAAAATAGAACACCTGAAACAAGCTTTACTGCGCCGATTCCCCACAGGGGAGGGAATCATCTCTTAATTATTCTGATTTGGGGTCCCTATTTCCCAAATCCGGCCAGATACTCTTTGATCAGCATCTCATTTTTATTCTGAACCTTCTGCATCTCACCCAATTCCACATTTTCAAGAGGCAGTTTCATCCGTTTATTTCTCAATCGAGTCATCTCAGCATCCAAATACTGAATTGTGTTGGCGATCGCTTCTGCCATGGATGAGATGGACTCCTGGGCCTTTCCAAAGGTTTCTTTGTCCAAATAAGCACGGTTCAAAAGATGGAATCGCTCGAAGAATTTTTGGAACTTTTCCAATTCCTCCTTTTTCCCCTTCTTTTTAGAATCCAGCTTTTTCGTCAACTCCAAAAATTTTTCAGTATCCATATCATCTCCCCCAATCTATTTCCTATTTTGAAGAGGATAACGGTGAGTGTGGTTGGTGTAGGGTCATCAAATATTCAACTTGATGCTTTAAATTAATCTTGATTATTTACTCAGTTTAGAGCTGGCAAGCCGATTTAAGCTCACTCCGGATTCCGCTGCCTTGATCGCGAGATTTCTGTGCACCTCTGGTGGTACACGCACAACAAATTTCCCACTATATCGCTTGGAAGCAATGGGCTGGGGGATTGTTTCGCTTCTTTCCTGCATATCCTTTACAACCTCTGCTACCACTTTTCGAATACCTTTTAAGGCTGCCTCTGGTGTTTTAGCCAACCAGCTCAAGCTAGAAAATTCCGCACACAACCCTACATATTCATAATCTTCTTCGGACCAAGTCACTCGATAGGTATATCGGTCATTCTTCATTCTCAGGATCTACCTCCAACCTCTCAATAGCCAAAAGCACTTGCTTCACCTGGTATGCCTTAGCTTTTCCATGATCATTTTGAATATTCACCCTTGGATCACCCTGCCAAGGAGTTTTATATATTCGATGACTGCTGCCAACCTGCCGTGGTTTCCCGAAATAGAAATCGCATGCCTTGCACAAATCCCTGAATCGAACATCTTTGGGATTTTGGTTCATTTGTGCAAGGATCTCTTCCACACCCCCCATATTTTATATGATATCATTATTGATATCTTTGTCAAGATCTGGTCACAGCTAAAACTTTCTTGAGGCGTAAGAACTCTTTCTTGGATTGCCAGAAATAAAGTAGCACCACCCTCCCCTCTCTGCTTTTTTTTAAACAGCCTGATGAAAAACCATCATTTACTTCCAATCTCAACCCCTTTCTAAAATGATCATCCTTTTTCATGTAAAAATAATTATAAGTGATTTCAAGGAGTTATAGGTCTGAAACTTATTCGCCCAAATGGCTCCGAATGGCATGTAATTTGCTTTTTATTTCCACAAATACAAAGGGGTATTAAGTAGACGAGGGCGTCTCTACCTGTGATGGCAGGTTGAAAAAAAGACAAAGGCGTCTCCACCTGTCATTGACAGGTTAAAAGAGGCGCCTTTTTTAAATTCTATCGCCCCTCACCTCATCTCTCTCCCCATTGGGGAGAGGGAAGGGTGAGGGGGTAAAGGAGGAAGAAATGGATAAAGACAAAGAAAATATATTGAAGATGGCAAAGGAAAACGACGTCAAATTCATTCGGCTCTGGTTCACGGACATTCTGGGGATTTTAAAAGGGTTTGCCATCACCATCGATGAATTGGAGGGCGCTCTTGAAGAAGGAATGGGATTTGATGGCTCCTCCATTCAGGGCTATGCCCGCATCGATGAGAGCGATATGATCGCCAAACCTGATCCAAAAACCTTCCAGATCATTCCCTGGAGACCAAAAGAGAATGCTGTCGCCAGGATGTTTGCAGATATCTATGAACCCGATGGAACGCCATATAAAGGGGATCCCCGATGGGTGTTAAAACGCACTCTTAAAAAAGCTGAAGAACAGGGCTACACCCTTTACGTCGGTCCTGAGCTGGAGTACTTCTATTTCAAAGGTAATGATGGAACAGAGATACTTGACAAAGGAGGCTATTTTGATCTTACTCCCCTTGACATGGCAACCGAGCTTCGACGGGAAACCATTTTAACTTTAGAAGCGATGGGAATTCATGTGGAATACAGCCATCACGAAGTGGCTCCCAGCCAGCATGAAATTGACCTTCGCTATGCTGAAGCCCTGGCCATGGCAGACAATGCGATGACCTATCGACTCGTTGTTAAGGAAATTGCATTGAAGCATGGTGTCTATGCGACCTTCATGCCCAAACCCATTTTCAGTCAGAACGGAAGCGGGATGCACACCCACCAATCTCTTTTCAAGGGTGATAAGAATTCCTTCTTCGATCCAAAAGATGAATTCCATCTTTCCAAGATTGCCAAGTCTTATATGGCCGGAATTTTGAAACACTCCAAGGAAATTACTTCCATCACCTCCCAATGGGTTAACTCTTATAAAAGGCTCGTCCCGGGCTACGAAGCGCCGGTCTATATTTCATGGGCTCGCAGGAATCGATCGGCGCTCGTTCGGGTTCCCATGTATAAACCGGGAAAAGAGAAAGCCACACGGATGGAATTTCGGTCCCCTGACCCGGCCTGCAATCCCTATCTGGCATTTGCCGTAATGTTGGCGGCAGGCTTAAAGGGGATTGAAAAGGGTTATGAACTTCCTCCCCCTGTTGAAGAAGACATCTTTGAGATGTCCGAGGAGGCGAGGAAGAGACACGGGATCGACTCTCTTCCAGGAAATTTGTTGGAAGCGATCCAGCTCACAGAGAAAAGTGAGCTGGTAAAGGAAACGTTGGGAGATCACATCTTCCAAAAATTTATTGAGAATAAGAAGATCGAATGGGATCAATATCGAACCCATGTCTCCCAATTCGAATTGGAAAAATATCTACCTATTTTATAGACGATTGCTCAGAAAATAAAAGTGTATAGTTTGTGAAGATAGCCTATGGGTTACGGTTACGAAGCCCGTTTCGTAAATCGTCAAATGGTTACGTTTAAAGATTTGGAAGACGAACAACGTAACCGAATGACGATACGGGCCCTGAACCTATCATGGTACAGGGCGGGCATCTTTACCGTCACCTGTGGACTATAACATTTGAGGTTGATTAAAGTGAACCAGAAGAAAGAAAAATTAGGCTGGAGAAAATACCTTGAAGATTTTTTGCATCGGAATCCTGACCTCAGGAAAATAGACAACCCAGAGAAACTCGAATATTACCGCAATGACCTCAACGTGGATCTCCCGCCCTTGATCCGTGACTTGATGCTAAAGAGTCTTCCCGATCTCATTTTCCAACCTGCCGCGGAAGAACACCTCCTGGAGATCTTCGCCTTTGCCCGTGAGCATAAAATCCCATTGACCGTCCGGGGGGCTGGAACGTGGGGATATGGCGGGGCCGTTCCTACCCGTGGAGGAATACTGATCGATCTCGGGTTAATGGACACAATTGAGGTCAATCCTGAGACCCTCCAGTCGACAGTGGGTCCAGGGGCCCGTTTTCTCGATATACACCGGCAACTTGAATGCTACGGCCTTACCCTCCTCAGCATGACTTCCGGTAAGGGAGGAACCCTTATAGGCTGGATGGCTACGGGGGGCATGGGATTTGGCACCTTTCATCATGGCCCCGTCCGGAAACAGTTGATCTCTATCCGGGTGATCACACCCGAAGGAAAAGTTAAAGATCTAAAAGCAGAAGATCCAGAGATCGGCAATTTTCTTTCCACGGAAGGCCAGATGGGGATTATCGTTAGTGCTACGCTCAAGGTTGGACAGCGTCCATTCCAATGGTTCCCATTTTTACTCCCCTTCGAAAAATCCTCCGCTGCCTATGCCTTTGCGAAGCAGCTTTCACGTCATCCCTCACCCAGGCCTCATGATCTGATCATCTACCATACCGAATTGACGCGCATCCTCAAGGCCCAATCAAATGGAAAGATGCATATCGAAGACAAGAATCTCGTCCTGGTGGCATTTGGCGATGATGAGCAAGCCTTTAGATTCAAGGCATATCTCGACGAACATGGAATTCAAACGGCGGATGAAGAATCCGCCCACACCCTCTGGGAAGAACGGTTCCTTCCCATGTCCATCAAACAAATCGGACCTTCTCTACTGGCCGCGGAAGTGGTTCTCCCCCTGGATCAGGCAGCTTCATACTTCGAAAAGATCAATGAATGGGGCAAGCGCTTGGGCGTAACGTTTTACCCTTCCTCTCATCTTATCAGCCAGGAGCAAGTGCTGTTTCTTGCCATGATCACCTCTGATCATCGGAAGGCCATCTTTTACATAGACCTCATGCTCGTTCCCATGATGGTCAGGCTCGCTGTTCAGTTTTACCAAGGGAAACCCTATGGTTTGGGAATATGGAATACCCCCTTCCTGCGCGACCTCTATTCAAAGGAAGAACTAAAAGAACTGATCCGATATAAGAAAAAAGTGGACCCATCTGGAATCCTCAATCCAGGAAAGTTCTTTGGCGTTTCAGGAAGACTGGGGCCTCTCCAAAAAATACTGTTTCACTCAGACATCTTTAATCTTGAACTCTCCGCAACGCAGTGGCTCCTTTTCAAACTGTTTTCCATCATTCCGGAGAAGACACTTCGTCAGCGTATACCCATCATTCCCCAAGGGCTTGAAGGGGTCTCAAAGGATATCCTGTCCTGTGCCCAATGTGGAAATTGCGTGTCTCGATGCCCTGTCTATCGTGCGACCAGGGATGAAACCTTCACGGCCAGGGGAAAGCTGCTCACCATGAAGAGGGCGCTGGAAACAAAAAAACTGGAGCTGTCGAAGGTTTTGCCTCTCTACTTCTGCCTTCACTGTGGACGTTGTGATGAAGGATGTCAGGTCAACATAAAACATCGCCAACTTTACAATGATCTTGAGAAATATTTATCGGCTACCATCGATTTCCCGATTCAGGAAGTGACGGACTTTATCCAGGAAGTGGAAAGGAGTCCCGAGTTTTACCGTTTCCTCGATGTGATCCGAACGGGTTTCGATCAGAAGATTCACGAACAACGTCAGACTTTCCCGAGATATCGCGTCCTCATTGACGAAGAGTATTGTCTTCATTGCGGGACCTGCGTGGATGCCTGCATGTATAGCGTACGGAAGCGTGATGAGTCAGATCCCCGCCGTGTTGTGATCGCTGACGAAACGCTTTGCCGCGGCTGCGGGGCCTGTTTGGAACGCTGCCCCCAGATTGCCGCTGGACTGCCAGCCACTTCGGTTGAACTCCATCCAGATTATCTCAGCATGGATGATCCATACTGGGGCAACGAGGTCATCGCACGGATCGACATGGAGGCAACAACAGGCAAAATTCCTGTTTCCGGGACAGGTCAAGGAGACCCACATCGCGGCTCCGGTAATGACGGCATTCGCTTCGGTCACTTTCACATTGTAGGGCCTGCTCAAAACCTTCTCTACGAAAGCTCTGCAGATGCCATCGCCATTCAACTGGGTCAACGATCCAAGTATCTGAAGTTCAATGGAAAGAGAATCGAGACTCCAGCCCCCCGCCTCATTGGATTAAAAACTCCCCTTACCCTCGATGTCCTGCCGATGGATGGAGGGGAAGATCTACTGGATGCCATGTTTGAAGCGGCCATCACGATGGGAACTCGTGTTACCCTCCGGTTGGAGGAAGTGGAAAGGTACAGATCGAAAATTGGGAATAGAATCAACTCCCTGATTCTTAGGCTGACGCCAGACGACTTAGAAAAGTGGCCTGAAGTGTCAAAGAATTATTCTCTCGATTTAATAGAAATCGAAGTGGATGAACCTGTTCTTGAGCAAGCCAATGAATTAAGAGGTCTCTTTCCCGAATCAACGGTTCTCTGCGCCGTGATAAAAATTAGGAAGGAGGACGTGAATTCCGAGCTTCGGCCCTCCCCTGCCTTTCGGAATATGCTGGAATCTCTGTTCCAATCACCTTTTGATGTCCTCTGTCTTACCTCGGATTACGATCCGGAAAAAGGATATTACCCCACCACGGATGCAGTGCCTGCCGTGCATCGCTTTCTGGTCGAGAAGAAAGTCCGGCACCGGTTTTCCATCCTGGCGGCCGGTGGGATTCGGTCCGCTGCGGATTCACAGAAAACTATCCAGCGAGGGGCCAACGGAATAAAGATCGATTGGCCTGTGCTGCTGACTTCCGATCCAATGGCGCGTCAAAAATTTCTGAGAGGGGAGCGGATCCAGTTCTCCTATGATCCGTCGGCATTGGCAAAACGGATTACTAATCTTATCCGGGTCTGGAATGTCCAGATCATCGAGGTGTTAGGGGCATCAGGTTTTAAGGATATCAAGAAGACGGTAGGGGAAGAAAACCGTCTTCTCATTTTCGACGACCTGGAGGAAAGGGTTTACGACCTCTTCAAAAACCGAGAGCGGTTGGAGCGAAACCGCCTGACTAACCTGTCGCGTATTCAACGGGAAGGAGCGGGCGATGGTTGGCGGTACAGTCAATTAAAAAATTTAATCAAACCAGCCCAGCCTCCCCATCGATTTTACAATTGTGATTTAAAGCCCTCCTGTTATCAAATCTTCGATCGCGATCATGTCTGGCCGGCCTCTCTCATTGCTTCCGTGGGTCGCATGGCAAGCGGGAATCCTGAAACGCTTCTTCTTGGCCATACCCAAGAACGCGGAAATTTGGGGGATGGTTTTGATTTTATCCAGGTCCTTTTCCAGCATAACCCTGACACCCTTCCGGAAGAAAATCTGGACCAAGTATCGACCGGGCTTCAGATGAACCCTAAATTAAGACTGAAGGCGCCCTTTATTGGGGCGGGGATGTCAATTGGGTCCATCGGCCCCGGAACCTGGCGTGCCCGCGTACTGGCGACACGCGCCCTCGACACCCAAATGGACACTGGCGAAGGGGGATACCCGACCTTCTATATTCTCGACGCAAAATGGAATCCCATTGACCTGACCGAAACGCAGGTCCTCCTGCTCAGTCGAATAATGGAAGTTCGAAAGCTCATCCCCGTCGGGGAACTGATGAAAAAGGTCCAGGAGGAACTGGAGGAATCTCCTGAAATTGAGAAGATATTGGAGGCCCTCAAAAAATATCCTGCTTCCATGACCGTTCAGTTTGTCCCCATCGTTTTCCCCGAGGATGAACCTTATGTCGCCACCCAGCTCAAGACAGGGCTTTTCGGGGTAACCAAGGAGACGATCCGCAAGGCCCGTCGTGTGGTGATCGCTTACAGCCAGGGAGCAAAACAGGGTGTGGGCGGACATTTATTGGGGAGAAAAGTTTTTGGTCTTGTCTCGAGGCTCCGTGGAGTGGCAGAAGGGGTCAGCCTTATCTCCCCTTTTCCATTTCATAATTGTTACTCCATCGAAGATGTCAAGGCATTCATCGATGCCGTGCGCATGATCAACCCACGGGCTTCCATCTGTATCAAGGTCTCACCATCACCGGATATCGAGTTTATCGTTTCCGGCCTTGCCCGGATCGCCAAGGATAACCAAATGGTCATTGAGGTCTGGCTGGACGGGCCTCGCGGAGGAACAGGCGCAGCCCCGGATATCATTAAAGGCCAGATGGGAATGCACATGGAGTATGCAATCCCCATCTGCCATGAAAAATTGCTGGATGATGGGTTGAGGGATTACGTCGTCTTCCTGGGAAGCGGCGGATTTCGCACCTGGGGAGATGTGATTAAAGGGATGGCCATGGGGCTCGATGGCGTTGTCTTCGGGACAGCGGATCTCGTGGCGATCGGCTGCGTTCGGGATCGTAACTGCGAATCAGGGTGCCGGAGTGGTATTTCCACGATTGAACCGAAGATGCAGTTGCTGCGTAATGTGGAATTAAATGCCCAGCAGATCATTAACTTTCGCGCCATTCTTCAAGCCCAGGCAGTCAGAGCCCTCGCCGCCCTGGGCATGAAAGACATTCGGGAACTCCGGGGGCGGTATGACTTTATTGAATGGCCCGTGCTCGAAGAAAGAGTCAGGGATCGTCGCCGTCGCAGGGGAGAAATTTCATTGACTGAACCTCTAAGAAAGCAAGAGCCTGGAGAACCTGCTCGGGTACAACTATCAACTCTAGAGCCTATGCCCGCCCCTTCGGATTGCGGGGTTGCGGCCATTGTATCCAACCATTTCATCCCGAGTCATGTAATGGATCTCATACTCGATCGCATGGCTAACCGGGGTATGGACGGTGTGGGTATCTGGAAGGGAGGGTGCTATCCCCAACATATGGATCACTATGCCATTCATGTACTGGTCAAGGGTAAACTCCAATCGCAGGTCGAGCAGGAATACACGACCAGAGAACCAGATATTGACCCTGAAGAGATACGAAGAAGGGCCAGGCAGACCATCTTATCCAATCGCCGGCGTATCATGCAGGAAATCCTGGAACAGTATTTCAAAGGTCTTCAACTGGATGGATTTGATGGCGACATGGAGAAATGCCGCACTCCTTATCGACGAGATCAAGTAGGAAACGAACAGGATTTCCGATGCTTTGGTGAGAAGGACCCAGGGGATGTCTTCCGATTTTTTGTCCGGGTGAAACAGGAAGAGTTATATCGCTTTATAGAGAGTGAATTATTGAATGACCCTATCTGGCCGCCGCGGCAAATGCGTTATCAGAATCTGACCATTGAAAATTATAAAGAGAATACAGCATTTCTGCAGGAAGCTGAAGACGAGTACATCTATCGGCTGGCTCGCAGGATCACAAGAGAGAACTACGTGGAACATCAACAGAAGAAAGTAGCCGTGCTTTCTTGTGGGAAGAATTCAGGCTGCTGGAAGAGCGATGGTCGGCATATCCCATGGGAACTTACTGAAGCGCCGGTGAACATTATTCATCGCCGGCTGGCGACTGGCTCTGTGGTGGACCAGATGAACGCCCATCCTTTTGCCGAGCTACATACCGCCTTGACCCATAATGGAGAAACAACGAATTATCGCACGATGCTCAACCGGGTGTCTCAATTCAACTTAACACCGC
>Ga0315282_10006239_pt1 | contig 20032 bp, 11 predicted proteins | sample YL17G07_20_MG_FD_203693 | JGI IMG/M metagenome (GOLD analysis project Ga0315282, IMG submission 203693) | Sediment microbial communities from Yellowstone Lake, YNP, Wyoming, USA - YL17G07_20 | ecosystem: Environmental > Aquatic > Freshwater > Lake > Sediment | place: USA: Wyoming | collected... | reverse complement strand
GCGTCACCACCTTTGTGAAGTCGCAGTCCTACCGCGCCGCGCAGGCCGGTGACGATCCCCGCGCCCGGGCGATCGGCTTCCTCATGGCGCTCTACCAGCGCCGCCTCGCGTCCTCCACCTTTGCGCTCCGGCGCTCGCTCGAGAACCGGGCGCGACGCCTTGAAGACGGCCTGCGGCGGGCGCAGGAGCTGGCGCGCCTGGCGCCGCCCGAGCTGCCCGACGCCGAAGAGCTCGAGGAGATGGAGGAAGCCGAGCGCGAGCGCCTCGAGCAGATCCTCGATGCGGTGACCCTTGCCGGCAACCCCGAACAGGTACGTGACGAGGCGCGCGAGCTGAAGGCGCTCGCCGAACGGGCAAAGGCCGTCGAGAGCGCCGGCGGCGAGGCCAAGCTCTCCAAGCTTCAGCGTCTCATCGAGCAGGAAGGGTTTTTCGACCGGCCGGACCAGCGGTTGCTCATCTTCACAGAGTTCAAGGACACGCTCGACTACCTGGTCGCCGCCCTACGCGGGTGGGGGTTCAGGGTCGGCTTCATCCACGGCGGGATGAAGCCCGGGTCCCGCGACGAGGCTGGCACGCGGCTGTACGCCGAGCAGCAGTTCAGGGACGGCGCGGCGCAGGTCTTGGTCGCCACCGAGGCCGCCGGCGAAGGGATCAACCTTCAGGCCTGCCACATCCTGTTCAACTACGACATCCCGTGGAACCCGAACCGCCTCGAGCAGCGGATGGGCCGCATCCACCGGTACGGGCAGATGAAGGACTGCCTCATCTTCAACTTCGTCGCGACCAACACCATCGAGGGCCGCGTCCTGCAGAAGCTGCTCGAGAAGCTGCAGGAAATCCGCGACGCGTTGGAGGATGACGCCGTCTTCAACGTGGTGGGAGAGGTGCTGCCGGCCGCGCACATCGAGCGCGTCCTGCACAACTACTACGCCGGTGCGCTCGGCGACGCCGATTTCGAGGACCGGCTGCTCCGCGACGTGAAGGAGGAGCGGTTCCGCGCGATCTGCCAGCATGCCCTCGAGGGCCTCGCTACCAAGAAGCTGAACCTCGAGATGCTGGTGGAGCGCCGCGCGCGCGCGCAGGAGCGGCGCCTGGTGCCCGAGACCGTCGCCCGCTTCCTCGCCGATGCCGCGCGCCTGGTTCCGTTTGCGCTGAAGCCGGTCGCCTCGCTGCCGCACGCCTTCGACCCGGCTGCCACGCCGGCCGCCCTCCGGCAGCACGAGGCCGCGCCCGACTGGAAATGCCCTGCGCTCGCCACGCGATACCCAAGACTGACGACGGACCGGGAAACTGCTGACGAATACAAGCTGGAATGGGTGACACCGGGCCACCCGCTGTTCGAAGCGCTCAGGCGACATGCGCTCGCACTGGCCCAGCCCGCGCTGGCCGACGGCGCCTGTTTCTACTCACTGGAGCAGGAGGAACCCGCGCGGATCGATGTCTACCGCGCCAGGGTCGTGGACGGTCTGGGCGACACCATCCACGAGCGGATCTACGCAGTGCGCATGACCGGGGAGGGGCCGGCCGGCCTCCATGAGCCGGGCGTGATGGGCGACCTGCAGCCTGCGGCGCGTCCCGAGACCCTGCCTGCCGTCGCTGCCCTGCCCGAGCCCACCGCCTGGCTCAACGAGCGTGGCCTGCTTCCACTGCTGGACGAGGTGCGGCGCGACCGCGTGGCCGAGATCGACCGCATCCAGCAGCACATCGATCTCTCGCTGACCGAACTGATCATCAGAGAGGACCAGCAGATCGGGCGGCTGTTCGAGGACGTCGAACGTGGCGTGGAGGGCGCGGCCGGGAACCTGAAGCAGGCCGAGGATCGGCAGGCGGCGCTGCTGGCACGGCGTGAGAAGCGGCGGCTGGAGCTGGAACGCCAGCGGGCTCTCTCGCTCCAGGCCGTCGAGCGGCTGACCAGCATCCTGGTGCTCCCCCACCCGAGCCGCAACGAGCCGCAGGTGCAGCATCTGCGCCCCGACCCCGAGACCGAGGCGGCCGCGATGCGTGTCGCCATCGAGCACGAGCGGTCGCAGGGACGCGTCGTGGAGGACGTGCACGAGAAGAACCTGGGGTACGACATCACGAGCCTCGACACCTCCTCCGGCGACCTGCGGCTGATCGAGGTGAAGGGGCTGGGTGGCGAGTCGGGCGTCGTGGCGCTCACGCCGAACGAGAAGCGGGTCGCAGAGGACCGTCGCGACTGCTACTGGCTCTACGTCGTCACGCACTGCAAGCATCCGGACGGCCCGCGCCTGCAACCGCCCGTGAAGGACCCGGCCCGGCTGGCTTGGGAAGAAGTGAAGAAGGTCGATCACTATTCGCTGACAGTGAGCGCCATCGGGGACGCAGCGCCGAGCACCGGACGCAGGGGGGAGAAGCAACCGTGATGACTCTTCGGCAGTTCAGCCGGCGACCGCCGACCGTCCCCGCAACGACCGCGTGGTATCTGGCGGATCTCGGCGAAGCACGCGGCCGCCAGGATCTCTGGATCAAGCAGTACCCGCAGCGTCTCCGCATACTGAGGGAACACGCCATCGTCGAGAGCGCCGTCGCCTCCAACCGGATCGAAGGCGTGACCGTCGACCAGAAGCGTGTCGGCACCATTGTCTTTGGAAACCGGCCGCTTCGTGACCGGAACGAGGAGGAGGTGCGCGGCTACCGCGACGCCCTGAAGCTCGTTCACCAACGGGGGGCGACGCTGCCTGTGTCGGAGGAAACCATTCAGGAGCTGCACCGGCTGTCGCGCCCGGGGTCCGGTGACGCGGGTCGATACCGGGAAACGGCGATGGACATCGTGGAAGTGCACGCCGACGGACGGCGTCGTGTGCGCTTCACAGCAGTCGCCGCGCAGGACGTGTCAGCCGCAATGGCTGAGCTGCTGCGGCTGTGGGACGACTGCCTCGCCGAACGCCCCGTCTACCCGCTCGTCGCGCTTGCCGGCTCGAACCTGGATTTTCTCTGCATCCATCCGTTCCGCGATGGCAACGGCCGCGTGTCTCGCCTGCTGTGGCTCCTCCAGTGCTACCACCTCGGCTACGAGGTCGGCCGGTACATCAGCCTCGAGCGGCTCGTGGAGGAGAACAGGGAGCGCTACTACGAGACGCTGGAACAGAGTTCTGCCGGATGGCACGAGGGGAAGCAGGATCCCTGGCAGTACGTGAACTACTGCCTCTACGTCCTGAAATCCGCCTATGGAGAACTCGAGGCGCGGGTCGGGCAGACGGCGTCGCCGAGGGGTGAGAAGACGGCACTGATCCTCGCGGCAATCGACCGCGCGACTGGTCCGTTCCGCGTCGGATCGCTCCAGCAGGCGTGCCCGGGTGTTAGCGTGGACCTCATCAGGCGCACCTTGAAACGGCTGCGCTCCGAAGGGCGGGTCGAGTGCCTCGGGCGTGGGCAACATGCGGAGTGGCGGAAAACACCGGCCCGGGAATCAGGTAATACCTCTTTTAATGGGTAATGAATTGGGTAATACTAAACCAACGGGCTGCGTGCGCCGATCGCGAGCCCGAATACAGTAGCGGTTGCGGGACTCTGAGGCTTGAGGAAGGTTCGCCCACCCTGTCGGGCGCTGAATGACTGGCGGCTCCGCGCCCGAACATCCGGTCTCCTTCCTCTTCGCAGGTTCATTCTCCGTCAGGCGGTTCCGACGAGCGCACAACGTCGAAACCCAAGTGGCGTTCACCAGAGGAGAGGAACGTGACAGAACGCGATCCAATCCAGAAAGCGCTCCGCCTACCCGGAGGCGCGCGTTTTTTCCGGGCCGCCCTCCAAGTGAACCCGCATCATTACAGCGAGACCTACCGGGGGCAGACCAGCACTCTGGATGAGCGAACCTACGTTGACCAGATCCTTTCGAAGTGCCATCAGTTGGACATCCAGGTGCTCGGAGTCACAGACCACAACCATGTCGGCGCTGTCGATCTCTTCCGTGAGCGAGCAGGTGAACACGGAGTCTGGGTGTTCCCTGGGTTCGAGATCTCCTCCTCGGAGGGGGTCCACGTCCTGTGCGTTTACTCCCCGTCCACCGAAAAATCCACTCTTGAGCGCTATCTGGGCGAGTTTGGCATCCGCGATGTGACACCGTCGGCTGGCCTGGCCAACAAACCCTTCACGGACGTGTTGTCCTGTGTCCGGGACCAGGGTGGTGTCTGCATTGCTGCTCACGCGACCCAGCAGAATGGTCTTCTAACAGTCCTCCAAGGCCAGTCCAGGATCCATGCCTGGAAGGATAAGAATCTCCTAGCGGTTCAGATCCCGGGACCCGTCAACGACGCGCCGGCCGACAAGCGCGCCATCCTGCGGAACCAGGAGTCGCAGTACAAGCGCGAGCCTGGAGCGGCGCCCGACCTCGCCATCGCTGTAGTGAACGCCAAGGACATCGCGCGCCCCGAAGATCTTGAAGATCCTTCAGCGACGTGCTGGATCAAAATGTCCGATATCTCGATAGATGGCCTCAGGCAAGCGTTCTTCGACCCCATGTCCCGAATTCGCCTGCACACTGATCCCGCAGCCGAGCCACATGTTGAACTCGTCGCGATTGCCTGGCAAAGCGGGTTTCTTGGCGGGCAGGCGTTGCACCTCAATGAGAATCTGAACGTGTTGATCGGCGGCAGGGGCTCCGGAAAATCGACGGTCATCGAGAGCATTCGTTACGCACTTGGGCTTGCCCCGGTCGGGGATGACGCTCAGCGAGCGCACCAAGGCATCGTGCAGCACGTCCTGCGCAGCGGCACGAAGCTGTCCCTGCTTGTCAGGTCGCATCATCCTGTACGACGAGAATACCGGATCGAACGGACGGTCCCCAACCCGCCCATCGTGCGTGATGAGCAGGGCCAGGTCTTAAATGTCACTCCCACAGACGTGCTTCCCCGAACCGAGGTGTACGGCCAGCACGAGATCGCCGAGCTCACCCAGAGCAAGGAGAAGCTGACGAGCCTCCTGGCGAGGTTCGTCGAGGCCGATCCCGAGATCGCGCGACGCAAGAGCGAACTTCGCCACGAACTCCAGCGCTCCCGCCTACAGGTGCTCGAGATCGACAAGGAGATTCAGCAGATCGACGAGCGCCTGGCAGCTCTTCCGGCACTCGAGGAGACCCTGAAGACCTTTGAGGAGGCGGGACTCGAGACCCGATTGAAGGAACAGAGTCTTCTCGTTCGAGAAGAGCGGCTTCTTGAGACGGCGGCGGATCGACTGAGTCCGTATCGCGAACTCCTCATCCAGCTGCGCCACGAACTTGCAGTCGACGTGGCTTTCCTCTCGCCGAGGGCCATCGACGACTTGCCAGGAAAAGAGTTTCTACTGCAGGCGGCGAGCGTCCTCGAAAGGCTGAGGACCGAAGTTGGTGCCCTCGCCGACCAGATGGCCGGCGCGCTCACCAGAGCCGAACAGGGCATGACAGGGATTCACGGACGCTGGACAGAGCGGAAGCGCGCGGTTCAGGCCGCCTATGAAGCGATCCTGCGGGAATTGCAGAAGTCCAAAGTCGACGGCGAAGAGTTCATTCGCCTGCGACGGCGGATCGAAGAGCTGCGGCCCCTCACGGATCGGCTGGCCATCTTGCGCCGCGATCTGGCTGCGCAGCAACAGCGCCGTCGCGACCTGCTGGCGGAGTGGGAAGACACCAAGAGCGCGGAGTTCCGCCAGCTCGAGCGTGCGGCGACGAACGTGACTCGGAAGCTGTCGAACCGGGTGTCCGTCGAAGTCAGCTTTGAAGGGGAGCGCGAGCCGCTCTGCGCTCTTCTGCGTACGAGGGTGGGCGGTCGTCTCGCAGAAGCCGCCGACGCACTCAGGAAGCGCGACAGCCTATCCTTGAAAGAGCTTGCCGAAGCCATCAGGAGCGGACGCCAGGCACTGCACGAGCGCTTTGCCATCCCGCTCGCGCAGGCTGACAGGCTAGCCGGTGCGACCGCAGATATCGTGATGGAGATCGAAGAACTGGAGCTTCCATCGATCACGGAGATCCGCCTCAACGTGGCTGCCGAAGGGCAGCCTCCGGTGTGGAAGCGGCTCGACGACCTTTCCAAAGGGCAAAAGGCCACAGCAATCCTCCTTCTCCTGTTGCTCGAATCTGACGCGCCGCTGATCGTGGATCAGCCCGAGGACGACCTCGACAATCGGTTCATCACTGAGAGTGTCGTGCCGAAAATGCGCGAGGAAAAAGGACGCCGCCAGTTCCTGTTTGCAACTCACAATGCAAACATACCCGTCCTCGGAGACGCTGAGCTGATTGCGGCGCTCTCCGCGGCGGGCGAAGCCAGTCAGGGACATGCCGAGATCCCGGTTGTCTACATGGGGTCTATCGATGAGCGCCGCGTGCGGGAGCTGGTCGAGGAGATTCTGGAGGGCGGCAAGGAAGCCTTCGAGATTCGCAGACTGAAATACGGCTTCTAGAGTAGATCGCCAGATGCTCAAGACGGAATTGCTCGAACTGATTCGCAACGGGGAGAATTCCGGCGTCGAGTTCAAGCGCGACGACGTGCATCCCGATAGCTTAGCCAAAGAGATCGTCGCTCTACTGAATTTCGAAGGCGGCCACGTGCTTCTCGGTGTGGAGGATGACGGGGCCGTGACCGGCTTGACACGAGCACCCAAGCAGGCCGAAGAGTGGTTGATGACGGTATGCCGCGATCACGTGAGGCCGCCAATCATACCGTACTGGGAAACTATCCCGGTTGAGGAATCGAAGATCGTGGGCGTCGTCACACTGCCATCAGACAGCCCAGACAAGCCGTTCAAGGCCAAGCGTGGTTCGGCCTGGGTGACGCTCGTCCGACAGGGTACGACCTCGATCGAGGCCAGCCGGGAACAGGAGGCGCGGCTCTACCAGGCCTCAGGGATGCTGAGGTACGACGTAAGACCCGCGATTGGCAGCACCCTGGCGGATCTGGACCTCCGAAGGCTCCGGAACTACTTCCGTGATGTACGACAGCAGGACTGTCCGGCTGAAGATGACAAGGAGCGATGGACGCGCCTGTTGGTTAACACGGATCTCATGGCCGAGGAGCGTGGAATCTCGGTTCCGACCACAGGTGCCCTCCTCCTCTTCGGTGTGAGACCGAATCGTTTTCTGCCCCAGGCTGGCATAACGGCTGCCGCCTACGCGGGCCTGGAGAAAGACTATGCTGCCGTGGAGCGGTCTGTGCTGCGCGCCCCCCTTGTTTCCCTCTTGGGCGAGTCAGGCGAGGTGTTGGAAAACGGGTTGATCGAGCTGACGATGGAGTTCGTCCGTCGGAACTCCTCGGTCGAGGCATGGGTCGACGAAGGTGGCCGCCTCCAAAGCAGATGGAAGGACTATCCGCTCGAAGCCGTCCGCGAAGCTATCATCAACGCGGTGGCACATCGCGACTACACGATCACCGGAATTGACATCGAGTTGTCGATCTATCGCGATCGACTCGAAGTGATCTCGCCTGGGCGCCTACCGAACACGGTGACGGTCGAGAAGATGAAGGAGGGGTACCGAGCCTCGAGAAACGAACTGATCAAGGAAGTCCTGCGTGACTACCGGTACGTTGAGGCAACCGGGCTCGGAGTCCCCAGGAAGATTATCCGCGGCATGCGCCAGCACAACGGAACCGAGCCGGACCTGGTTGAGGCCGATGAGAGATTCACCGTTCGGCTCCGGAAGGCGTTGGAGCCGTAGTGATACCTAGAAACTGCAAGCGCCTGGCTGAAGTCGATTTTCCGATTGCCGTCGTCTCGAAGCACGCGGCGCGGGAGAAGTCCATCCGGCACGGGCATCCGAGCACGCTGCACCTGTGGTGGGCGCGGCGACCGCTCGCCTCTTGCCGCGCGATGCTGATGGCGCTCCTGCTGCCCGATCCGGCCGACCCATGTTGCCCCGGTGAATTCAAGGCGGCGGCGCGCGAGGCGCTTCGTTCCTTTGCCGGCGCGCCGCACGGCTGGACGTCCGAGGTGAAGACGGACGAAGGGCTGCGCAAGATCCTCCTCCGCTTCATCGGCGACTTTGCCAACTGGGACGTCGCGGCCGATCCCGACTACCTGAAGACGGCCCGCGCGCTCGTCAAGGCAGCCCACGGCGAGGAACCGCCGCTCGTCGTCGATCCGTTCGCCGGCGGCGGCTCGATCCCACTCGAGGCGCTCCGGATCGGCTGCGACGCGTTCGCCTCGGACCTCAATCCGGTCGCCTGCCTGATCCTGAAGACGATGCTGGAGGACATCCCGCGGCACGGGCCGGGACTGGCCGACGAGCTGCAGAAGGTGGGCGCGGAGATCAAGGCGGCGGCCGAGAAGGAGCTGGCTGAGTTCTATCCGGACGAGCCCGACGGCGGGAAGCCGATCGCCTACATCTGGGCGCGCACGGTGCGATGCGAATCGAGCGGCTGCGGCGCGGAGATCCCGCTCGTGCGGTCGTTCTGGCTGTGCAAGAAGGCGAGCCGCAAGCGGGCGCTGCGCTACAAAGTGGAGCGTCCCAGGGGTGAGGCGCCGGCGATCGAGTTCGAGGTCTTCGAACCGCGGTCGGACAAGGACGTCCCGGCGGGCACAGTGTCGCGGGCGAAGGCAACCTGCCCCGCATGCCGCACCGTCCTGGCGCCCGAGCGCGTTCGTGCGCAACTTTGCCGGCACCATGGTGGCACGGACACGGAGTTCGACTCGAAAGGACGCCGTACCGGTGGCGGGTGGCTGCTCGCTGTGGTGTCGCTCCACCCAAACAAGAACGGCCGGCAGTACCGCGTGTCGACCGAGCGGGACTACGCCGCTGTCCGGAGCGCCCAGAAGCGGCTTGAGCAGGTTGCCCGAGAGAAACTGCCGAACGGCCTGAGCCCGATACCCGACGAACCGACGCCTGCAGGCGGCGGGTCAGGAGCAGGCCGAGCGTTCTCGGTCCAGAAGTACGGAATGATGCAATTCGGCGACCTATTCACCGCGCGGCAGAAGCTTGCGCTCACCACAATCGCGCGACTATCGGGAACCAAAGCGACCAGTTCCACCGCCGCTGCCTGCTCAATACTGCTCGATGGTGTCATCGACCGGAACGCAGCCCTGGCGACGTGGCGCCCGCAGGCCGACCAAGAGAAGGTGGAGCACGTCTTCGCGCGCCAAGCCCTTCCCACGACCTGGGACTTCGCCGAGGCGCAACCGTTGTCCGAATCCACGGGTAGCTTCATAGACCGCGTCCATGCAACATGCGAAACGATTGGCGCACTGGCACGAGCATTTCGCTCCGCGGGCCAGGTGACGCTGGCGGATGCGCGCCGCCTGAATCTGCCGGATGAGGCGGCTGCTGCGTGGTTCACCGATCCCCCCTACTACGACGCCATCCCGTACTCCGACCTCGCGGATTTCTTCTTCGTCTGGCTCCGCCGCGCGCTCCCGAGCCATCCGCTCCTGCGAGACCCGTTTGACACAGAAAATCCCCTGACCCCGAAGACACAGGAGATTGTTCAGGACGAGACCAGAGAGGCCGCCGGCCGGCGAAAGAATCGCGACTTCTTCGAAGTTGCCATGAGAGACGCGTTCGCTGAGGGCCGAAGAATCCTGAACCCACAGGGCACTGGCTGCGTGGTCTTCGCCCACAAGACGACGGAGGGGTGGGAAGCGCTACTGTCGGGGATGGTACGTGCTCGATGGACGATCACCGCATCGTGGCCAATCACGACCGAGATGCCCAACCGGCTGCGAGCGAGGGAGTCGGCTGCCCTCGCCGCAAGCATTCACCTGGTGTGCCGTCCTCGCTTCGAAGATGCTTCTGTCGGTGACTGGGGAGAGGTGTACCGCGAGCTGCCAGGACGAATCGGCAACTGGATGGAGCGGCTGTCAGGCGAAGGCGTCCGCGGCGCGGATCTCGTCTTCGCCTGCATCGGCCCAGCGATGGAGGTCTACAGCCGGTACTCCCGTGTCGAGGACGCCGAGGGTCGGGAGATTCCGCTCGGCGGGGACCCGACCGCAGCGGAGCCGCACAAGCGCGGGTTCTTGGCGTATGTGTGGGAAACCGTCGGCCGGATCGCGCTCGGCCAGGTCCTGGGAACAGCCGAAGCAAAGGCGCGCAATGGCAGCTCGGCCGCTCTCGAGGAAGACGCGCGGCTGACGGCGCTGTTCCTCTGGACGCTGCAATCGACGGCGACCAACGGGAACGGCGACAGCGGCGAGGGAGCGGGCGACGACGAGGCCGAAGACGAGGAGGAAGAGGACACCGATGAGCGGCGCCCGAAGAAGGGCCTGAGCCTCATCTTCGACGTCGTCCGCCGCTTCGCGCAGCCGCTCGGCATCCACCTCGATTTGTGGGAAGGGCGGATCATCGAGATCGACAAGGGCGTCGTGCGGCTGTTGCCCGTCTCCGAGCGCGCCGAGCAGCTCTTCGGCAAGGACGGGGCGACGGCTGTCGCGTCGAGGATCGAGGCAGGCGCCCGGCGGGATCCGCAGATGCGGTTCGATTTCGTGTTGAATCCTGAGGACGACGCGCCGAGGGTTCGCGCACGCGGACGCAAACCGGCCGAAGCCACCGCGCGGGTCGGCGACGAGGATCTCGCCGCTCGTCGCGAGGCGACGACGCTCGACCGGGTGCACGCGGCGATGCTCCTCCAATCCGCTGGCCGCGCGAACGCACTGCGCGTTTTCCTCCACGCGGAGCAGGACCGCGGCCCGGACTTCCTCCGTCTGGCCAACGCGCTCTCGGCGCTTTATCCGAAGGAGAGCGAGGAGAAGCGGTTGCTGGACGCGATGCTGCTGGCGGTGCCAAAGTAGCGGGGAAGCGTATGCTGACTCAAGGGGAGGCGGACGCGTTGCTGGCGATGGAGAAGCGCTTTGCTGACCTCTCGCCAGTACTGCTTGAGCCAGGCATGGACGTCACGCGTGAGCTTATTGGTGCCGATCGGCGCGAACGCTTCCAGTTCGACGTCTGGCGTGGGACAATTCAGCTCTCGAAGCTCCGTTTGCAGACGCGCGCGCGGAAGATTGTGGTGTTGGCCAGACTCGACATCGATGGATCGCCGCACACGAATCCGGACGGGCAGCGTTTCGACGGAACTCACTTGCACCTGTACAGAAAAGGCTACGAAACGCGGTGGGCCTATCCCGTCGACGCGGCGACCTTTTCGAATCTGTCGAACCGGGTGCGGACGTTCGATGACTTCTGCAGGTTCTGCAACATCCTCGACTTGCCTCCTGTCCAGGAGGGATTGCTATGACCAGGCATGAGTGTCAACAACTGATTGACTCGTACCTGGATTGGCTGAAGCGGGGGATCACGGCCAGCCGCATCGACAACGCGTGCGAGCTCACAACGCCGTTTCTTGATCGGCACAACGATCACCTACAGGTATACGCGACCCGCACGAATGGTCAGTTCCTTCTCTCTGATGACGGATACATCCTGTCCGACCTTCGAACCAGCGGACTGGATCTCAACACACCCAAGCGCCGGCTCGTCATCGAGTCGATTCTGCGTGGCCTTGGCGTTCGTCTCGAGAACCAGAGACTGGTCGTCGAAGCCACGGAGCGCAATCTCGGACAGAAAGTTCACTCCCTCGTGCAGGCGATGCTGGCTGTCAGTGACATGTTCGTGATGGCCCAGTCGAGGGTGGAGAGCTTCTTCTGGGAGGATGTGAAGCACCTCCTCGACAGCCATGACGTGCGGTATAGCCCACGCGTGAAGCTGTCTGGCAAGAGCGGGTACGACCACGCGATCGACTTCCTGATCCCGAAATCGCGAAAGCGACCGGAGAGACTGGTGCAGGCAATTAATGTGCCGAGTCGCAACACAATTTCGGCGTACCTATTCACCCTAGCCGACACGCGCGAGGCACGCGAAGAGGAGTCGGTGGCGCTAGCGTTCCTCAACGATCGCGATCATGACGTGCCTGGCGACGTGGTCGAAGCACTTGAGGCGTACAAGGTCGAGGCACTCCGATGGACAGCCCGGGACCAGGCTGTTCCCTTGTTGGCCGAGTGAGCAGGTTCACAAGAGCCCAGGAATCCGCCCCTCAGAAGATGTGGTCATATGGAACCGTGGTACAAGGTGACGACGCCGAGGCGCGAGGTCCGCGAAGGGCGCTCGTTCAACCCGGACGAGTTCGCCATCGCGCTGGAACAAGTGGTGGCCGGGACCGCACCGCTCGACTACCGCGACGCGGAGAGCTTCCTCGCGCGGACGTGCTTCACGCGCGCGCTCCGCGAACACGCCGGGATGGTGCTTCGCCGGCTGGCCGGCGAGACCCAGAACTCGGCGCCGGTCCTCACGCTCATCACGCAGTTCGGCGGCGGCAAAACCCACACGCTGACCCTGCTCTACCACCTCGTGAAGAAGGGGCGGGCAGTGGCGGGCAGCACCGACGTCGCCGACCTCGTGCAGGCGGCCGGCCTGACAGGGATCCCGGACGCGAAGGTCGCCGTGTTCGTCGGCAACGCGTGGGACCCGCAGGACGGCCGTGAGACACCATGGATCGACCTGGCGCGCCAGCTCGCGAGCGACGACGGCGTGGCGGCGCTCGGAAAGGACGCGAGGACCGCGCCGCCGGGAACGGTGGCGATGGGAGAGCTGATCCAGCACGCGGGCGGACGGGTGCTGTTCCTGTTCGACGAGGTGCTCAACTTCGTCAATCGGCACCGCGGCATGGCCGAGCCTTTCTACGCCTTCCTCCAGAACCTCTCGGTGGCCCTCACGGGCACGAGCCACGCCGCGGCGGTCATCAGCCTCCCGCAGAGCCGCGTCGAGATGACCGACTTCGATCTCGCCTGGCAGGAGCGCATCACGCGCATCGTCCGGCGCGTCGCGAAGGACCTCATCGCCAATGACGAGTCGGAGATCAGCATCGTTATCCGCCGGCGGCTCTTCGAGGACGCCGGTCGCGAGACGATGAGGAAGGCCGTGGCGAAAGCCTATGCCGACTGGTGCTTCGAGAGGCGGGCGCAGCTTCCGTCTGAGTGGACGGCCGTCGACACCGCCTCCACCGAGGCCCGGGCGCGCGAGTTCCTGCGCGGTCGCTTCGAGGCCTGCTACCCGTTCCATCCTGCGACGCTGACGGTCTTCCAGCGGAAGTGGCAGTCGCTCAACCAGTTCCAGCAGACGCGCGGCACCCTCGCCATGCTCGCGCAGTGGATCTCGTGGGCGTACCGGGACGGCTTCCAGCGCGCCCGGCGCGAGCCGCTGATCACGCTCGGCTCCGCCCCGCTCGACGTCCCCGATTTCCGAGCGGTCATTCTCGGACAGCTCGGTGAGCCGCGGCTCGCCGCGGCCATCGAGTCGGACATCGCCGGCGACAACAGCCACGCGCGCGCCCTCGATGCCGACACGAAAGGCCCGCTGCGCGACATTCACCGGCGCGTCGGGACGGCAGTCCTCTTCGAGTCATCCGGCGGGCAGGGCGACAAGGCAGCACATCTGCCCGACCTGCGGTTCGGGCTCGGCGAGCCGGAGCTCGACACGACGTCGATCGACAACGCGGCCGTCGCCCTGGAGAAAAAGGGGTACTACATCCGCAAGGTGGGCACCGACGGCTTCCGCTTCGGCTTCACGCCGACGCTGAAGAAGGTGGTGAGCGACCGCCGTGCCTCGCTCGACGAGGACGAAGTCCGGAGCACGATCCGGACCGTTGTCCGGAAGGAGTTCGAGCGGGGGGCGAACCTGCCTCTCGAGCGGTTCCCCCAGGACAGCAGCGCCGTTCCCGACACGCCGCGCCTGAAGATCGCGGTCGTCGATCCCGAGCGGGAGTGGGAGCCGGGGGGTGAGTTACCGGCACTTCTGGCGGAGTGGACGACGAGGCGTGGGAATTCGGACCGTCTGTACCCCGGGGCCATCGTGTGGGCGTCCCGAAAGCCCGGCCGCGAGCTGAAGGAAAAGGTCGAGGCCTGGCTCGCGTGGAAGCGCGTCGAGAAAGAGCTGAACGACGGCACCCTGGGCGGCGAGTTCGACCGCGCGGACAGAAGCGAGGTGGCCACACAGGCACGCGAGGCCGAGGACGAGACGAAGGATGAGGTCTGGGCGGCTTACCGGTTCGTCGTCCTGGCCGACAAGAGTGAGCCTGACGGCCTGAAGGTGATCGATTTGGGCGCGGGCCATGCGAGCGCGTCCGAATCGCTCCCTGGCCGCATCGTCACGGCGCTGAAGTCGCAGACGCTGCTGAACGACTCCCCCGGCGCGGGATACCTTGATCGCAAGTGGCCGCCGGCGTTCCGGGAGTCCGGGGCGTGGCCGCTCACCAGCCTTCGGCAGGCATTCCTCACCGGCGCGATGGAGCGGCTACTCGATGCCGACGCATACCTGAAGGGGAAGGTCCCCGACTTCGTGCTGCGCGGAGACTTCGGGCTGGCTTCCAGCCTGCAGCCCGACGGCACCTACTCGCGGGTCTGGTTCGAGGAGCCGGTGTCACCAGACGAGGTCGCCTTCGACGGCGACGTTTACTTGCTCACCAAGGCGCGCGCGAAGGCCCTGAGGGCGGCAGCGGCCGTCGTGGGCATCGTTGAACCGCCGGTTCTCACCCCGCCTCCCGTCGACGTTCGGCCGACTCCCGCACTGCCCACCGAGGAGATCGCAGGGCCGAGGAGGGTGCGGATCACAGGGGCGATTCCTCCGGAGCTGTGGAGCCGTTTCGGGACGCGCCTGATCCCGAAGCTCAAACCTGGATCCGAGCTTCGGCTGGGTGTCGATCTCTCGGTGGAACTCGACGCCGGGACAGCGGAATCCACGATCGCCGAGATCAGGCAGGCGCTGGTGGATCTTGGGCTATCCGAGCGCGTGAAGATCGATGGCTGAGACGACCTGCGGCCCCAAGAACGCGGGGTGTACGGAGAGCGCCTCGGCGTCCCCGGACGGCTGAACCCAGGCTGCGCCACTGCTGTCGACTCTGCTCGCAGGCCTGAAAGGCCTGCGCTACGGGAGACGACGCGCAGAACAGCCGCCAGCGGGCCGGGCTAAAGCCCGGCCCCTACGACGAGAGCATGCGGCAAGGAGGTGCTGCCGCCGGTGCTAAGATTGCGCCCCAATCGACCCCTGGAGGACCGCCATGAAATGCACGCGGCTTGCCGCCCATACCGTCGTCGCCGTCATCCTCACCGCCGCCATCGGCGGCGTGCACGCACAGACGCAGACACCCTCCCCGCCCGTTCCCGGCGCCACGCTGACCGACAACCCACGCGTCGCCCAGGCGATCGAGCTCCTCAAGGTCTGGCTGGAGGCCCAACGCGCCTACGACCAGATCCCGGGCGTCTCGGCCGCGGTGGTCCACGATCAGACCCTGCTCTGGAGCGCCGGCTACGGCTCCAGCGACCTCGCCGGTGGCCTTCCCGCCACCGCGACGACCATCTACAGCATCTGCTCGATCTCGAAGCTGTTCACTTCGATCAGCGTCATGCAGCTCCGCGACGCCGGCAAGCTGCGCCTCGACGACCCGGTGGCGAAGCACCTGTCGTGGTACCGCATCAAGCAGACCGCGCCAGAAGCCGGCGAAGCGACCATCGAGGGGCTGCTCACCCACGCGTCAGGACTGCCGCGCGAAGCCGACTACCCGTACTGGACCAGCCCCTTCACCTTCCCGACCCGCGAGGAGGTGATCGAGCGGCTCGCGAAGCAGGAGACGCTCTACCCGGCCGAGACCTACTACCAGTACTCGAACCTCGGCCTCACCCTCGCGGGCGAAGTCGTCGCGGCCGCCTCGGGCGAGCCGTACGCCGCCTACGTGCGCAGGCACGTCCTCGACCCGCTGGGCCTCAAGGACACGACGCCGGAGCTGCCCGAGACGGAGCGCGGCAAACGCCTCGCGGTGGGCTACGGCGCGATCACCCGTGACGGCTCGCGCACGCCGCTCCCCTTCTTCAGCGCGCGCGGCATCACGCCGGCGGCCGGGTTCGCCTCGACCGCCACGGACCTGGCGCGATTCGCCTCATGGCAGTTCCGCCTGCTCGGGAAGGGCGGCGCCGAGGTGCTCAACGCGAACACGCTGCGCGAGATGCACCGCGTGCACTTCATCGATCCGGACTTCGAGACCACCTACGGCCTCGGGTTCTCGGTCTGGCGCAGCGACAACAAGACGTTCGTCGGGCATGGCGGATCCTGCCCGGGCTACCGCACGCAGATCCTCCTCAAAGACGACGAGAAGACGGCCACGGTGTTCATGTCGAACGCCCTGGGCGTCAACTCGCAGCAGTTCGCGCAACGCATGTACGACATCGTCGGACCCGTGATCGCGTCCGCGGTCAAGGGAACGGAGAAACCGAAGGAACCGGACCCGGAGCTGCGCAGGTACGTCGGCACCTACAACGCCTCGTTCGGCGGCGAGATCGCCGTCGTGCTCTGGCAGGACGGCCTGGCGATGCTGTCACTGCCGACGATGGACCCGATGCGGGGGCTGACGAAGCTGAAGAAAGAGGGCGAGCACGCGTTCCGGCGGATCAGAAAAGACGAGGTGCTCGGCGAGGCCATCGTGTTCGAGATGGGCCCCGACGGCCGCCCGACGCGCTTCATCTGGAACAGCAACTACTATCCGCGCGTCAAGAGCAGCTCGTAGCGCGGAACGTCGAACGCAGACGAGAAGCAGGTAGACATCGTCATTTGTTGATCTGGTGATTTCGGGACTTGGGATTCGGCGCGAGAGCCGAGAGCCGAGACCCTGGAGACCAGAGCCGAGAGCCTACTTCCGGTACAGGTAGTCCAGCACGAGGTGGCTCATCGCCCGGACGCCGATCTGCAGCGCGTCCTCGTCGAGGTCGAAGTCCTCGGTGTGGATCATAGAGGTGGCGTGCTTCGCCTCGTTGCGGACGCCGAGGAAGTAGAAGAAGCCCGGGATCTTCTGCTGGTAGTACGAGAAGTCCTCGGCACCCATCTGCGGCGGCGGTGACACGAGGTTCGACGTTCCGACGACCGCCTCGAGCGCCGCGAGCGAGGCGGCAACGAGCGCGGGGTCGTTCCACGTCACCGGATCGACGAACCGGTAATCGAGCGTGTAGGCCGCCCCGTAGCTCGAGGTCATACCTTTCAGGATCGCCTCCATCTTCGTCTTCACGGTTGCCGGTCCGTCCTTGCTCAGCGAGCGGACCGTGCCTTCCATCTCGACCGAGTCGGCGATGATGTTGAAGCGGTTTCCGCCCTTGATGACGCCCACGGTCACCACGGTGGGCTGCTCGGCGTCGATCTCCCGGCTCGGGATCGTCTGCAGCGCCATCACCACCAGGGCAGCGATCGGGATCGGGTCGATCCCGGTGTGCGGGTAGGCGCCGTGCGTCCGCCTCCCCATGATCGTGATCTTGAACTGATCGCTGCTCGCCATCGTCGCGCCGACGTTGAAGCCGATCTGCCCGACCGGGATCGTGGGCATCACGTGCAGCCCGAAGATGGCGGCCGGCGCCGGGTCGGCCAGCACGCCTGCCTTCACCAGACGCAGCGCGCCGGTCTCGCCGCCGTCCGGGTCGCCCTCCTCGGCCGGCTGGAAGATGAACTCCACGGTGCCCGGAATCTGGTCGCGGATCCGGCTCAGCAGCTCGGCCGCACCAAGAGCGATCGAGACGTGCCCGTCGTGCCCACATGCGTGCTTGACGCCCGGTACCTGCGACCTGTAGGGAACGTCGATCGTCTCCTGAATGGGAAGCGCGTCCATGTCGGCGCGCACCGCGACCACCTTCCCGGGCTTCCCGCCCTTCAGCACGCCTAGGACGCCGGTGCCGGCGATCCCCGTCCGCACGGCGTCGAACTTCAACTCGCGCAGGCGGGCGGCAATCAGGTCTGACGTCCGCTTCTCCTGGAACCCGAGCTCGGGGTGCTGGTGGAGGTCGCGCCGTGTGGCGACAACGCGCGGTTGGATCTCGGCGGCGATCTGGTCGACCCGCGCGCCGAGCGGCTGGGGAATCGAAAGGGCCTGGGCCATGACGGCGCCAGCTCCGGGAGCGCACACCAGAGCCGCGAAGAGAACCCGCGCAAACGACCGTAAGGTGAACATGAGATGCCCTCGACCAATCTGCATGCCGCCCCGCGAGCCACAGACAGCCGCCGGCCGGGGCTTGCGCGACGACCGATCGGGCAGGACAGAGAGCCTGCGCCAGCGGGACGGCAAGCCTGTAGGCCCGCGCTGCCGCGATCCGACCCTTGAAGGCTCGCCCTGGCGAGATCGGGTGTCAAGGGAAAGTCGCGCCAGGGCGACCGAGAACTGCCCGCCGGAGGCGACGGAGTGTCTTGATTCAAGGACACAGGGCGTGCGGCTGCGGGTGAATCGCGCCAGATGCGGCATTGCGCGACGGAACGAGGGTTGCTAAGCTCGCAGGTATGGGCTTTCCCCGAGGTGTGCTTTTCTCGCTGGCGCTGGCCGCCGGGCTGGCCGTTGGCGTCGGCGCGGCGGGCCAGGCGCCGACCTTTCGCGCGGGCGCCCGCATCGTTCCGCTCTACATCACGGTCACCGACTCGCAGAAGCGGCTCGTCCCCGGCCTCACCAAAGACGACTTCGAGATCCTCGACAACGAGCAGCCGCAGCCGATCGCGGTGTTCAGCAACGAGGTGCAGCCGATTACCGTCGTCGTGATGCTCGACACGAGCGGGAGCATGACCGGCAACATCGAGTTCGTGCGCCAGGGCGCCGAGCAGTTCCTGCTGCGGCTGCTGCGGGGCGACCGCGCGGCCGTCGGCGACTTCAACGACAAGATCCAGTTCGTGTCGCAGCTCTCCTCCGATCGGGACAGCCTGGTGGCGTCGCTGCAGGACCTCGACTTCGGCTACCCGACGCGGCTCTACGACGCGATCGATGCAAGCCTCGACGAGCTCCGCGGCATCGAGGGCCGGCGCGTCGTGCTGGTGTTCACCGACGGCGACGACACCTACAGCAAGCAGGCGAGCCTCGGGAACGTGCTCGATCGGGCCCGCAACGAAGAGGTCATGATCTACGCCATCGGCCTGGAGAGCAACTACTTCGACGGCATGCACCGCGTGCGGACGAGGCCGGATCGCGGCCTGAAGAAGCTGGCCGAGGAGACCGGCGGCGGGTACTTCGAGCTGCAGAAGACGGCGGAACTCACCTCGACCTTCACACAGGTGTCAGAAGAGCTTCACAGCCAGTACGTGCTCGGGTTCGCTCCACAGACGCTCGACGGCAAGGTCCACAAGCTCGACGTGCGGCTCAAACAGCCGGGTATGCAGGCTCGGGCGAGGAGAAGCTACATCGCCTCGCCCGACAAGCTCGCAACGAAGTAGCAGAGCGGCAGGCCGCCGCCTGCCTGAAGGCTACACGAACAGCGCGGCGACCATCGCCACGACGAGCAACGCGCCCACCGTCCATTCCGCCCAATCCCACGTCATCCCGAACATCGCTCACCGCCTTTCCAACTACCTACGGATGGTTAGACGGAGAGAGGGGGCGGGGGGTTCGCTGGCGGATGCGGAGGAACATCAGCCGATCGTTGACCGCGATGTTGCAGGCAGTGATCAGCGCACCGGGAACGACGAACCTCGGACCGCACCAGGAACCAAGGACCAGGGACCAAGGACGGACGGCTGTTACGCTCTTTTCCGCGTGGCCGTCTCCCAGGGGTTGTCAATGACGAGGTCGGGCCGCTCGCGACGGAACGTCTCGGCGACGTGACAGTTCCAGCAGACCGGCTTGTGCGACACCAGCACCTCGTCCAGCTTCACCACGTCGATCCCGTCCCACTGAACGGTGATGTTTCCTGGCGTCATCAGGGCCGGCTTGTGCTCGATCCAGTCGATGTGCCCGAGGTCGCGCCCGCACAACACGCACTGTTTCCCCGCATACCATTCGGTCAACAGCGTGCGGACCAGGCAGCCCTCGGGCGACTGCTCGATCTGCCGGAGGCACTGCTGCCCGCAGTCGTGGCGCGCCGGCCAGCGGGAGCACGAGGCGAGCCGCAGCGTCGGCTTGCCGACGACGCCGGTCAGCGCGGCATGCCAGGCGTCCACGTCGACGGCTGCCGGCTGGCTGGTTTCCGGACAGCCCACGAGCCGCTTGCCTCGGTACTTCACGTACGCCCGACCGATCAGGCCCGCCGCGGCGACCACGACGCCGGCAATGGTCAGGATGAGAACCGTTGTCATGGGTCAGCCTCCCGCTCGCAGCCTCCGATATACACCTGATCCGGAGGG